>WLWD01006104.1_pt1 | contig 51675 bp, 35 predicted proteins | sample 6712731 | NCBI WGS metagenome assembly WLWD01 (sample SAMN12718690, study PRJNA576275) | sponge metagenome | isolation source: marine sponge | host: Mycale hentscheli | place: New Zealand: South Island, Marlborough, Capsize Point | collected 2014-11-01
CAGGTTAGTTACCTAAGTGTGGTGGGTTTACAAAAAAAAAATCATCCTTTCACCCTCACACACTGTAGTGTTTCTTTACTTGTTTTTTGTGGTATGCTAGCATATCATAGACATATACACATGTAGGTATACATACTGTAGTCTACCATATAGTCTACCAATGTAATAATCAGGAATATGCTCACTTAGGAATGGCCAGCAAGCCGGCTCTGGCTAGGCTATCAGATCTGGTGGATTTTGGTGATTAAGACAGAGCTTAGTAGGCGACAAATAGAGCGCAATTGAATGATACCCTCTTGAGTTGTTGCGTAGTCCTTCAAACTATTTCATCATTGTGGTCAATTTTAATGTGTTTTTCATTTCATATTCATCAGCTTGAATGTATAAGAGAAGTGGTTTGGGGTTGTGTGAAGTCACATATTCATGACCTACCAGCTCTGTAGTAGAGGACAGCATAATGCATATAGAAGATACAATATACATACAACTGTACTTTGCCTGCTGAAAGGTGCATCCCTTCCCTACCCTCACACACATAACTGACACCACAACTGTGCAATGCAACCAAATACATTGGGATATTGTGCCTAATGAACTCCACTATGCTCTATGACATTTCACAGGTGCACCTCAAAGCTCTTCGTGCACAAATAGAAAAACAGTTGCTCAGAAGTGGGATAAGTCAAGATTGCCTCAAACAGAGTCAGATAAACCTGCTTTTTGAAGATAGCAGTCAATATGCGAACCCATTTTCTGAAGTTGCAACTCCACACCGGCAATTAAATTTCATCCGTACTCACTTGGATTTTGTGGTAATATTGTATTCAACAACAATATACACCAGTATAAATTAATAATGTATCTATTAGGAGCCCACCCGTGTGGTACTAGGTGAATACCACACATGGAAAGGAAGTGGACATACAAGAAAACTAGTGAAGAAAACTGATACCATGATGTATGTTCCTATCCTTAAAACTATTGCGGGCCTTCTTAAATGTGATGATGTGATCTCAGAGGTAACTATTACACAGTAGGTAGTTTTGAATAAAAACTTATAGAGTAATATGGTGGTTCAACGTTTGCAACTGTCATTGAATGCACATGGGTAGATTGAGAAAGGACACAAAAACTCATGTTCGGATCGACTCAGTGACTTTTGCGATGGAATGCAGTTCTCATCACATCGACTATTTTCATTGGATTCAACTGCACTGCAGATCTTCTTTTACTACGATGATCTAGAGGTGTGCAATCCACTGGGTTCAAAATCAAAGATCCACAAGCTCAGTGAGTGGTTTTGATATACGTGTATCAATGTAGCAACAACACAGCATCTGGTATATTCACTAAATCTTCATGAGAACTGCTTGACCAGAACGTCACATCCTATCCATTTTATGCAAGACTTTAACACGTAATCACTAACACCTGTATAACTTGGGGTTTTATACAGAGGGGGGGGGGGCTGGCTTCTTGGGGATATCCAACCCCCCAGCTGAGTCTCCCCACTTCAGCTTGGGAGTTGAATGCTAAAATATACAGTGAAAGTTACATAAATATTTGTGTGGCTAAAATCCTGTATGGCTCTATAAAGAGTGTAATCCTTAAAATTTTCCCTTTTGAATATACCAGACTTCCTCGAGTAAGTCATGCACCTTAACCACCTTGCGCTCTCGAATCTAGGCTACTTGTTGCTCTTCCCAAATAATTAATTCACACACCGATAAGACTTTACTACATTTATAAGGCATTGTTTTAGTTAGATGAACATTTTTATCATTGCAGTTAAACCATTTTTTACAACAGTTGCACTAGCAAATAAGGACAGATACAAAACCGTCTTCCCCAACAGGGATACAGAGAGGGGAGGGGGTAGGGGGGCGGCACACTGGAATTTCCCCCCCCATGTCATCTAAAATTATTATTACATCATTATATGCGTCAGATAGCATGCTTTGCACTAGTATACAAAAATAAGATGGTTTATGTGTGTGTGCACACGTGGTGTATGTTTGCATGTGTATTTTGACTACCTTTTCACTTGGACCACAGGCATGTTCTACTTCACACTTGGAAATTTGCCTCCCAGAACTAGATCCAAGTTAAATTGTATCTATCTGGTGAGCATTCTGAAACAGAAAGTCCTGTCCAAGTATGGAATGCATGAAGTAATGAGACCATTTCTAGCAGATGTGAGAGAATTGGTGAGTGATGTGCGTAGTAAGATACATGGTCATACTTGTCTTACTGTTTCTAGGAACAAGGTCATTCATTCCACCTGAAGGGGGGTACCAGAACTTTCAGTGGAACAGTGGCTGCTGTGTCAGCAGATAACCTGGGAAGCCTAGCTCTAGGAGGTTTTAAAGAGAGCTGTACTGCATACAGAATGTGTAGGCACTGCATGGCTACTCAAGGCACTGCAAAATCCAAGGTTACTCAAAATTCTGTGAACTATAAATATGTATTTTTCTGTAACTTGTGGTTTACAGTTTGATGAGCTACAGTTTGAACTTCGTAAAAGAGACAGTTATACTCAACACTGTGCAGCAGTAGCTACTAGCCAAGATGCTTCCAAGGAGTACGGAATAAAAAGTAACTCATGTCTCAATGATACTCGGTAGGTAAAATATATAAAACCACAAAGCCAGTAAATCAAACTTAGAATTATAACCGGTTTGTTTCTCTAGCAAAAGGGGCCACATAAGAAGGAAAATGGAAAGGAAAAAAAACAAAAAAACAAAAAAACAAACAAAAAAACAACAACAACAACTATATAGTTGTACTACCTAAGATCAGCTTGGAAGCTGTGAAACCTAAACCACTAGAACATAAATGTCACCATCATATCCAACCCTCTTGTACAACCATTTCATTCTTGAGAGGTGTTGGTAGAACCAATGTCACCACCACCTCCCACCCTCTTGTACACCACCCTTTGCCACCTGCTGAGTGGCCGTTGGTAGAACAAGTATACCACCAACAGCCACAACCACAGCCACAACCACAACCACAGCCACAACCAATGAACCGTGGTTATGTAATATGTATGAACAATTCCTACCTTGTGGCAGATATTTTCATGTTTGTGATGGGGGCCTCCTTCCAGACATAATGCATGATCTATTAGAAGGATGTCTTCAGTACGAAGTGAAGATCATGCTTAGAGAGTACATACAAGAGGACCACTTCTTTAGCCTAGGTAAATTTATACAACACAAAATTGATCACAACTCTACATACATACTACATGTATAAGAAATATTTGTTCTTACCAACTTTCTCAATATTCTTTGTAGATGATTTCAATAGCCGGCTTAACAACATGGAGCTGGGGTATATGGAAGTGCAAGACAAGCCAACTCCAATTGCTAGCACTACTTTGATGAGTTCTGGCCATAGCCTAAAACAATCTGGTTGGTTATAAGGAAGAACACCACATAATACACATTTAGTATACACCTAGTGTACAAATATTAAACATACGATTTCAACTGAACCACATTAATCACTATGTATCATGATTATGACTTTACTATTGACATGAAGTGTATACTTCTTACATATGTAGCTGCTCAGATGTGGCTACTAGCAAGACTTTTACCACTGATTGTTGGTGATTGGATCCCCAAGCTAGATGACAGATGGGAAAATTTTAGGCTTCTCATGAAAGCTGTAGACAGACTCTTTGCACCAGATATCACAGTGGACAACGTAGCCTATTTGAATCGCATCATCAGCGAACATCATCATGAGTTTGTGAGGCTCTATCCAGGACAATCAGTGATACCTAAAATGCACTACATGATCCACATGCCACGCCTCATTTATGAGTAAGTTCATTTGAATGTTCTGCTAGTGGATTTATCCTTCAATGCAACTTAGATTTGGACCACTACTACGACACTGGACTATGAGATATGAGGCCAAACATAGTTATTTCAAAAAACTGGTCACTTCCATCGGTAACTTCATCAACTTGCCTTACTCATTGGCCATGAGACATCAGCAACACCAGTGCCTGATGAGATCATCAGTCACCAAGGAGGACACAGCAGCAGGGCCAGGTACAGCATGGGAAATAATAGTGATGATGAAAAGGAATGACAAAAGTAGAAGTGAAAATAAATTAAGTGGCAGTAAAAGGGGTGGGTCAACGGCAAAACTGACTTAAAGATACTCAATGAAATGATAATTTATGATGATTAGGCCATCAAACAATGTGGTGTGGGATGGACTTAAGGTCTAGTATTATCCCTCTTATTCCATGAAAGGGGTGGGGCAAAATAATCTGAAAATAGTCATATTTCCGTGCATTCCTTTTGAAAATACTTACAGCTGTAGAAACGTACAAGCGGGTAATGGGAGGGATATAAGCGAGCACTAGGGTTTTCCTAGCTGAAATTCTCCCCTCCACACACCACCACAGAATCAGGAATTATAATCATGGATTAAAATGATAGTATGATGCAACACTTTTTTTAATTTTCAGAACTTCACGCCTCTTTCAACTAACAAACAATTACACTAAATAAATTGTCACATACAAAGATGGTAGTAAAACAAAAGCAAATCAAATGTTTAGTATACAGTTGAATTAGAAAATTGCAACCCCCTTCCTTTATAAAAAAAATCTCCATATACAAGTCGATGCACCTCATCATAGCGGACGTTTTTGGACAATAAAGTGTTTATTACTCAAATGTATTAAAAACTATTGTAGTCTATATCAGGTTTGTTTCGCATCATAGTGATTCCACTGTACAGTAGACCCTCACTAATCCAGCACCTCATTTGTCGGAACATTCAGGACATACTATTCTTATGATGCAACTATGAAAAAAGTCTGATAACGCGTGCATACCAGCTGCTATTCCCAATTGTGCCTGACGATCCTTAACGGCCATATCTTGCCCGTTTCTCTGCAGACTAATGTCCCAGAAGAGACACCAAAAAACACTTTCTCCTGACAAGAAGTTAACAGATTTTTAGAAAAAATACCTCTCACACTCACTGTCAACTAGCGGAGCAATATGGAGTAGCGTGTCTAATATTAAAAAGAAGGGTGACAAGCTGCGAGAGCATGAACAAAAGCTAGCATGGTTAGAATAATCCACTAAATTAAACCTAACTCATTTTCTTCCATTTTTTCCCCACACACAAAAAAAATTGCACTTGTTTGGGCTTCCGACTCACCCACCCACTTGTTCTCACATACAACAAGAGCAGAAAGTTCAAAGTTTTCATTAGAATGAACTATAATTGCTGCTACGTGTCATAGGATAGAATAGCCTAGGAAGCAGAGTTTAGATCAATGTAACTAAATGATTGAGATTATTCCCTATTATTTGTGTACATAAGTGCTACTACTAAAGTACTAAAAGATTAATACAGCTAATATTATGTACATGTATTCTTGTACAGCAACCAACATTGTACCTGCATTACTTCAAGATGAGCTGACTATACCAATACAAGTTGCACATGAGTGAGTTTTCCATACATGTAGAAACAATATGACTAAAGCAATATAATATCTTTACATGCAGAACTAAATGGGTCAAGAGAAACACCCACCTCTATAAGAGAGGTGCCGGTATCATCTACAATGTAGCTGAGGACAAGTTGGAGATGTTAATTATAAGCAATATCTATGTTATCAATGAAAACATTCTCACATTCAAAGGCGATGTTTTTGATATTGACTTATGGAAATATGAACCACACTTCCGATCACACATCCTTACACCAAAAAACACTTCAATTTTTATTTTTTATGATGACTTAAAACTCTACACACCTCTTCATCCACGCACTACCAGAGTCCTTCCCAGCCACACTATTGTCATTTTACCTTTTTATGTATGTTGATTTCATGACATGTCACTATTAGATATAACTGTACTCATCAACCTGATCTGAGAGGTTCTTAAAAGTGATGTAACAATTCTACCACCAGGTGGTAAACCCAAAAGTACAAGTCAGCAGACCAAAAATACAAGTTGGCAGACCAGAAGGGAGTGGAGTGGGGAGGAGATTTGAGGAATCTTGCATCACGTGTAAGTTGTAGCAGTGATAAAACTCAGACTAAGGTCACAGAAGTGAACATACCTGTAGCACAACAAATCTGCAAGATGGTAGAAAGCTTTTCCAGTGTTGAGCTCGCTTCCTTCTTGGAAGATAATGGTGTCAGTGAAGAGGTGGTTGAAGCATTCCTAGAAAACGACATAGAAGGGAATCAGTTTCTTTCTCTATCAGAATTGGAAGTGAAGGAACTGGCCCCCAAGATTGGACATAGAGTGAAGCTAAGACAGATCATTGTAAGCACTCCAGTAAGACCCAATACTTCACAGTAACATGTATTTTACTCAAGGTATGTTAAAGTATAACTGTTTACTGCACTAATTCTATTGGAAGACTATAGGAATATGAAAATTTTTTTTACTAGTATGACCAGTGGTTTTCTGTTATTACTAAGAACTGAAACAAAATTATGGGCAACAAGAATATCCAAGACTCCAGCCTGAGCTGTTAGGAATTGAAACTGTCATAATTTTGTAAACATTGATAGTGAAGTGGAAAATTACTAAATGTGAGACAATTTTGAAAGAGAAAACCATTGATTTATTATAATAATAGTATAAGGTATGACAACAAAGCAAAGCCTTTCTAAGATATGTTGTATAAAAGGACATGTGACGGAATGGATAAACAAGTGTCATCATTCTCACTAGAAGCCTATTACAGTGAAAAGAAGATTCTTCCATATTATCCTCAGTTTTGTTAATATAAAGTATCCTACAGTAACTTAGTATTAGTGTAGATTACTTTTGCCCTTAAGTTTCCTATAATTACCAGTCAGTTACATTTCAATAAATCTATTTCCAATCTGCAGAGTGAGAACAGTTCCTCACATCAACCAGTGTCCACTGCACAGGCCTCACCTTCATTATCCAGCTCATCGTCCATACTATTGGCACCATCACCAGAATCGCAGACTGCCTCAGCAAAATCCACTCCATTGTCCCACTCCAATGCAGACTTATCCAATCCATTGGTAAATAGTAGACATTCCTAGAGAATAATTTCCCATATTAAATGTTCATAAAACCCAAACTTTAAATTCGTCTTACATGATATTTTTTACTGCATGTATATACTTTATTGCTCTTCATTATTATAATGTTATACCATGAATAGGATGAAAATTGGCTTCTAGTCTTCAGACTGCCAGACAAGGAGAAATTTGGCTATTCTGTTGAGCAATGTATAGACAGTGGGATAATCACAAGTATGGCTAGAAGGAAGATTGTTACCATGCTGAGGAACATGATACTCCAGCACACCTTAAATCCCACATCACTGGAGTATACAACAGTTTTAACAAAGCTAGTTGAGAAGTTCCCTAAGTTGAAAGACCAGATCGGAAATGGAATTGTACGATTAAATCACTAGCTAATGAGATGTGCATACAATTATAATACTAAAATAAATTTTTTTGCCTTTTTTCTGCCTAGGGATCGTGGAAAATTTCCCTTCGTAATTCTTTTAAGAATTATAGAAGGGATAGCAACCCCAACACTAGTCGACCAGGTCTGAAGAGGCTGCTGGACTTTGCTTCAGAACCTCCGTCAAAGCGAGAAAAGCTTAACTTGCAGGTACAGCTGAGACTCTTCATCTCACAAACCAACTCTCTGACAGTCGATCAGTACACACAAACAAACTCTTGCTATCCCAGTAAAATAATTATCAATGCATGATAACAGTACTGTTATGTGACATATGACATATTATCACTTAGAGCTATTTTCTTCACACGCTTTAAACATGGTATCAATGTTTTAATTTTATTGCTATAGGGCTCTGATACAGAAATGGATGAAGAAATGGACAAGATTGTAGAGGAAATGAAGTCATTGGCAAGCACACGAGGAAAGCATAGGGGGAAATGCCACCTGTTGATGGAAAGGTCACGACCTATGAGACGTAAATGGATCGTAAACCAGAGACCAGAGACGTCAGAAATATATACACGATATCCTCTGTATAAGGATCTCTCCATAGTAAGAGCTTATCTTACTTTTAACTTACCAAACAAGTCATTCTTTTTTTTTTTTGTTTTAGTTCAGAAAAGACTTCGTCCAAACAGTTGGGATGACTAGAGATGAAATGGTCTCCGAGTGGAATGGGAAGTGGCGAAACACCATTGTTAGTGTAGCCAGACTGGAATCATCCAGGCCGGCCATTCAGAAGTGCCTCACTCTCTATGAGAATACAGAGGACATCATATATAAAGATGGTATGTAAACAACAAAATAATGTAGGACATGATACACTGGAACATTGTGCTAGAAAATTCAGTTTTAAGCATGTGTGAAGGCGTCAACAAAAAAATCTTGAGCTCCTTAATTACACTGGCCACAAATACATTAGAATCATGGTAGGGTTACAGATGACAAACTTTTATTTCAGACAAATAACACTTGCCATGATTCAATGATTTAGTATTAAACACAGCTGATCTAACAGGTTAGGGACCTATGTTACCTGGAACTTATATTTTGATTGTACAGATTACCAGGATTATTGGACCCTAGAGATGCTCTTCAAATTACTATTTCCTAGGGGAAGTAAAGGTAGCATCTTTTACAAACATATTCAAGTAAGTAAGAACACATCTTTTTAGATCATAAACACATCAAACTATCATGCTTCTCAAACTGTATATCAACACTTGAATAACAACATCCTCCCACCTATAAGAATAGTTTTTGTCGTTAGAACTGATCTGGGGAATTTTCCCAGGCTAATTACCTCTAGCTGAATAATAAAAAGTCATTGTCTAGTTCTCAGTATCCACTGCTCTTGAAAACAATTTGTCCTTTGTTCTGCAGACCCTTGACGTTGACATGGACAAGGAAATAGAGACCATTACTCAGCCGGAGCCTTTCTTGGTCATTAATGGGAAAATTGGAGACAGTCCACAGTACTTACTCTATTATGAAAAGAGATTAATATTCGAAAGCAAAACCTTACTTGATGCTCTACTGGATATATTTGCTATTTACTATAATTTTGACATTTGCTACAATAAAGCTACTTTACCTATTTTACTTTTTTTTCAGTGTCATGCATTCAAAATCAACAAATTAGAGAACAAAAGAATTCCAGACAGTTTAGTGAAATTTATACAACTAGCAGATTCCACCGTTTAATTTTTGTTGACAAATACTTGTATTCATGAACTTGTAAAAATTCTATTTCATCTATTTCGGAAAAAATACTAACCAGCTTTCCTGGCAGAGACAGTAATGATCCAAGCAGATGCTCACAATCATAAGGACGTCTTACTATGTCATTCATTAATAACATGGCAACTATAATCTGCCATCGCCCACACACGTGTTCGGATCTAGCCAAACTTGCTATAGGTTCACCAAGTGACCTCTCAAAGCTCCACCCCTCCAGTCAGTTGGGTAAAGGGTCTAGCCAGACTGGGCCGATTGCGGCGATGCTTTACCGAAATACTTTTTTTGTGTGTGTGACGAAGTTGCTCATGAAAATTCATAGCTGTACGTGTAGTAATGCACATCTCAGCAAACCTAGTAGGAACATAAGGGAGTGTCAGCCATGCTTTTAGAGTCACTGCATCGGGTTAATACTTTAACAAAACGCTTTTATTCCTGGATGTGGACTGAGAAATAAAAATTCATCACCGTTCTTATAGTTAATTAATCCTCAGCATACCCTGCGTTGGTGTGCAACACTTAAAATCGCTATATCTGGAGTGGAGGGTGGGTGGGTTGAGGGGAATACAAGTTTAGTTGCGATACTTTACCAGGTATGCATGGCGAATCTTATTTAATTTAAGCAAGTTTAGTTTCGATACTTTACCAGGTATGCATGGCGAATCTTATTTAATTTAAGCAAGTTTAGTTGCGATACTTTACTAGGTATGCGTGGCGAATCTATTCTAAGCATCTTCATAACAGGTATCCTTGCGGATATTTATTCATAATGACAGTGATAAAATAATATATATTCAAAGGTAATAAACTGGTAAGGGTACCAGTTGGATTTTCTTGGCAGTCAGGAGATGCTGTTGTCATTCTTCAATATCCATGACTATATTCATATGTACCTAAATCCACATTTAAAAAAAGAAGTGGTATTAATCACACTAACATAAAGTACACATTCACCAGTGCTACATTAGAGCAATTGTCTCCATACTTTACAATGTGTAGTTGGAAGTTCTCTCTTTACTGGACAGGAATTGTGGCCCTTGCAAATTGCTTATAGAGAGGATAGCTAGCCATTTATCATGCTGGCTATTGTTTCATGAGGAATTTCTTTGTATACATTTTCTAGATTCACCCAACTTCATCACTCGAATCATTACATTATTCTTTTCTATAGTGCTTGTAACAACTAGGGGTACCTTACCAGTATAGTATAGCTTCTATCACTAAAATGGTTGCCAAACACTCTTAGAGTGTAATACACTTTGTTACACTCACATAAGTGTGACAGAACACCTGATAGGTGTAACAATAAATATAACACCCCAGGTGTATCCAAACACCCTAAATGGGGTGTAACAAAACACCCGATTTTTAACAGTGCTATTGCTCCTAATCTGTTGAAAAATAATTCCGTCTAATACAAGTAGAACTTATGCACTAAAGAATAACATAGGCTCCAACTTGAAACTACTAGAACTGTACACTTAGTTATGTGTTATTTCATTTCCCATGTGATTTCAATCGAACAGTGATTTTTCCCCATACATTTTTGAATGGGCAATATACACACCTTACTATTAACTGAAATATTTTGTTGATTAAGTTCTTTACATGCAATTAGCTACAGCAAATTTTTTCCTAAAACACATTCCAGTAAGAAATAACAATGTGTATAGTATTTGTACTCATGTTATACAGTTGTTGTTGTTGTTTGTTTGTTTTTTACTGCTTTAAACTTATGTTTGGCAGATCTTAGATGTTCTTGTGGGGCCCCTTTTAATCTAGCTCCGGAGTGCTTTCGTCCAGAATGCAGTGGTAACAACATTGTTGTATGTGCCACAAGCAGGCAGTTTCTTGAACAAATTCAACACAAATGGCGAGAGAGCCTGCCTAGTTAGGTTACATAAAACTACAGTATTATTAAATAATGTATTTTAGCTTAGTTCATGAAAAGCAGTTGACAATTAATTTTAGCAGACAAATACAGCATTATATTCTTACCTCAATTTCCTAATTTTTTTTATCTACATAGATGTATATATAATTATATATATATTATGTGTATATATAACATATACCTAATTTACAATTGTTCACCCCTAGCACTATATCATCACAAGTCTGTAGGCTTAGTATTTACGTGTCTGTTGACCTAGTATTTACATTAGTGCATACTATAAGTCAACCGACTTGTGATATTCTCCTGTATAAATGAATAATATAATATATAATATATAATACTTATAGCACGAGTCAGAGTACAATATGGGAAAATATTTTACGAGCACGCAAAATATTTTCACGAGCCAAAGGCGAGTGAAAATGTGGCGTGAGAGTAAAATATCATTCCCATATTGTACGACGAGTGTGATAAGTGATTTATTGCTTCTTTGAAATTTTTCTCAAACCGGTTACAATACAATTTTCATTGATTTTACTCGCTACGCGCGCGCTACAAGTAGCGTACAATATAAACCGTACAATATGGGAGAATACAGAACGCTCGCGTGATGCGGAAATATTCAAGTAAAAATATCAAAACTGCAATAAATATATATATATTTATTGCAGCTTTGATATTTTTACTTGAATATTTCCGCATCACGCGAGCGTTCTGTATTCTCCCATATTGTACGGTTTATATTGTACGCTCCTTGTAGCGCGCGCGTAGCGAGTAAAATCACTGAAAATTGTATTGTAACCGGTTGAGAAAAATTTCAAAGAAGCAATAAATCACTTATCACACTCGTCGTACAATATGGGAATGATATTTTACTCTCACGCCACATTTTCACTCGCCTTTGGCTCGTGAAAATATTTTCCCATATTGTACTCTGACTGGTGCTATAAGTATTATATATATATAGCTATATCCCATGCTAGATATCTTCACAATTTTATTTTAGGTACTTGTGACCTGTGAGATAACTCAAGTTATCACAATGTGTTGCATAAGAACGCTGTGTAGCAACCAGCCTGGCTTATCAGTTTTCAGTGCTTTTGCAGCTACATTCCTCTGGTGAAGCCACCCAACCTGGTTAGAGCAGCTTCATAAATATTAGCTTGGGGGCAGTCCCTAGAGAGTTTTACAGCTTTATACCCCCACAAACTACTGGTGTGAAGATATAAGATGAGCGCCAGCTAGGATGCAAATGGGTTCTTTTATTGACAAATTGCATGTGTCACAAAACCAAAAATTAATATCTGGTAAAGGGTGAACATCAGATAAATACTGAGTTGGTAAGGGATTGCTCAATATCAAGCATAGAATAAACCACTTAGTACACTGTCAGAGTGATATGGCTACTCAGGCTTTATCATGGAAATAAATTAGCCTAAGTGTTCGGTGTTGTTTTGGTTTAGAGATTGCAGACTTTCTTATTTTTAGTTATTCATACTAACAAAAATACCTTGAATGTTTAGTTTTAGTTTTTTCCCCCAAATTCTCCCAGTTTTTAGCTTTTCTTCAATATCATGTAGAAGATTTAGTTATACTGTCAATTGACTTAGTTTGGTTAATTTATGTTGTCTCTTAAATTCTTCAATATAGCTACAGGTAGTTTCCCCCATATTAAAAAACGTATATTTATTTAAAATCTTGGGTATTACAATTAAAGTATGATATTATTTTATATAGTTTAGAGAATAATTACTTGTGGCAATTTATATCTTCATTTAATAAAGACATAATTCAAAGTGAATTGTTTACAATGAAAATTGCTTAGTTTTAGTTTTGTCATCCACTCTATTAGTTTTAGTAGTAATTATCAAATATACTGTCTTCTAAAATGGTTTTAGTTTTTTCATGTTCTCTACAGCTTAGTTTTAGTTATTCTTACCAAAAGTAAAATACCCCAAAACTAAGGGGTTTCTGTTTTAGTTTTAGTTAACTAAAACAACCCTACTTATAGTGTTCTTGAAAGATTTTGCCATATCACACTCTGACTCACGTAATTAGGCGTAGACAAGTACTCCGGAAAGGGGGGGAGCTTAAAGTAGGTCACACATGCAACCCCACGCATTTAATTTTTAAAAATTTATATATTTGCAATTACGTCTCTATACTGAACTCTATTTGTACACTAAGATCACTCTAACTTTGGGAGGCTATCCTTAAATGTACTATTATAGTATGTCCAGGTTGTGTTGGTGCAGTAAAAACCGTTAATAACTTTTGAACGGAAGTTGCTATGCTTCTGAGGTTTGTGCCATTTGAAAGCTCGTGTTGAAATGGTCCTGGAACACACACTCACAAAAAATTGTGGTCAATGCTCATAATATTAAACACGTTTAGCTAATGCAGAAACCAAGATGATTTTTCTACCATTGCATCAAAGATTCAGTTTCAAGCCATGGACTTCACTGTTATGTTCATAAACTAAACATGTGTTTCTCTTTTTACCCTATGTGTAATGGTCCTTTCGCTTTTCACTTAGGTGCAATTTGATAGCCTATTGTGGCTACATTTGTTGGGCTTGTTTGTTTTGTTGTTTGTTCTATAAGTTTTTGCATTACTTTTGTTCTGTGTTGTTCTCTCCTGTTCTCTATCTTCCTGAGTCATTTTAGCTCTTTCTATTCAGTTCTTAATTTTATTAATTTAATCAAAATAACACTAATTTAAGCTAATTTTAACTGTAGGTCATGTGTCTTCCTTCAGTGATCTCAACAGTACTATCACTGCAATATACACTATGGTACAGTTCTTATAATTAAGTTATAATATTAAATATAACTATATTTTCTTTATAGTCTAGTAGTGACAACAAACAATTCCAATATTCAGTGTTGTATTCTAATATTGCTTTGATAATTTATGGAGTCTCTTTCTTATTGATTGTGGTAATGTGCTCATGCATTTTTATCACTGGATTCTTCTGTGGAGTCAAATACATTACTCATAAACAGTTAAATGGAGAAGAATCTAATATGAGGACCAAGAAGAAAGTTGGTCCAATTTATGAAGATATGGAACTAGCAGAAACAGACACTGGAGTTGTAATGGAGTCTATAATAGGTTATGAGGATGTGAAGCTGCAATAGCATTATAATGTAACACATTTAACTGCCACAGACTCCTAACATTTTAAATCGTTTTAATAGAATAATGGACACGTTAAAAAAATTTTGTTTTGTTTTATTTAAACTTAATATTTACACAAATATCAATGTGAAACAAGTGAAGTAATTAATACACAACATTGGCAATCTATAGCATGAATTTCTTATACAATAAATTTAACAAAAATATTATACTTAAAAGGATGTTTATTGTGTTTTTAGTTGTTGTTGTTTTGTAAAGAATGCATCAACATAGCTATAACCTAAGAAACATGAGTGCACTATTAATGATGCTTACTTAAGTAGCTAACTTTTTTATTTTAGAAGGCAATTCAATTTGTGAAGGGGAACAAGAGAAAAGGGGAATAATTAGGATATGAGTGCAAACAGCAGAGAAATTAGAATGGGAAAGACAAAATATGTAGCTCTGTACAAAGTCTTGTACAGTGCCTAAACAGCACTACACTTTGTCTGTTTAAGTACACTTAACCCATTTCTTATTTTTCCCTTCAGTGAAGGTCATTGATCTCTCAGTCTTTCGATTAAGAAGTCCACTGTGTTTGGACCAATGTTTGGTAGAAATCTAGTTCATTGTTGTTATTGCTTTTTGTGGTTTTGCTAGGTGGGGGTAAGGCTGGCCCCGTATTTATATAAAGCCCCTCCCTTTCAAGCTCTGTGCCACTTCATGCTGGCCTGTTTGGTCAATATCCTCATCTTCTACTTCCTAGACTGATTTTACAATCTTATCTGACACGTGAACCATAATAGTATGGTTTGTAAGTTGTTGTTTTTTTTTATTTGATAAATCAGGTAAAAATAAGTGCATCTGTACATGTGGTAAAGTATGAGCTCAATCTGTTGTCAGAGAAGGAATTAAAAATATGGTACCCACCTGCTTTGTGGTCTTAGCATCAAATTTAGCAGATATCTTTTGAGTCTAATTGAGAGGACAGAACCAGACAAAGTGGGAAAGTTACTAAAGCACTAGTGTTGACAGATATTGAGCATTTTGAAATGTTGAAATCAAAAGAATTGAAAGAAATGCAAAAGGAAGAGTCAAGGAAAGAGGAAAGATGAAAAGAGAGAGTTGGAAGAAGGAAACAGAAAACAATAAGACAAGAAAGTGAAAGGGAGGAAAAAGGAGGTAAAGGTAAAAGAAAGTTTCAAAAAATTTCTTTTGATCCTACAATAACAGTGAGCTCAGTTTAGTGGTAAACTTTAAACTATGCTTTATTGTTTTTCTGACATTATAAAAGAAAGTATGAAACAGCTTCATAATCAAATATTACAAATATTCATTACATACTGATAGTTTGAAGGATTTTATATAATAGCTACACTTCTTAAATTTTTATGTTCAAAATCTAATTTTATGTAGCATTAAAAAAATTTCAAATTTATTTTTGAGGATACACATTCAATGTTGTTTCACAACTACAATGATGACTTCATAGCACATGACATCTCCACAAGGCAATTGATCTCATCAAGTCAGAGCAAGTCAGAGCATAAAGCAACTAGATCAGCACTTAAAAGGAAGCTAAATGAATTTACAGGAGCTAATTCTGATGAATCAGTTGAACACAGTTGAATTGGTTGAAATCAACATTTTAGCTCTTGTTAATTAAGTGGTTATAGTTATCATAATTATGAATCATACTAATGTAATTAATGCTATAAATGTGTATATATACAATATTGGCAAATATTTCACAACTTAAATGAAATTGGTATTGCTGAATATGCAATCACACACACACCCACACACATGATGAAATGATGTAATTCTGTCTCACAATTGTACTTCTTCATAAGCTAAATTAGGCCGTGTTATTACTCTCATGTTTGATGGTTCCACTTCTTCATATACTGGCTCTATTTTTCCTTCTCCACATTGAGCTTTGTCCCCTTTTCTTAAATCCTTGCTATTACTATACTTCGTTCCACAGAAGAATCCAATAAGAAAACAACAAGAACACATTAGAATAATAAACATTACTGAAATTCCACAAACAGTCATTGCAGTGGTTGAATATAGTGTCTCTTTATTATAAGTTATTGCAGTGATTGCATATTGTGTCTCTGAAGTAGTGGAATGAAATGTAGAAGATGGCCTTTTTCTTTTAGCACTAGTTGACTGCAATGAATAAGTACAGACTGGTGTAATATAGTGTACTGCAAGTAATTTTTTAGTTTTATGTTTGATGTTGTTTAAAAGAATCATGAAGAAAGAAATCACTACTTTTAATGCATGCATTAATTAAAGTTGTGCAATCAGATTGATAAAATAATTATAATATAATTAATATGAGGAATAATAAGTCATCATGATAGTAAAGTCACACAATATGGAAGAAATTACATATGACTAAATAACCAGGAGTGGTGGAAGCTGTTTCAAAGTGAGGGGCATCATGAAAACCAGGTATATTTAAATCTGAATAATGTGTGTCCCAATGCCCCCCCCCCCCCCCCTTCCAAGAGTGATTTTAAATAGTTACAAAGTATTTCTTACAATTATTCATAGTTTAAAACTAATCTATAAGTATTAGAATCAAAATGACATGTCATTATAAGTACTCGTCATGACTAAGAGTGACAACCTCACCTGTCCCATGAAGCAGTTTAGATAATTCTTATTGTGTATTGGCCCGCTCATTTCACAAAAAGTTACAGGGCTAGTGTCATGATACTTTTAATTATGCATATTTGGGGAAATTTTTCATATGTAAAGCCTTTGAGTGGATGGACAGTGTTCTGAGTTTTAGATGTTCATTATTTACTTCTCCAAAGAAAAAAAATCTGTATCTATGAAGTGAGGTTGAGGCAAGTCAACTCTTGTGTTAATCAATTAAGTCTATAAATTTAAATAGTTGCGGATGTTCACATAATAGTGAAGGAACTGGTAAAAAATCTTTGCCATTTTGACTCATTCATGCATTTCTAGATTATATGACATGGCATGAGTGTGCAGTTTTTCTATAAGTAATTCTGCACATCTTGTGTAGATAAATATAGTTAGTGATTTCAGCTATAAACTTGTCCTAAAAATTGGCATGAAAATTGGGAGCATATACCTCTTGGGAGCATCTTCACTAGTTATTTTTGACAATTAAGTCATTCCGGCTGAAGTAGTTACAATAATAATAAAAATTTCTCAGTTCTTACAGCCAATGTAAGCTTTAAGTAAGCATATGCTGGTTGTTAGAAGTGAGAAAAAATTGTTATATTTCTGTATTTCTTAACGTTTGCATTAGGTAAGATAATGGATGAACATAGTAAACTAGGCCACAGAAATACAGTAGGACTTCCAGTTTGGTAACTAAGTAAACCATCCTATCAAAATAAGTTTTTAATGCATGTCCTATAGCCCTAGCGCCAATGGTACAAGTTTAATTTCACCCCCTCCTTTCTGTCAGTATGGAATTTACACTATCCTTGGGCTTTGGCCTCGGCTGTGTAAATCCCATACCAACCTCCACGTTGTGGTGTAACCTATCATATTTATTAAACAGTCCATTATTGAGAACACTGCAAAAAGTATTGCCTCTTAAACTCACTTCTTTATCTTTACTGCACATGTCCAGTTGCTGGTTGATAGACTTCCAGTTTCCATTTTGTGTGCACTCCATCACTACTACTTCTCCCTCCCAGTCACATCTCAACACAGAAACAGTCTGTAGACCACTAGAACTGAGGTTGTAGTACAGCACTCGATAGGAGGGAGAAGGAGAAAGAAGACGACAAGGACCTAAAGCGTAAGTTATAAACAGCTTATATATTGTTACATATATACCCCTTACCTATTTCATAAACCCATTTCTGATTTAATGAGTGAACAGTGATGTTATAAAAGACATCAGACTGAAGAGTCACTACGAATGTGTCATTGATGAGAGATAGACTGGAATCAGGTGACACCTCCATTGTTTGATTGCTGGTGAAGTTAAATGGCAGTAGAACTGAGAAGCTATACATATTCATGTCATTATTCAGAGTATGTAGAACAATATTTGAAGGCAGTAATGGCCGAAGAGTATCTATTAAAAAAAAGAGAAAATTCTTAAAACTCAGAGTAGATATAAATATTTTATTTGCAAATAATGTGTATGTACTTCACACGAAACAAAATTGCTGTTAATACTGGAAGGATAATAATGGAAACTTAACATAGAGCCATTCTTCGACAGTGCCTTGCTAAAAAGCTATGACTCTGTAGATGGCACAATAACTGAAGGCAGTAAATGATCAAAATTTGATGGACAAAGACTTGAGCAAGTCAGCATCTACTGACCCAGTATAGATGCAAGTAACCTGAATCTTACCAGCCCTTTACTTGATATAATATATAGTACTTATTACATGAGTCAGAGTGTGATATGGTGAAATATTTCATGAGCAGGCTAATTTATTTTCATGAGCCAAAGGCAGAGTGAAAATAAAGCCTGAAAGTGAAATATCTAGCCATGTCACTCTGACAGTGTAATAAGTGGTTTATTCCACACTTAGATATCTTCACTACTGTAGTTTGTTCTGGGACTAGCAACTCACTGGGTAAAGTGGGTTCAAGGGGCTCCACACACCCCCAGCTGATGTTTTAGCAGCTGCTCTAACCAGGTTGAGTAGGCTACTCCAGAGTAAGGTAGCTGTAAAAACCTGGATATATGTCTATATGTTGCTATATACTAGGATAACAAAGGGAAATATCTTGAGTTATTTCAGGGTCATGTACCTAAAGATATCATTGTGATGATATCTAGGGTGGAATAAATAATAATATTTAATTAATATATGACTGTATACCAATAAATTCAAATTTTACAAATATGCTGTGAACTCAGTGCAGGTTTCAATTCAACTCTCCACTCAGTGCCAACTATTCAGTCCATCACACGTCATTCTTCCCAAATCACCCATAGCTTTGTTTGGGAACTATAAGTGAGTGAATAAGTAGTGATTAAGCTTTGATTAAATCTGCTTTTGTCAAGATCATTATATTATAGGTATGTTTAGAAAGCTTCAGATAGCAATGTGTTTAGACCCTCATTGTGAATTTAAAAAAACAACACCAAGCAAATGTTTAGTGTAGGTTTTTTTAATTGACAAAGTTTCCATCTGATTACAACTTGTATATGAGATTATATGTTAATAAATATTTTGGGAGTAGTGAACTTTACCTGGTGTTATTTCAACATAATACCTGTTTCTTAAAAACACATCACATGTTTACTATAGCTACCTAAAAGTAGATTAACTCAATGTTATAACAAACTAACAGGTATACATGAATCAAATATAAAATATAAAAAGTTAATAATATTTTCTGACTTGATAGCACCGTATCACTCCAAAATGGCAATTACTATTGAAGAGAGTATTATTGTCTTATTGTGTCTGTTCACAAAAGAAACTTAAATTTAACAATCTTATTTCTGAAGCTGGCTCATAAATATGAGTAAATACAAATAAATCCAAACCCCGTAGAAAACATTTTCCTTATAGTCCAGCAGAATATAGGCCATACCAAGCAATCAGGTATATAGCATTTTTTACGAATAATAATTATTGTGCTAATAGCATAGATCATAAATAGGATCATACTTTGTGAAGTTTTACATTTTCAGAAAATATTTCATGATTTGTCATTTACCCCTCGTAGCAGACTGTTTGTCTCAGACTTGAATAATTGATGATGAATATGTCATGATAATGCAAATGCCATCACAAGAATATATGGAAGTGCAAGTCACAACCCTAGCAACTGGCTACAATTTACCCACAAAATTAAACTCATATTAATTACATACACTAACAGTTTATTGGAATATTAATTTAAATTAATTTTTTAGGAATAAAATTAAAAAATCACTGGTTAGCAACTTCTGACAAATGGAGAAAAGCAAGTGATTTTATGAATTTTACTTGATACGAAATAGCTATGAACTAACATATACTATGAACCTGATTGCAAGGTATTGCTTGTAATATGCAACTATATATTTATTGAAATTAAAATTGCAAGTATCTTGTATTCCCCACTGTTGACAGAAAGGCAGCAAGTAGTTTGAATAGTTGACTATACTAGTGATGTGTTTGAGCACAAATGACGAGCGAGACTAAAACTACACTATTGTTATGATTGATTTTAACTTCGAACACTCATAGCTACTAAAAATAATGTTGAGTTTTTAAATTACATTTATACGGTAAAGGGATTTAAACGCCATAGTAACCACTCGCCGCAACTGTTTGAATTAAAAAAAAAAAACAGCAACATAACAATACATGTTATTTTCATTTTCTTCATGATATTCATTAGCTAAGTAGAAGCTGTAACGCACAATACTTTCACACAACTGGACATACCTACACAAGACTTACCTGCGTGGTTAGTCTAGTGGACAATACATTTTCAAGTAAATGCTTTTGCGTAGGGCTTATAACCATGACAAAGAGCACATTGAATTACCTCCGCTACTAATTCGAATAGAAATGGAACCACAGTAGGTTTTCAAGTTCTTAACTACACCCACAAAAGAATTCAAAATGATAAATAATTCAATTTCTAGGGTGATACGGGTAATGATTGATAAACCAGAGGATCTTGTTCAGTGAAATTTGGGACGGGGTCAACTACCAAACTAACACAAAAATGCCAGGGTCAAAGTACAAAAATGACATACGTATGTCCAAATATCCCTCAATTGAGTCACCCTGAGAGTGTCTCGCTCGCTTCACTCGCTCGCCAAAGAAGACAATTTTAGGACAAAAATTTATACTATAATTTTTTATGCAATCTCTGACCAAAAAAAACAACACTGTTCTGTTGGACTACATTGTGGGTAAATAAAAATTGTACAAATTATGCACAAAGTTTATATGTAGAAAAAAAACCCCTGTATAAATAAGGTCTTTCGTGAGACAATATACAGAGCAAGTAGTGTAGTTGTCTGACCTGGGTTGGAGCCACTCAGTTGTTGGCATACAACTTCTGCATCAGGTGGTCTCCAGAAGTCATCACATATTGTTACCCAGATGCCATTTATGCATACCTCTACTTTACCAGATGCACTGCTTGTGTTATTCGTTAACTGCATCGTCCCATTAATACATTCTATAATAGTTCAAATGATATTAAAATGTATATAATTGCTGTTACATAGCTTGCCTAAAGTGCAGGTTACAGAAGCATCTTCACTGTGGACACAGTTATGTCTACTTGTATGCCGACAGTCAATCAGCCTAGTTTCAGAGCCAGTACATGCTACATCATCCTGGGCTATCAGACCAGTTCCAGGCCCAAATTGTGCCCTTCCATGAGCAACGGCATCTAATTAATATGAAATTCACAATCATTTGAATTATTGCACAGAATAAATTACTGCCTGGACCATTTTAACAAATTGAGTCTGGAAAGAAACAAGAAATACTGGGCAAGGGCATAACTGGGCTCTGTTTCAACTGACAAAGAAAATTGAATTGTTATGTAATTTCCATGGACCTGTAGGTAAGCTAATGGTAGTTTGTGAGACTAATATTATTTCTTTTCTTCTGTTTTATAAACTGATAAAAAATAGTTCAGTTCACAAATCTCTAATATCATGCAAGTCAAAAGAAAAATGAATTCACAGAAGCAACAAAACAGAAATAATATTTCAAGATATAATTTGACAATGTGTAAGCTGTACTCACTTTGAGTGGAATATCCTAGCTGGCGGCAAACTACCTTGGCATCTACGTCACTCCATCCGTCATCACATACCGTACCCCATTCCCCATTTCTGCAGACTTCCACACGACCACTTCGATATGAATTACCCATCAATCTGACATCTCCATGTGAACAACATGGACCTTATGATTTTTGAATGAATAAACATAATAATAATTAACTTAGTCCATTACTTCACCTCTATCAAGGATACTTACTACTGCGTGGTAAGCATTGTACTGAAGCGTCTTCCTAATGAGTACAGTCATGATTTGATGTGTGACGACAGCTTAACAGAGTACTCTCTGTACCAGTGCAGTGCACATCATCCATGTGGATGGGACCTGAGCCTGGTCCAAATGCATTACAATGGTGACATATACATCCTAGAATAAATTTACATTTCATGAATTATTGTGTATGTTATACTATCCATTAATAGTGAAAGAGTTACCAATCATTTCAACAGTTGTCGCTACTTAAAATATGCAAAAATATTAATATATGTGAACAATAGTTAACTCTGTTAGTAGTAGTGTGGTTTTCCTCACCATATTGTTTGCTTTGTGGTGTTAGAACAATTTTCCATTGATACTTAAACTACATCTTTCCCTTTTCATTGTGCATCATTATTGATTATCCAATGTTGAAACATTATTAAGGAACATAGTAGAGTACATCATATTATATGCTTCAGTTAAATTAATTCCAATAGGAACTAACCTGAGATGGAATATCCTAATTGTCTGCACACCACTCTGGCATCTATGATGTCCCAATAATCATCACATACTGTTCCCCACTGACCTCCTCTATATATTTCAACTCTGCCTTCATGTGGAGTGGATCCTCCAATTAAACGAATGGATCCTTCAGCTACTGTGCTGGCTGTAGAACTGGTTAATGCATCCCATATTAAATGTTAATCAAAGGCCACAACTAAAAAACCAACCTTTGATAGGCACCCCACTGTAGTATTACTCCTAGCAGAAGGAACTTACAAGATGACATAGCCATCACTCTTAGGCAAGAGTTAGCTACCGCTCTTGGCGCTCACAAAAAAAAAATGTGTCTCAAATTTTGTTTGGCGAAGTTGTAGCAGCAAAATCGTTCCTGCGCGAATTTGTTCCGCCAGAACGATTTCGCTAACGCAGATATTCCGGTGTCACAGGAACTTTAGTCCGGGCGGTTTTCGGTCTGGTCGGATCAAATTCGCTAGCGGTAATAGTCCGGGGAACCAAGTTGACTATTTTCAGCCAAAGGGAATTTTCTAGCTTCTTGAGGAATGCATAGTATAGCTAAGGTAACAATAACCTACCACCTTAGCTATAGCCAGCAATTTTTTTAGTTCTGTATATTATATTTCAGATCTTTTAAAGCCTTTAGCTACAGTGTTTTTCAGCAGCCTAGTTTTATTAGTCCAACATAGTATTCAACTCCTGCATTTTCTTATACTCTCTAGTTTGAGACTAACTTTGCTACAGTCTTTTAAAGTCTCTTGCAGCCTCTGAGCTGAACTTTGCTGCCTCAAAATAAATGGCTATTTAATCAGTCTGTTTTGCTTCCTAAAGAAGGCTATAGCCACAGTTCACAAAGTAAGCTGACTATGTGACCCCGTCCTGGCTTGTGACTGGGCACATGTTGGATTGAATTCTTTAACATTTAATTGAAGGTATTAACTATTAATCTAAGTTTATTATTGAATAATGTTATTTGTTTGACTAGGTGGCCAGTCTGGGAGGACACTGGAGCATCGAGTGAAAGAACATCAAAGAACTCTGACCTCTGCTGACTGCACATATTACACTTCAGCAAATGCAATAGTTAATTGTAGCATAGCTAACAGTTGCCTCAACATGTAACAGCTTTTCAAAGAACGGGTTTGATTTGCTCGAAAAGTATTGCTCTAAAATTAATAATGACTAGATATGATAATGTTTGGTAAATAAAAAATTTGACTATGTATATATGACTCAATAAAATAATAACAAAATAAACAGGATAAGTAAATATTATGTAGTGTATCAGTCTTCATTACATAGTTACAGCAAACACAAAGTAGTCTCCAAAATATTCAAGGATTAACAACTTCTCTCTATATTGCTCAGGCTCACGCCAGTTGAAGTTGTATAACTGCTCAGGCTCACGCCAGTTGAAGTGCCACTTGAGTTGTGTTCCACTGTATTTGAGTTGTTCCATGAATTTACATCCCTCGATTTCACATATTTTTTCTTCTTTATGGAGTATAAATAACAATTCACATTAGTTGTAATGATGATGGGAATTAACATAATGTAAATTATTCGTAGAAAATTCATAAAAATTTCAAAAATGTCAAGATATGAGAAAGAATGGAAATTATTTATTACATAATATATTAGGCCAGTTAAAAAAAGAAAAGTGAAAATAAAGGTGAAAAATTTTATTATACAAAAATAAATGAACACTAAATAAACATATTCAACCATCGATCTTCCTACATAAATGTATATTCCAAGAATAGCAAATTCAAACCCTAGAAAAGAGCTTCCTAATGAAATCACACTCGATGCTCTATTGAATGCCAACCAATAGCTGAAAGATAGCTTGTAGCATTGTATTAAGACATTCTTATCGCTCAAATAATCCTGGCAAGTCTCATATGTGAGCAAATCTGATGCCTCTGAGGAATTCAAATATATAGCAAAGCAATCTTTGTGGACATCACAGGTTCCTGTACTTCTTGAAAGGATTATAATATTAGAGAAAAATATTAGCATTGAATCAAATACTAATACTATGAATCCAACAAAGGGATAGAACAAAAAAAGATGCTCATACTGACGTCTCGCTTTCTTCAAATTCTTTAAATACCTTTTACTTTCACTTAACATGTCATTGATTTTTGTTTCATTTTTTTCAATACAAGAATTCTCAGACTTTTGAAGAAAATCAAAAAGCAACCGTAATTGATTTTGAAATTTTTTTCCTTCTCTTTCCATTTGCTTGCTAAATTCAATACCATACAGATTCAATATGATATCTTCTCTCAAGTCATGAAGGTCATCTGTAATTTTATTTTTAAGTGTCTTACTTTTTTCTTCAGAAGTTTTTGAATTAGGTAAATTCAAAACTTTAACGGCAATGCGTTCAATCATGCTAGTATCCATATTCACCTTTTGGTAATTTTCTTCACGGAGATCAAGCCAAAATTCATGCAGAGCACTGCTAATTATTTTTAAAATACTGCAAAGAGTTTTCTTACAGTAACATAATGGTAAGGTTATCGATAATAAGGCACATAGTGCAAATCCTGTAACAATTGTCAATGGAAAGATTAAGCTGAAATTGTTGTAATACTCGTAGGACATATTTTTCATGCTGAGTTGTTTAAATTTGAGCACTTCCTTATTAAAATAATACTGTTACCGTAACATCTAGAGCAACTGACGTCAGTCTTTCCAGCGTCGTTCCACTACTGAAGCAACACCACCGCAATCGCTCAATAGACTTCTTGTTATAGTTCTACAGAAAAGGAGGCGGGAAAAATGGTGGGCGAACAAACAAAGCTAGGGGCGGGTTTGTATTAGTCTGGCGGGCCAGACCCTTTGCCTTCTTTTTTATGGGCGGGGAAGGGAAAGGGTGTGGAGTCACTAGCATCAACGACTTGTTCGAGCCGCCACCCCGATTTTGGGGTGGCGGTTTTAGCACATTCCTTGGTACATTCGTCATGGAACGTCATCATTATACGGTTCTTTTTTTTCTTTCTTCAAGCATGGGAGACTCTTACCTGATGAGGTTTGTAATGTAAGATTACAGCTACTTGCGGCGCAATCTGGAGGAGAGAAGCTTTTCTGAGGCTGCCATCACTGCAGCAGCAAACTTTGCTGCTCAAAGGAGATGCAGGTGAAGATAATAACAGAATTTGTAACAGGTAAAGCTAGAAATATCAAGGCCATTGCATCAGTTTGAGTGTTTCTTGTGCTTTCCCAGAAAATATTAAAATGCGCCGGGGAATATGTGACGCAATTTTGGAACTTTTTAATTAAATTTCTCAGGAACAAGTCGTTGATGCTAGTGACTCGTTAAATCATTATTTTATTGCTCATATAACAATTCTCTATAATAGTTTATAACTTTTGAGTGATTGTCATACCTGTCACTTGTAAAAATATTTCCAGTCAATGATTAGATGTGTGTTATTCTCAATCACAAATTCACCCAATGAGCACATTTTGATAAATAGGCCTATATTATATCACTTGTGTGTGGCTTCTAGTGGGGTTTTAAGGTTATCCACAACATTTGTGTTGACTTAATGCTTTCAATGACTTACCTAAACAATATTGAACTTCTTTTGATGACGCTTTCAATATTCCAAACAGACAGACAGACTGACAGTCACATTGACAGACACGTGCCGATTGGGTGAATTTGTGATTGACAACTGTTGTGCATGTAACTGATAACAAGCTAGTGTCTCACTTTCATGTGATCACTCTCCTAACACATTTGGCTTCTTATGCTCACTTTATAATAAAAACTGAAAGAACAAAATTACTAAAAGTACATTAATATTTTATAAATTTTCTTTCCACTGAACCAAAATTAGCCAAGATAATATTGAGTTATGGTTATTGGTGCATATTGGATGCGGCTGTTATATTTGAAGGTCACATTACATTTAGTTCTTATCTAACAACAGGAATGGCTACACTAGTGCTAGTGATTATCATGCTTATGTATAAATTCCTCTACTAGTCTCTCATTAAATGAATAAATAGATTTCAGATATAATTTATTCTGAAATTGTAAAAACAAAAATGTAACATTTAAAACCAAAACCAAAATAATATTTTCTTTTGTTTAGTTAAAAAACAGTTAGCTAAACTTATTATATAGTATTTTATTGCAGCCTCACATCCTCATAAGCTATGTTTGGCTTTATTACCTTTCCAGTGTTTATTTCTGGTAGTTCCAAGTCTTCATCTTCTACTCTCGTATTTGAAGAATTTTCTTGTTTAATATTTGTGTGAGTAATGTATTTGACTCCACAGAAGAATCCAGTGATAAAAATGCATGAGCATATTACCACAATCAATAAGAAAGAGACTCCATTAATTATCAGAGCAGTATTAGAATCCAACACTGAATATTGGAATTGTTTGTTACTACTAGGCTATAAAGAAAATATAGTTACTTTTAATGTTATAACTTGATTATAAGAACTGTACCACAGTGGGATCACTGAAGGAAGAGACATGACCTACAAATAATTATATACAATGACACAAATTTTCTTCGCTTGTTCATCAAAATATTAACTAAAATATTATTATATAATTTAAACTCCTATTGAAACATCACTAATTCAAAGCATGCTTAGATTAGGTTATTACAAATATTCTCTCATTTCCACACTCTTGTATAGTCAAATTATATACATGACATCAGTCTGAAGACTTATTACAAATGTATTTTTCCAGGTAGTAATATTGGAATGAGGAGACAACTCTAGTGTGTACTTGGACATGTCAGTGAAGTTAGGAGAAATAACTGAACATCAAATTATCTTCACTGCAATACAGAGTGTGTAGACTGATATCTGAGGGTATCGGTGGGTCTGTATTGATAATAACACTGCACTAAGCATCTTAAGTATCTTCACAAGAAGTTACTTTTATCAAGTTAATTCCATGCACATGTCTGTCTGTCTGTTTGCCATTTTTCATGTTAATTTTGCATTTTTCACCAATATGAAGAGATTGTAACACTTACCTTAACACTTACCTTTTTGTGAGTTGTTGTTAAAAAACCAACACCTTTGCAGTTCCCTAGTCTATTGCTGTGAGTTTTTACTTGGAAGTTTTGCCAGAGGTATCAAATTTTATATTTTCTCAACCATTCATTGGGCAGGGCTTTCAATGTTTCATGGAGCTACACAATCTCTATGACAAGAACTGCTATCGAGTGTTGTACTACAGCCTCAGTTCTAGTGGTCTACAGACTGTGTCTGTGTTGGGATGTGACTGGGAGGGAGAAGTAGTAGTGATGGAGTGCACACAAAATGGAGACTGGAAGTCTATCAACCAGCTAGATGGTGTGTGTGCAAATAAGTAGCTACATATAGCTACTTTGACCACACTGTGTTGGTCTTAATCAAAATAATACTTTTGTTTTTGTATTTGGTAACAATTGGATGGGTGTGAAAAAAGCATTATAGTATAGATAGCCAACTAAGAACTAATCAGTCGTTGATTATTAAGTTCAGTTGTGAAATGTACTGACTAACACATTATTGTGCAAGTCATTTCCATAGTTACCTATACATTATATTGTCATGTAGTTATCATGTATATCATTCACTTATCATGTGATTCATGCACATCATAACAATATTTGCCTACAGATGAAATAACTCTTGAATACCTAAAGGTGGGAACAAGAATAGAATATTTGATTGGCCAAGTAGACGTGTTCTAACCAGGCAAAGATGATTGGAAGCAGTATGTCAAGCATTGTAGCATAATTACTAAAGTGATGAGCATTCTTAGCATAGAATAATAATAAAAAATTGAGCAAAATTCACCAAACCCTAGCTGGTAGAAACAATTGGAAACTGCTCCCAGTTCACTACAATACTTAGCTAGGAAAGACAGAATTTGAGAACACTTGCAGCAATAGTAGATCTGAACAAACATATGAGGCAACTACTGTATGTGGGTATAATAAAGTGAAAGTGCTACAGGAATATAGAGAACAAAATATCTCAGGGAAAAAAAAAACATTAGTAGAAAGTGTGGGGCTGGCTGATGGAGCTAATGGTAGAAGTAAGAAGAAGAGGAGTCAAGATGGAAAAAGAGACAAAGAGAAGAATGGAGAAGAGACAATGTCATAGAGAACTTATTTAATTATTAGCATGTATTGGTTATATTAGTTGTGAGTCATTGATTGTCATGTTAGATTGGAACCCTATGCGTGCTTGCACCCAGCACCCTAAACGAAAGTGCCGTGTGCGAACGTTGTCTCTTTTGTATCACTGGGGCAGTGGGTGTTAGTTCTAAAAAAAGAAAGAGAAGTGGCATGAAGAGAGGCAGGAAAGAGAAAATGACAATGAAGAGGGACAAAAGAAAGAGGAATGAATGAAAAAAGGTAGGAAGAAAAGAAAAAGGAAGAAGAAAGAAAGAAAAACAGTACACAAAAAAAGAAAGGAAAAGGTAGGAAAGAAATAAAAACAGTAGGAAGAAAGAGGAAAATAAAGAAAAATAAGGCAAGAAGACAAAAGAAAAAAGAAAAAAACAGGATGAAATAGGTTAGGTACTTGCTCACTCAACGACTACGCAACGCAACGCAACACCTCACGCTGAATACATGTAATTGTTTTTCCAGAAAAAAGCAGGTCTTTCCAGAGCCGTGCGATCGTAGGCTTACAGCGGGAACCGCCCCTTAAAAAACTTGCTTGTCACGTGAGCCAGCTTGCAGGTTGCAAATCACTTTTAAATAGCTAACAATTACATGTATTCAGCGTGAGGTGTTGCGTTGCGTTGCGTAGTCGTTGAGTGAGCAAGTACCTAACCTATTTCATCCTTTTTTTTTCTTTTTTCTTTTGTCTTCTTGCCTTATTTTTCTTTATTTTCCTCTTTCTTCCTACTGTTTTTATTTCTTTCCTACCTTTTCCTTTCTTTTTTTGTGTACTGTTTTTCTTTCTTTCTTCTTCCTTTTTCTTTTCTTCCTACCTTTTTTCATTCATTCCTCTTTCTTTTGTCCCTCTTCATTGTCATTTTCTCTTTCCTGCCTCTCTTCATGCCACTTCTCTTTCTTTTTTTTGTTTCTACACTTTTCCTTTGTTATTATTTTCTTCATCATACTAGCTAACTAGCGCTGAGAGTTTGCACTTCAGTGCTCTAGTTATATTTCGTTGCCGGCTTAAAACCTGGTCTACGGGGTGTGGTTGCATTTGCTGGGTGACTGCCCGTTAGTCCTCGGCCACAGATTGGAAGAACCTGGTGGCAGCCTAACCTTAGTCAATCCTCAGTAAGGTGTGGCCCTGTTGCTAGCCAACAGTAAGTACTGAGTGACAGTGATGCAATGTCAACACCAAAGTGTTTTAAACATCCAGATATCTTAACATAATGTAATAACTTTGAATGATTGTCATACCTGCCACTTGCAAAAATATTTCAAGTCAACAATTACACATGTGTTTTTGTCAATCACAAATTCACACAGTCAGCATGTTTAATGAGTAGTCCTATATAACACACATGTGTGGCTCCATATGTGGCTTTCAAGACATCCACAACATTTGTGTTGACTTTAATGCTTTCAGTGATTTACCTAAACAATATTAAACTTCTTTTGATAAAGCTTTTAATATTTTCAATGATTGGAAATGTTTTTATAACATTTCAATGTACATGTAAACTTGTTTTCCTTCAAATGCATTTAGCTATAAATGTCTATTGTTTATCTAATCATAAACTTGAGTCAAGCTTTATACAAATTAAGTGAACTTCGTAATAGCTATTGTAAACACCATTAAAGGTACATAAGCACATAGACAGGCAAACAGACCGACAGACTGACAGTCAGATTGACAGACAAACAGACAGACAGACAGTCAGATTGACAGACAAACAGACAGACAGACTGACAGTCAGATTGACAGACAAACAGGCAGACAGACTGACAGTCAGATTGACAGATAAACAGACGGACAGATTGACAGTGAGATTGACAGACCAACAAACAGGCAGACTTGTGGGGCTCACTAATCCCTGCCACAATTCCCTCACAACTGGTATAGCAAATTGCTGTCACCAAATTTCAATTTAATGATTCAATGTAAAAATTATAATTAGCATACACACATACACTGAACATCAAACTCAACAACTCAAAAACTTAACACTGAACCACAAGGGCAGGAGCTAATCATTAAAAGTATGAGGGGTGGGTCAATTTTTATAATTTTCTATAAAATACGAGGCTTGTGAAATCTGTTGAGTGTATTTAGACATCACAATTTTTTTTAACAACACTAGCATGCAATCTATATATACATAAGAAGTAGTTTGTAAGTTACTATCAATTGGTTTTTGGAGGCAATATTATTCAGAAGTAGGCCAATCCAGCTTGATGTCATTTTACTTTAACCAACAATAACACAACAACAGCAGTATGAGGAAATTATAATTATCATGCAATATTTTATTCCCAAATATTAACTGTTTTTAATTTGTCCATTTGTAGAAACTGTAGTACAACTGATGATTTTAGCCTAGATAATATTGAGTTATGGTTATTGATGCATATTGGATGTGTATAAGTTTTTGTTTAAGGTCACATTACATTTAGTTCTTACCTAACAACATAGCAATGGCTACACTAGTACCAGTGGTTATTGTGACTGACTATGTATAAATTACTCTACTAGTCTATCATTAAATGAATAAATTGATTTAAAATATATTTTGATACTAATTGTAAAAAATTGTAACGTTTAACAGGAGAGAGCCAAATATTTTCATTAAGTTAAAAAATTAGTTAAAAGTTCTTATTAATCTAGTTCTAAACTTGTCATTATCTTGTATTTTATTGCAGCTTCACATCCTCATAAGCAATGTTAGGCTTTATTACCATTCCAGTGTTCACTTCTGGTAGTTCCATATCTTCTACTCTCGTATTTAAAGAATTTTCTTGATTACTATTTTTGTGAGTATTGTATTTGACTCCTCCACAGAAGAATCCAGTGATAAAAATACATGAGCACATTACCACATTTAATAAGAAAGAGACTCCATAAATTATCGAAGCAGTATTAGAATACAACACTGAATATTGGAATTGTGTATTGTCACTAGACTAAAGAATATATATAGTTACAATTAATAGTATAACTTAATTATAAGAACTGTACCGTAGTGTATATTGTAGTGATAGTACCATTGAGATCACTGAAGGAAGATACATGACCTACAAATATTTACAATGACATAAATTGTCATCGCTTGTTCATCAAAATATTTAGCTAAAATATTATTATATTTATTTAAACTCCTATTGAAACATCAATACTTCAAAAGCATTCTTAGAGATTAGGTGTATTGATCAGGTATGTAGCATGCAAATGCTAATGGCTGCATGATGCTTTTATTGCAATAAGTGAAGATGCTATTTTTTGTTTTTGTATACTTACTTGTGCTAGAGTATAAGTTATTTATTATTTGTGGAGTAGAGTCAACATTACACACACCATCTTGCTGGTTGATAGACTTCCAGTCTCCATTTTGTGTGCACTCCATCACTACTACTTCTCCCTCCCAGTCACATCTCAACACAGACACAGTCTGTAGACCACTAGAACTGAGGTTGTAGTACAACACTCGATAGGAGGGAGTAGGAGAAAGAAGAGGACAAGGACCTGTAATTATGATATCAGTGCTAATTTAATATTTGAAATTTCATCTTACCAACCTATTTCTAATGTTCTCTCGTTTTCACACTCTTGTATAGTCATATGATACATGACATCAGTCTGAAGACTTATTACGAATGTATTATTCCTGATAGTAATATTGGAATGAGGAGACAACTCTAGCATGTACTTGGACATGTCAGTGAATCTCGGAGAAGTAACTGAGAACATCAAATTATCTTCACTACAATACAGAGTGTGTAGACTGATATCTGAGGGTATCGGTGGGTCTGTATTGATAATAACACTGCACTAAGCATGTTTCCAATTCATATTTTGGAATCACCAATTTATAATATTTCAATAAATTAACTCACTTATTTGCAGTCTTATATTCTCATTATTGCACAAAATTGAAAGTGGCCCACTATAACTGGATGCTATTAGAGTGAGGGTGGAAACTATGTAAGAGCTATTGCCATATAATGTGGTAGAATTTACTGCTCCAAATGAACTCGTATACCTTGTAATATTATGTCTATAATTGTATGATATAAGCAAGTCAATATCATCTCCTCGATTATTTGTATAAAGTGTCCAGTGAACATAGTATCCACTTATGCATATTAGTCTCACTTGATCTGAGTCACACAGCCGTGTGCTTCCATTCACTATGCTCAATTCTAAATAGAAGACAAAATAAAGTTATAATAAGGATTTTAAAAAATATCAGAATTTACATTACCTGATCTTGAATTACTAAGAATTGTCAAGAGCAAGAGAATTGCTACTACTATGGCCATCAGAACACCAGGTATTTCAGTTTACTATTTCAAGTTAAGTTACTAAAGCATAAATAGTTTAGTTACGTGGTCCCAAATGTTCTTTCAATTAAATTACCAATAACTGAATCAATTGGGAGAGTATAGAGACTTTAAACAGCATCTTGTCCCTAAACAAATCTCATTTTGATAAATAGCTACCTGATGCTCCAACTGTTAAATAGTTAACATATTTCCTTATGAGGATAGCTCCAAATTCAATTTAGAATTAAAGATGAATTATCCTACAATTTATTGGAGACACATAGGTTATTTTAGTTTTCATTCAGTTTAAATGTCTGATGGTCCAGTTTCTATTACCATTGCAGCTGTTGATGATGATAGTGCAGAATACGAAATAATGTTAAACAAATGTATTTAAGAAAGAAACGATTTTAAGATGTAGAATCATTATGTATAAGCAAGTAATCTTTCTTTTTTATATACATTTTATAACAATTATTAAATGTGACTTTCCTAGTCCCATACTTTTCAGCCAAACCTACTTATTTTTACATTTTTAATGTTTTTATTACTAATTATGTAATCTGTACTTCACCTGACCTTGTTACAATAACATTAAAGATGTGCTCCAGCACACATGGCAAGCGAGCTGGTCTGACTGAAATTTAAATTTGAACTAACTGCGAATAATTTTTGTTAAATATTTTTGTTTAGTTTTTTGCTATTCTTTAGCAACACACAACACTTTTATACATACTTGTTCACTGGATATACCAGCACAATACCTGCATTGTATTCTCTTCGTGACTTGACTATAGGACAAAGGATTTTCAAGGGGTTAGAAATCGAATTTCCAAGGATGATATGAGTAAGGATCATTAAACTAACGATTTTAGTTTAAGCTAGTCACCTTTCCAAAGTACTCTCCATTCAAAATACTCTATTGTACCAGGGTTCTAGTAGATATAGCATTACGTTGTATTCTCTTAGTCACTTGACTATTGGACTTTGCAATTTTCAAGTAAAAACAAAGCTGTTACTTAAGGTGTATGGCTGACTAACAGCACATAGACAAAGTTAACTTACCACCACCGCTAAAAAAAATAAATGAACTCGGCTAACTTTAATTAGAATACCTAAATGCGAACGTCTCTCCCATTGTGTCTCTGTAGCTCTTTACCATTTTTTTCTTTACCTAGCATTATTTCAAAGTTTTTTCTCCTGAATTTCTTGCGCGCTAATGTTTATGTTATTGAGTAGCCTCTGGGGGTGGACAGCATTGGACCTCTTTAAACTTTGTCATACTAGTGGTGTGCTTGAGCACAAATGGCGAGCGAGCCTGCCTTGTTAGGCTGCATAAAACTACAATAGTGTTATATGATGTACTTGATGTGGGAGTACAGAAGGCCCTCCCACATGAACTATGAACCTAGATGTTATGGTGTTGTAGATGCATTTTGTGTAAGGGCCATGGGTCCATTCATCCATTTATTCACCTAATAGCTTGTGTAGTATTGTGTTACGTTATTCATGTTAGCCCTGCCACGTATACAACTTGTGCGTCATCAATGCAGACCGTGGCAGAGCACCTATATAAACTGTTGTACTTGTGATCGTTGCTAGTGTTGTCCAATTAAACTAAATCCTAGTTAAACTGAGACATCAGATTGAGGCCCAGTTCAGGCTGTGCCCTCAAGTTGGCAACATTCTGGTGGCAGCGACTAGTGCTACCATCAGTACGCTTTAAGCTTCAAGGAGCTGAGAGCCTACACTTTACCTGAAGATTCTTTTATTTCATGGCGACGAAAATGGATTCTATAAAATATATACAACAAGAAGCTAGGAACTATCTTTTCCAGCTCTCTCAGTGGGAACAATCACCACCTTAATCCTTATTATTATTTATTTAGCTATATGTTTTGTTTGACTATTTTATTATTGTTGTTATTATTATTATTGATGTTATTATATATTTATTTAATTAGCTATCTATTATTGTTGTAATTGCTTGATCTTTTGTCTAGCCAGCAAAAACAAATAATAAATATAAGTATTATTGAAATTAGGTAAAAATAAGTGCATCTGTACATGTGGTAAAGTATGAGCTCAATCTGTTGTCAAAGAAGGAAATAAATATATGGTACCCACCTGCTTTGTGGTCTTAGCATCAAATTAAGCAGATATCTTTTGAGTCTAATTGAGAGGACAGAACCAGACAAAGTGGGAAAGTTACTAAAGCACTAGTGTTGACAGATATTGAGCATTTTGAAATGTTGAAATCAAAAGAATTTTGAAATGTTGAAATCAAAAGAATTGAAATCAAAAGAATTGAAAGAAATGCAAAAGGAATAGTCAAGGAAAGAAGAAAGATGGAAGAGAGAGTTGGAAGAAGGAAACAGAAAACAATAAGACAGGAAAGCGAAAGGGAGGAAAAAGGAGGTAAAGGTAAAGGAAAGCTTCAAGGAATTTCTTTTGATCCTACAATAACAGTGAGCTCAGTTTAGTGGTAAACTTTAAACTATGCTTTATTGTTTTTCTGACAATAAAAGAAAGTATGAAACAGCTTCATAAACAAATATTACAAATATTCATTACATACTGATAGTTTGAAGGATTTTATACAGCTACACTTCTTAAATTTTTATGTTCAAAATCTAATTCTATGTAGCATTAAAAAAATAGGCTTTGTTCATGTTTTGGTCACACATTCCAGTCATAGTACATCAATGGTGTAGGAAGATGTTTCAGTATGGGTGGGCTCCGCAGGCATGTGTTTTGTGGTTTGCTTGTGTTCATGCGAGAAATCACACTTTAAGTTGTGCCAAAAAATTATAGGGGGGGGGGGGGGACTCCAGCCCCCAGAGACCCCTCCCCCCCACTTCCTATGCCTGTACATGATAATGTTAGAATTAGGTGAGGAGGTTTTTACAGTAATAAATTAATTAGTTTCTTAAATTATTTAACGTCCCTGTACTTTGAAATGCCACATTTAAAGGAAAATATACTTTCTACCTTAAAGTTATTGACTGAGCAAGGTTTTAAAACTTTAATTATAACGACTACAATTGGCATTTGTGGGAATTGGCATATTTGAGCACTTCCATGAGCAAACATATTTCATTGGTTTTTTTATTTTTTTAATTATTTTATTAATTCTTTTTTTTTTGTTCTTGCCACTTCCTTTTTTTTTTTATCATAGGTACCCCTTGGTGTGGTTCTAAAAAATGAAAATAAACTTGATGAAATGGTTGATATACTTGCGCACCACTATCAGTATGTTCCCTCTATTGTAAGAAGTGTTGCAGTACAGGTGAAATGGTCACAAAAGAAACAACAAAGTTTCATTCAATTATATTTTGTGGAGCTCAGATGACAGCTGCCAGGACTAGGACAGCTATGAAAATTAGAGTAAATAGCAACTCTTCATCAAAATAGTTCACAGGTTTTGTCCCTGCTGTTGAAGATTGGCACACCAAGGCAAACTTTCTTGGAGTAAGTTGTAGTAAAATAGAGGCATTATTTTTTTCCGTAACAACACCAAACAACAATTAAGGGTTATATTGTGAGAAAATCCTGGAAGCTTGGTGTTTTGTATGTCAAATCCCTCCCCCCCCCCCCCCCCCCCCCCCCCCCCCCCGCCTTCCTTAGATGACAGTTTGTAAACATGTCATTTGATCTGTGAACTTAACCAGCTTTCAATTGTGTACCCATTGAGAGCTGGTCAGTAAGTGTTAAATGTCATTGTAAATGGTGGGTGGCTACTTTATGAATAGTGGCATGTTAATATTGTAGTGGGAGTGTATTTGATAAATGATGTCACACCGTGCATTGGGAGAGAAAGGGGTTGGAATTGTTGTAGAAAAATAAACAGACCTAATAAACATAGTTTTATTGATAACTTAGTATCATTCTCTTTACTTATTGAAGTTATAAGAGAGTTCTCCACAGTCAAATTTAAGTAATTAATATTTTTATTCTGCAGCTAATATTATTCAGGCACTACTTCAGCAAAAAATCCATAGCAGAGTGTGGTACTCTATATCAGATTCGAAATGTACTCGGGAGGACAAATGTAGTCAAACGACTCCTGGATAATTTCAGTGCCTGCGATGACTTTTTTGTCCTAGTAGTAAAGTCACACATATTAGCAGCAGCAATGGAAATGCTTGGCATGATGGATCTTAATGAAATTCCTTCGTGCTCTCTGTTTCCTGGTTTACAGGATGAGTGGATGGAGTCGATTGAGAGCAGAAAGAAAATGTTACACTTAGTTTCAGCCAAAATTGCTGAACAATATATAAACTTAAACTTTAATAACACTCCTGACAACGAAATTTGTGATAGTGATAAAATATTTGCTCATGCCAAGTGCATCTTATCATTGGGTTGCTTTTATCTGGAGTATAGTGACAGCATATGTGAGGGTGACGGTGAGCGAGTGCTAAGGTGTTGGAGGTATCTAATACCCATGTTTCATAGTTCAAGACGAAATAACTATGCTTTATAGAAAGCCTGGATCTGTTGTTTCAGCATGATTTTTCTCTTTCCCCTCGCTTAGCTGCGGAACTTATTTGGGGCCGTTTTGTTAATTGTTCAAGGGTTACCTGGAAGAAATATTCCTAACGATCTTCATATGGAACATCTAAACAGATTGTTAAAACTTCACTACAAGGATTAGGGGCCAACAAGACAGAGAAAGCTATTGTCAAGTCTTCAAAAGTTCTTGGTGTTATTGACCCAGTGTTGACAAATTTTGATAGTGATAATTTTGTTACGAATGTTTCAGGGGGTCATCAAGCAGCAAATGCAGAGAATGACATGCAATTAATTTTGAGACAGTTACAAACAGTGTTAAAAGAAATGCCTCGGGACCCTCTACATTTCAAGAGTGTCAATGAAATTAAAGATTTTATCAAAACACATTTAAAGTTGTAATCACAGTTTACGATTTTCTCTGAGTTTCTTTTTTTTAATTTAATATCCAAACAAACTATTAAAATTTTAATTTAATGATCACAAGAATGTAAAGGCGGAATGAGTGGTGCTACATGAACCACAAGTACAATTAGTTAAACAAATATCACAACATAAACACTGTGAACTGGTGCTGGTATGTGTATAACTGTCCATGTCTTGAAATAGTATGTCTTTACGGCATTTTTCAGTATTGTTCATGTATATGCTTTTATTAGCATGTTGATTTCTTTTTTTCTTCAATAAAAGAGCAAGTGCAGGTAGTCCATCTCTCCCAGCACGGCCACTTTCTTGTACATAAGATTCAATGTCTTCCGGTACTCCTAGATGTATCACTTCTCTAACATCACTGCAGCAATCAACTCCTAAACTAAAAGCCATAGTTGCACACACTATTTGTAATGGGGAGTTGGGTGAAGTGAATGAGGAAACAATATCTGACTTTACTTCAGAATCTGTGCAACTGGTGAACATATCGACCAAACGAAATTTAGAGTGATCAGGTGCACCAGTGGGTTCTGTGAATGCATGTCCTATTCCATCTCTGAAGAATAGGTACAAATCCACAGCTTCTTCATGCCGTCTGCAGTAGATAATAATGCGTGGAATATTGATTCGCTCTTCCCTCAATCTTGACAGCAGGGGTTGGAATGTATCCAGTATAGTTGAGAACATAGAAACTACATACATACTGTTTGTTTTACATGGAGACACTGCCACAGTAATGTGGTTTTGCATGCCTAAAATGACAGCAACTTCATGTTGCAGACATTTTATGGCAGTAGCTGTTAGTGCCATTATATGGACATTGCTGGGAAGAATGCTTCTTATTTCCCCAATCCTGAGTAGAGTGTGCCGAAACGTTTCACCCCTAAGAAAATATAGTAATCAATAAAATATTAATTAAATTGACTTCAGTTTTTCTATCAGCTTACCATTTTTTTATAGTGTGAGCCTCATCTATAACAAACCCCTTCAATCTCTTTCAAGAAGTCTCTTTCTGCATCATATATCTCCACTTTTTCTTAAGTAGCAGTAATTCCGGAGTAAAAAATACCAGACGAAACATTCCCTCCATAACAGATTGTTTCACTGCTACAGTACTACTACTATTTTATAGCTGCAACTGAAAGTCCTGTCGTCAAAAATATGTTTACCTTAAAAATAAAGAAAAAGGAAATCAAAATTGAAATAGTAAACTTTTAACATTTTACTTGATCATCCATTATTGCTGTTAGTGGTGTAACAACAATGATGATAGAATGCTCCTCTAATTGAAGTAAGGAGTCAAAAACAAAAGGCAAGCAGCCATAGCATAAGCTTTTACCATAGCCTGTAGGTAAAACTCCAAATACATCATTACCTATTTTATTAAATAACTAGTGGTGTGTTTGAGCACAAATGGCGAGCGAGCCTTCAACTACTCTATTGTTATTCAAACTACTAAAATAAAGTCGAATTTAAATTACGCATATACGGTAAAGGGGGTCCAATGCCATAGTAACCACTCCCCTCAACTGTTTGAATTGAAAAAGAAGCAACAAAATCAAGTCACGTTATTTAAAAATTTCTTTGTGATATTCTTAATAGTAGTTGTAACGCACAATACTTTCACACAACTGAACATACCTACGCAAGACTTACCTTCGTGGTTCGTCTAGTGGACAATAAACTTTAAAATAAATGCTGTTGAGTAGGGCTTATAATTGTGACAAATAGCGTATTAACTTACCACCGCCACTAACTCGAATAGAAATGGAGCTCCAGTAAGTTTTTGCACCCGCAAAACAATTCAAAGCGGTAAACAATTCAATTTCTAAGGTGATACGGGTAATGGTCGCTACACCAGAGGATTCTGTTTAGTGAAGTTTGGGACGGGGTCGAACGCGGAGCGAACACAAAAATATGGAGGGTCAAAGTACAAAATGACATACATACGTCCAAACATATATCTAAATAAATAAACTAGTGGTGTGCTTGAGCACAAATGGCGAGCGAGCCTTAAACTACACTATTGTTAAATGATTGATTTTAACAAGTAACACTCAAGCTACTAAAATATAGTCAAGTTTTTAAATTACGTATGCGGTAAAGGGGATTCAAAGCCATAGTAACCGCTCCCAGCAACTGTTTGGATTGAAAAAGAAGCAACAAAATCAAGTCACTTTATTTAAAGTTTCCTTTGTGACATTCTTAATAGTAGTTGTAACGCACAATACTTTCACACAACTGAACATACCTACGCAAGACTTACCTTCGCGGTTCGTCTAGTGGACAATGAATTTACAAGTACATGCTGTTGAGTAGGGCTTATAACTGTGACAAATAGCGACTAACTCGAATAGAAATGGAGCTCCCATAAGTTTTTGCGTTTAAACTGCACCCGCAAAAGAATTCAAAGCAGTAAACAATTCAATTTCTAAGGCGATACGGGTAATGGTCGCTAAACAGGAGGATTCTGTTTAGTGAAGTTTGGGACGGGGTCGAACGCGGAGCGAACACAAAATTACGGAGGGTCAAAGTACAAAATGACATACATATGTCCAAACATATATATAAATAAACTAGTGATGTGCTTGAGCACAAATGGCGAGCGAGCCTAAAGACTATACTATTTTTATATTTTGACTTCTAACACTGAAGTTACTGAAAATAAGGTCCAGTTTTTAAATTTAGCATACTGGGTAAAGGGATTTCAGTGCCATAGTAACAACTCTCTGCAACTGCTTGGAAGGAAAAAAACAACAACAAAACAATACACGTTATTTAAAAGTTTTCTTCGTGATATTCTTTAGCTAAGTAGTGGTTGTCACAGGGCGAAAACTTGAATTTCCTGTAGTAATGTATTTAAGACATTTCATGCATTCACCACCTTTCCTGTAGTGGATAGGGCTAAATGTCCTATAGTGCAGGGCATTTAGCCCTATCATGTACAGGAAAGGTGGTGAATGCATGAAATGTCTTAAATACATTACTACAGGAAATTCAAGTTTTCGCCCTGTGTGTAACACACAATGCTTTGACACAACTGGACATGCACCTACACAGACTTACCTTCGCAGTAGTATAGTGGACAATAATATTTTAAAGTAAATACTGTTGCGCACGGCTTATAATCATGACAAAGAGCGCATTGACTTACCACCACCACTAACTCGAATAGAAATGGAAGTCCCTGAAGTTTTCAAGTTTGATAAAGAATTCAAAACGGTAAACAATTCAATTTCTAGGGTGATACAGGTACTGATCGATAAACAAGAGGATTCTGTTTAGTGCAATTTGGGACGGGGTCGACCACATAACTAACACAAAAACGCGAGAGTCAAAGTACAAAATGACATACATACGTCCATACATATATCTAAACTAGTGGTGTGCTTGAGCACAAATGGCTAGCGAGCCTGATAGTTAGGTAACATAAAATGTTACTATGTTTTAGCTACTTCATGCAAACACTATATTAGCAGTTATGACATTTGATTTCAGCAAACAAATACAAAATCACTCTCTTACCTGATTAATGGTAACTTTTGTAGTATCAAACATCAACCATTCTGATAATCTCAATCACCAGTAACTATTGAACAAGCTCTCAGCTACGATAAAATAAACCAGTGTTATTATTTGTAATTTTAGCCAACAAATATGGAATTACTACTTACCAATCATTTCTTGAGTATTGATAACTTCTGTAGTATCAAATTGAAGTTACTTTGACCATCTGAATTACCTTGAATTCTTGACAACAAGCTCTCACCTACAAAAACAAAAGACAATCAATTTTTTCACACAAATACAAAATTCCTTTCTTACCTCATTTTCTTGAGCAGTGGTAACTTTTGTAGTACCAAATTTGAGCCAATCTGACTATTTGAATTTACCAGTCACTGTTGACTAGCTCTTAGCTACAAAAAAGAAAGGCCAGAGTTAATTTTGCAAATTTAGCTAACAAATATGGAATTGCGTACTTATCTCAGCTTCCCTGAGAAGTAGTAGCTTCCATAGCATTAATACTACGGCATTATGACTACCAATGGCTCTTGACAACCAACAACCGGCATTCCGTATCCCCCCATAAAACGGCGAAGTTTTGAAGTTTAATCTGGAAAAGGGACTTCAATACCATAGTAACCTGACCGAATCAACTTTTTGTGTCTTGAAAACAAGCGTTTTAGCAGGAATTTTCTCATACTTTGGAGCTTAAGTATAAAGTAAAGTTTGCTTAATGCTGTAGTTTCAGAATAAACTGGAGTCAAGCCTAAATAGCCGTTTTTTTAGGGAAAAAAAGTTTCCCGCGCGCGCGTTTAAAGAGCATACGTACCATCCATCCATACATACATATATATATATAACATATACCCGATTTTGCATTATCCACCCCTAATACTGTCTCGCTCGCTACGCTCGCTCGCCAAATCAAGTGAAAAAAAATCGATATCCAACACATAGCAAATTATTTTGTATCTTAAATACCGTTGACAAATTCTTTCACAATTTTTATCTGCTTGTCCTTCAAACTATCGTAACCCAACTGTCTGGCAGCTGAAGATGCTGCAAATTCTATCTCTAAGTCCATTTCCAAAGCTTATCGACACCAAATCAACACGCGCGTTTTATTTTAGGTCTATCAACCGGATGCTGGGGTGCAGTTAATAATGAACCACAAGCATTTAAAATTTGATAATTGGAGCGCCCTTTTTTGGGGCGCAGTGAACAAGTCATTATATTGCATGTTCCCAGACCCTTTCCTTCCCCCGCTTAGCGGATCAGGATTGGTAAAGGGTCTAGCCCCGCGAGACTATACGCGGATTTGGTTGGTCCGCCATTGGTCGGTCCTATTAGTGTTATTTTCAAGAAATTTATAGGTTAGATAGTATCATCACTTGACTATTTTCACCCAAAGGGAATTTTCTAGCTTCTTGAGGAATGCATAATATAGCTAAGGTAACAGCTATAGCCAGCTAATTTTTTAGTTCTGTATATTATATTTCAGACCTTTTAAAGCCTTACAGTGTTTTTCAGCAGCCTAGTTTTAAGTCCAACATGGTATTCAACTCCTGCATTTTCTTATACTCTCTAGTTTGAGACTAACTTTGCTACAGTCTTTTAAAGTCTCTTGCAGCCTCTGAGCTGAACTTTGCTGCCTCAAAATCAATGGCTATTTAATCAGTCTGTTTTGCTTCCTAAAGAAGGCTATAGCCACAGTTCATAAAGTAATTTGACTATGTGACCCCGTCCTGGCTTGTGACTGGGAACACCATGTTACTATGTTTATGTTGGATTGAACTTTAACATGTAATTGGAGTTATTAATCTAAGTTTATTCAGCGAGCGAGCGAAGGTGCAAAGCTGACTCTCAGTCGTGTTCAATTGAGATTTCATATATATATAGGTATGTATGCGTACGTCAAAATTTCGCCCACGCTTCTAATTGGCGAGCGAGCGAAGCGAGCGAGCAACTCTAAGATGTAGTCTATGGAAATCCTGAATACGTGGTCGTTTAAACGCGCGCACGCATACGTGGTCGTTTACACTGAATACGTGGTCTTTTAAACGCGCGAGCGCATTCCAGAACTTCGCTCGCTCGCCCAACCAATGCTACACAAGCATTTTCTAGTTACGTAAGTTAGGTAAAGCGTTCACAGTCCAGTATTTCAATTAACGAGCACTGAGAATCCTGCTGAACGCCTTACGCAACTTTGTTTCAACCAAAACGTTTATAGCTACTCTCTTCTTGAAACAACTGTTAAGTCTTTGTCAAGCTTCGCTTCTTTGCCACTGCTTTCGAAGTTTATTCAGGTAATTCTGTTTTTGTTAACTCTTCATGCCTAATCATTGCTATTATTTAGCGATTTCCTTCACAAATCATCTTTACCTATACTCATATATTTACTCGCTCGCCATGCATTTGCGCTATTCGAGCGCACCATTAGTTCAGCGAGCGAGCGAAGCGAGCGAAGCTGACTCTCAGTCGTGTTCAATTGAGATTTCAGATATATATTATGTATGTATACGTACGTCAAAATATTTCGCCCGCGCTTCTAATTACGTAAGTTAGGTAAAGCGTTCACAGTTCCAGTATTTTTCAATTAACTGGTGCGGAGAATCCTTGTTCAACCAAAAAGTTTATAGCTACTCTCTTCTTGAAACAATTGTGAAGTCTTCATCAAGCTGCGCTTCTTTGCCACTGCTTTCGAAGTTTATTCAGGTAATTCTGTTAGTTTAGTCTGGGATCAGAGACTTTAGATTCTCTGATGATGGAAAGGGTTACACTGTGCACTACAGTTAGATGTAATTTCTGTCCTGTAAAAAGAGTCTGTTCGCTCGCCATGCATTTGCGCTATTCGAGCGCACCACTAGTTATTGAATAATTTCTTCGAGCGAGTGAAGCGAGCGAAGCTGACTCTCAGTGTATATATAGGTATGTATGCGTACGTCAAAAAAATTCGCCCGCGCTTCTAATTACATAAGTTAGGTAAAGCGTTCACAGTTCCAGTATTTTTCAATTAACGAGCACGGAGAATCCTGCTGATGCACTGCCTTACGCAACTTTGTTTCAACCAAAAAGTTTATAGCTACTCTCTTCTTGAAACAATTGTGAAGTCTTTATCAAGCTGCGCTTCTTTGCCACTGCTTTCGAAGTTTATTCAGGTAATTCTGTTATTGTTAACTCTTCATGCCTAATCATTACTTTATTTAGCGATTTCCTTCACAAATAATCTTTACCTATACTCATAATATATTTACTCGCTCGCCATGCATTTGCGCTATTCGAGCGCACCACTAGTATTATTAGTTTGACTAGGTGGCCAGTCTAGGAGGGCACTGGAGCACCGAGTGAAAGAACATCAAAGAACTCTGACCTCTGCAGACTGTATATATTACACTTCAGCAAATGCAGAGCATGCTGTTTGTAATAAGCTTCTAGACTGAGAACTTGACAATAATAATTGTTATTTAGACAGTTGAATTATTGAGTCATCCATTTTTTGAAAGATTTGTTGACTGTTCCCTAGCTCTCTTAATCTACTACTCTAAACAAACAACAAACACAGAATGGTTCCATTGATCAGCCTGATATGGAGCACAGTATTATTGGGATTGGTCAAAGTGGTTACAGAATCAATGCTTATAATTTGTTTCATATCAATCAAGCAGCTAATAATACTTGTAAAATTTTGGTAACACATGGCTTTAAATCAAGTATGTAATTAGGTACCCAAGAAATTTTGCATGTAATTTACTATAGCGTAATCTTCAATAAGCCCATCCAGTCTAAGAATTCTTTATGTATACATTCCTATAATAATGAACGAGTGTAGCTAGTCTTTAAATCTTTTGTTGTGGTGAAAACACATTTAGATTGCCATATTGTTCCATCTGCATTTATTCTATATTCAGTGTGCGTCATTATAGAGTAGTCAATTGAGGACACAATGTTGTACTTTTCATGTTTTCGTGTCACTCTAAAACTAAGCAATGGTGGGATTCCAACTAAATTTTTTAAATATCTTGAGACAGGCAATAAACATGTAAACCTGTTTACCAGTAATTGTGTCGTAATTGCTACAGTGGCATTTGGGATGGGGATTGTCATGACATTTGCCAAGTTATCCATTATGGATCCCCTAATGACATTGAGTCTTATATCCAACAGACAGGTCGTGCTGGTCGTGACAGTCTTCCTTCCTTAGCAGTTCTTGTTAAGAACACTGGCAGAAGGTCGAGATATGTGGATAAGTCAATGACTGAATACTCAAATAATGATGTTGCATGTAGAAGAGATACCTTGTTTCAAGATTTTGATGAGTACTCGCGTACTTATGATGGACCTTTATGTTTGTGCTGTGATGTATGTCAAAAGCTTTGCACATGTTCGCACTGTTCTGATAATCACTTATCTTTCACTTTCATCTCAAATTCAAAAGAATAATTTTAAAAAAAACTCCCATTCATTTATAACATTTTTTTTTCAAGATAATATTTTTTTTTTTTAACAAATGTGATGAAATTCATACTGATGCAGATCATTAAAATTAAATATGATCAATGATCCATTTAATTAAAGTGTCTTTGTCCAATACATGTAAAACATCCCGAGGTGTACTAAAACAAGAGTGACATCTGCCCTGGTTAATTGAAAATATTTTGCTTTTTAGCAAATGTTCGATAATCATGTTGACATCTTTTCCTGAGCTTGGCACCTTGTGAGCACCAGACACATGGGTAACTCCATTTTCAGTGTCATAGTTGTCAATAACTGGTACCACTGTTCCCAATGTCTTCCCTATCTTTGTGATTGTCTTCTCAGTTTTATTCGCCCGAAGCCCCCGAACAGCCTCCTTGCACACTCGGTTGAGATGTTCTTGGAATAAGTCACAGGGAATATTGCGTCCTGGAATACTATGAGTATTTACAAATCGACTCCACAGGAGCTCTTGAGACAAGCGATGAGTGAGCATATACTCATATTGATTCAGCATATTGAGGACTTCAATGGAATAGTTTTTTCAATTCGAACTCTTGAAAAGTGGTATAAGGTATTTCCAATACCGTAGTATTCGTAAGCCATCACCTTCCCTGATGGCATCTGAAAAAAACTAAGTAAAATGATCCCACACCAAGGAGCTGTCTGCCATAATTAAAAATCTATTATGTACAAATATATGTAATACTTATTAGGCATAAAAATACAGCAATATAGCAGACTATAAAAAGGGAGGGGGATGGATTATGTTAGCATGATAAATGGCTGACCTTGTCTTGAGATGGTGCTGGTGATTGGTTGAAATCAAACCAGGCAAATTTGTTCACAACTCCCTCACATATTTCCTGAAGGATTGTCTTTCGTTCATCAGCTTGTATCATCCACACGTTTTCAGGATTACTTACACTATCAATATCTGGAATGTCAGAAAGTGACTTCATATTTAAATGTTGGAGTGCTGCGACCAAAATATGACACTTCACAATTAACTTGAAGAAATCATCACACTCATTGTACTTCTTTGTAGGATCGCCAGATACATTTGATCACCCAATCAAATTTCTTAATTGATAAAGTGTACCATGATCAGCTCCAGAGAAAATAGAATAATAATACTTCCAAATTACCTGTATGAAACATTGTATTATTAATAATTGATGTTTAAAAGTAACTTACATCAAGCAAGTTCATTTTAGTGTGCCAGTCTTCTACACAGGGAATTAATCCATCCTGACGAGTGCCACAAGTCACAGAGTTTACTCTAGTCTTTTTGGCTCCTCTTGCTTGTGCAGCTGTCCGTTGATCACCGCCTAAAAGGATCAGGTGAAGTGATGCTTGACATATATCAACCTCTTCTCCAATGAACAAACAATTGATTTGTTGTTTGCATTAGAGTAACATACTGATGCAAGTTTAGCATGATGTCAACTATGTCATCTCCCAAATTTTCATTCTTTGCTAGAACACCTAGGGGCACCTAATAACATGTAAGAGACATTGAGGAATTTTACTTGTGCCCTTAGCTAATTCCCTGAGATGGTGGATAGTAATCACATAACATTTGGAATCTTGAGAATATTAGTTGTTCATGAATAGATGGTCTAATTAACCCTATTGACTATTCCTAGGTTGGACATGAGAAGAGGGAGAATCTCAGTTTCAAACATAAAAGTGACAATTGCAAGTCCTAATAGCAATTGAACATCCTGTTAATACAAGAAATTAAGGACTTTAATTACAATTACTTACTACAATGGACTTTGATGACATTTCAGAAGAATACTTATGTGGTATATGCCATTTCACAATGTCCTCAAGCGTCAGCTTGAAATACGGCATGTGTTGTGTCAGAATTCGACCAATAATAGTCCCAGCATTAAGTCTTAGTTCTTTGTCATCCTCTGCTGATGGTAATAGCCTTAATGCTCGACGTTTAGGACAGTCTTCACATCCTTGTGGGCGCTCATCAGGATATTCCCTGAGATCAACTCAATTTTCAATTGCACAGGCATGAAAGTAGTGCAATGACTTGTTGCTGTGATCTTCGACTCTCATGAACCTCGTTTTCACTCCTTTGTCAATATTGTCACCAATGAGCTTGTATCCTAGCTGTTTTGGAACGTTTGCCTCACTTGTAGCAGTAACTCCTGCATAAAGAAAATAAAAATGCACCTATGCCTTCAATTATCTGCATTATTCTTACCACAGGATTCCATCCCCTCAGTAGTACTGTGGAGATTCGATTGTGAAGTCAAAACACCTCCTTCAACGGTATCTTCATTAGCCAATAATGATATGTCAGAAGACAATGGTGAAAACTGAGGTGTTTGAGCACTAGAAGTAGTGGAGGAGTGGGACTCAGAAGTGGACTCTGAACAGGAATCAAACAGCGCATCCTCTGAAACTGTCCCAATTGACTGACTTGATAAAAATTGATCCTCCTGTGAAAACATACATCAAATGAAAGTTGCTTAGTTTGATTGTCGCAACCAACCTCTCCAAGTCCTTCCTTAAGATCTGCTACAAGTTTGTCCCTCCAAGTCTTCACCAGTGTATCGTGTCCAACTCCTATCAGATTCAGTAGCCTGTTAGTTGTTACATGGGACATACACACATTGACCTTCTGCAATCGTTCATACACCTGAGATAAAGAACATACTAAACACAATTAGTATAGAAACTTTAAAAATTCATACTTGTTTTCCACTACTTCCGGCACGAAGGATCAAAGACAAAATTCTTTGAACCATGCTCATACTTGAATACCGGAATTTCAGCAGAATGGCACAACACATGCCTACAATAGCATCTCTGTTCATTCGAAGTCTACGTCGGTATGTGCAAGATAGTAGCAACGAATGAAGAATTGGAGCATTTAATGAAAGCTCATCTAGAACTTTGCTCCAAGTGAACTTTTTCATATCAGCTATGTCTTGGCTACCTAAAATAGACTTCGCTTTGTGAGAAGACATTATAGTAAGCTCTTGTCGTAGCATTATTCCAATCTTCTTCAAAATGTAATTGCGACTCCCTGGGTTGTTCATGAGATCAGATATATGGCATACGTACTTCTTCTTGCTAAAGACTTGCCCAAATGTTTGCGATTTGGAGTTAATGTAAAACTTTTCAGTCCACTTTTATACTCAATATTGACCTGTTCATAACATGAAGTCATGCTTTATTATTATTTAACTTGATAAACCATATAAGACGTACTGAAATATTTGGCGAATCCGTTGTTGGAATGGGAGATGAAGTACTTACAGGAGGAGGTTGCTGCTCAGACAAAGCTAATACTCTCTTCGCTTTCTTTGCTGGAGTCGTGCAAACATCTTGTGAAGTGGTTCATGGCCGTTTCTGTGCTCTTCCTCCTCTAGAGGTAATCTTGGCAACAACCTTGCTGATGTTTGATATGATTGTCTAAAACAGATAGGACAACAGATAAATGGTCACATCATAAGTGAATGTGAGAGTAAAAAATATATATATATTTTTTTAAAATAAACATAACACAGATGCAATAGAGTAGCTATAAAATAACAAATATTTATTACTATTTGTGCCATTATATTTCTTATAGTACATTTTATTGTATAGCCTGTTTGTACATATTTATTGTCTCTTTTGATGGTAGTAAGATGCAACACATAACTCCAAATAGACACAAGACTACATTTCAAGCAAGTATCATTGTAGAACAATTTTTTTTAAGTCTTTCCATAGCTTTGCTTAAGAATGTAATACAGAGCTATAGCTAGCTACAATTAATTCCTATCTTGTTTTCTCAGAATATAAATTGCACTTATTAGCCACTTAATACACTCAACATGAACTAACAGGCCTACATCTTTGGCCAGCAGCAATTTATCATAGGCATAGAAGCATTTTCTGCACATGAAACTTGGTCCAGGACACAGAAGTTCATTTACATCAATCTGTGGTTGGGTCTTTTCTAGTTCTAGAGATATAATCTCTTTCCAATAAATGGTAACTCTCCCTGAAATATCCAGGAGTCTTCTGTCTTTCTTTGCAGCGAGTTCTCCACAAGCCAGACAAATCGGAGATGCAGAACTTGCAGCCATGGCTGGTATAGACGTCTGGTATAGACGGTTCCACTTAAAATTTCAGCGCAATCTCTACTAAGAAAACCACTAGACCGCAGAATGATGGCGAATGACGTTATCTACATTCCATTCGAACAACTACTATACGTTCATGACACCAGACCCTTTCCTTCCTCCCCCTCCCACCAATAACGGAAGGTAAAGGGTCGGCTACGCCAGACTATAGGTAGTAGTCACACATCCTGACACAGGTCTCATTTTTTAGGTAAACTATAGCAATGAAAAACTACATCCTGTAAGGCTTTTCCCACAAAATATGGTATTGACTTCCTGTCAGATAATTATAAACAAAAGAGGCTTGCCTGCATTTAGCTCATTCCAGTCGATTAACTGCTCTGGAACACCAGTTTTAATGGCTTGAGGTTAGTCTGGAGCTATAAAATTAAGGATGCTTAAAAAATTGTAATACATATTACTATTTAGTTCTACCAGAGGTGGAATATCTTCTCTTCATTTCTACAACTTAGTCAGAAGTTATAGTGAGTCTAAATAGTTTTATTCAGCCTTGCAGCATTTGACACAATTCATATAGCTATATACTTGCAGGATTGTTTTGAACCAGAGAAGTGGGAAGTCACTGGCTGCAGTACAGAGGCTTCCAATTGGCTAATTAATTGGCTTTATAAATTAAGGTACGTAATTTTTAATCAGAGGTAGCTTGTTGAAATTGATACAGTAGCCTTATAATTCTAATACAGTTACTTACAAAACTAAGTTCAGTCATTCTTGGCTAAAAAGGCTAAGGGGGGCTGGTTAGGAATGAGGGTAAGATAAAGACAGACAAAACATTATTAGTTATAAAATAATGAGGTCATTAGTTATGTTAATTGAGATACATTTAAAAGAATGACTTAGGAGTTGGAGTACATACGAACAAAAGGAAATTTACTGCTGGTGCTTGTTGTTGTGTATAATGTTGCCAGAGTTGAATGATAGCTAGCTTGGGTAGATCTTATGTGGTATTTCTTTGTGGTATTTCTTTGAGGTATGTGTGGTTTAACAAGCTTGTGTGAGGAACTGAGTGAAGCCTCTTGCCTGAGGGATCAAGTACAGTACTATATATACCTTCATTTAGGCATCCTTCAAATTACCAAACAATTTTTCTACAATATTTCATAGGCATAATATATTGCTTCATAATTTTTAATAAGCAGAACAGACTTGTGTGTTCTGGTCCATTCTCTGCCATCTGTTCAAGGTGGGTATCTTATAGTAATGGTGCAGATAGTAAACCAGTCCTGTGAGCCACAAAACCACTAATGGTTGTTTGTCCATCTTGAGGTAGTATTGATATGGGACCAACTTACAACTGCAATATCTGCTGGTTTTTTGTGAGCTTGTATGTCTGGACCATTTTAGTAAATCTGTATTATTTGTGTTATGTGGTTGTTCGGTT
>WLWD01002730.1_pt1 | contig 51661 bp, 40 predicted proteins | sample 6712731 | NCBI WGS metagenome assembly WLWD01 (sample SAMN12718690, study PRJNA576275) | sponge metagenome | isolation source: marine sponge | host: Mycale hentscheli | place: New Zealand: South Island, Marlborough, Capsize Point | collected 2014-11-01
CGCGCGCCCAGGCAAAGGTTGGCAGAGGACCTGCGAGTACTGCAACCATGCGCTAAGCAGTCACACATGGAGCAATGGCACCCGGGCACAAGTATATTAGTCCTGACAGCTAGCAGCTACTGATAGTCACTGTTCTCAGTCCCATCCCCTCCCCATTTCTAACCACCTAATTGAGGAATAGCTAGAAATACTCCATCCATTACTTTGGATGTGAATTGAGCTTTAGGGGGGGGGGAACTCCTGCGATACAGTGCAATTAACACTTATTGCCACTGATTCTGCGGAGTCTCTCACCCTCAAGGCCACACAGTGGGGCGGGTCCAAGGTCATACCGCTGCCTCACGCAAGGAGCATGCGCACATATGACCACGGGCTCACATCAGCTCAGACTGCCAATGTGTAGTTTAGGAGGATGACACCAGGTAACCATACCAATATGGCGAAATGTAGTTAAAGGAAGACATAAACTGCATTTTAATTTTAAACGTGTGTAAATGATGAAATTTGTGGATGAGTGGGAATTATTTCACAGGGAGTGACTTGAACGTGGCGTACGTTCAGCCGCCAGTGACCCCAGGCCATGAGTTTGTTGGAGAGGTGGTGAAGTTGGGACCTGGTGAGTTATTGTGAGTGTTGTTATTGTTGCTGCTGTTGTTATTGTTGTTGTTGTTGTTGTTTCTGCTGTTGTTGTTGTTATTGTTGTTGTTTCTGCTGCTGTTGTTGTGGTTGTTGTAATTATTGAGTACTTGCACAGGTTCTGAGAGAATATATGAACAGGGAATGATGTGGTCACTCGTAAAAATAATGACATCAACTTTTTTATAAATTTATTTTGAAGGAGCTGGAGAAAAGTACGGGATTGAGTTAGGAGACCATGCTACGGCTGAGAATATCGTACCGTGCTGGCAGTGCGAGCTGTGCAGTAAAGGCAATTACAATTTATGTGAGTTTTATGGACTACACATGCCGTGTCATGTGATCCACTGTAGTGTCATGTGATCTGTCATGTGATCAATCACCTCCTCATGTGTTGAGTCGGCCAGTTGTGAATGCTGGTGTGTGTAATATTATAGTAGCTTCATGTGCTCTCAGTTTTATTGCAGGTGTCAAGAAGGATGTGTTTGGATATCATCAGAAGACTCAAGGTAAGTAAGCTGAATGACAAGGGTCTGTTACGGAGGACATTTTCTGTTATAGCTGTATCACACATTGCTATGTTAGCACTCTGTTCATACTTTCCTTTATTATTATTATTTTTTTTTTTTTTGTTCTTTTCTTTTCTTTGAAGGTTGTTATTGTAGTATTCTATTATGCTGGTAAGGTTATATTCATAGCTCTATTGATAATCAACTTGTGTATCTTTGATCTCGCTCGCACTGACTACGGCAGTTGGGAAGACGGCCAGAGTTGTAAATTCTGGCCTAGCTATGTAGCTAATGAGGAGACATATTTGGAAAGACTTTACTGTCCTGTCGTCTGCCCGGTACAGGGCTCACTGTTGATGTGACCGTAACTTTTGGGATTTGGAATTTATTAGATAATTGGATGTTAATCTGAACAATCGGCCGGCTGGAGTGGGTCGATAGTGTAGCACCATATATAGTGTACATTATACATATAGCTCATTACCTGAGCGACTACGCTTGTTGTGGAGTACTATAAATCTGATATAGTCCCCAGTGTTCCCATTCGAAAATGTATTTATTAGATGGAAAAAGTTGATATAGTTGGTAGCAACCATTAAAAGTAAAGCGAAAATGACAGGAGAGAGCTACAAATAGAGCTATTTGTTGTCAACCGGCTATAATATAGTTATAAACCAAAAAAATAATGGTTTGAATTGCGATTCACAAACCCACACCCAAGCTGTCAGTGAAGCTTTACAAAAATAAAGAGCATGTATAATGTAGCTAAAGATTCTTTTGAATATTCATGGAGGTCTGTTAAATGTAGTATATAATATTTCATAAAGCTCTGTAACTTATCTTCTGAGATAGCTACTTTTTACTTTATATATCACTGCTTGTCATTGGATGTGTATGTTAAGGCTAGGGCTGACGTAACTAGCTGTTGTCTTGTGTGTACTCAGGTGCTATGGCGATGTATATGAAGTATCCTAGAGGAGCTCTCGTACATAAGGTTAGATAATTATTGCACCAATTGCAGGGGGGGTTTTCATTTCTTGGTTTCATATTATTTAAAAGTGTAAGCTGCTGTATATCAGTGAGTGAATGCATAGCTTTCTGAAAATGGTAATTTTACTCTTGTAACTTTTAACTGATATTATTTTTTATGAATATATTTTCCTAGTGGTCTCTCTTTTAATGTCTGCCGATACCTTCCAATCTCTTTTTAAATCACTTATCATGTAAATCAAGTCGGCATACATGCTACAAGTTTAGTCAGGAATTGACTAAATGTGTGTTTCGAAGTTCACTTCTTGAACTAACTTTTAGGTGATAGCTCTTCTTCAAGCTGGCCCAGTACAATATGGTGGTACACTAGACCATGTGGCTGTGTGCATTCCAGTGCATTTTTATACAATGTAGTGGTATTTTTCTCATGGGATTGAAGAGTTGGATCAGTTCCGTCTCGAGTTGTGTATAGGTCACATGACTCTGTTTGTACTGGCCACATGTTTTTCTCATGTGATTCTGAAGTGCAAAATAAAATGCGACACTTGCTAATATATGCAGTCGTTTTCTTCTGCACTTCCTCCCGAGTAGTCCTCTTCACTTCCTGGATGTCCAGTACAAGACGTAGGAAACAAGGATTGGAGGCTCATAACTTACACTACATTTGGAGGAAGGAAATTCTTTTGTTGTGTAGTTATTTGTGTTGCTTTTTTCGTTTTTGTTTGTTTACCTCATAAATCCATTTATTATATTTATTATTTATTATTTATAGTTGATTTGTCAAATTAGAATTTAATTAACTAAAATGATAAATGGTTGACTTAATTTATGTGGTATCCACTTCAATTGTTGCTGTCGTTGTTTCTTCTATTACTACTATTCTTGTACTATTACTACTACTACTACTACTACTACTACTACTACTACTACTTCACTTTTTGTGTCTTTAGGTTCCTAAGAGTATTCCAGCGTGGCAGGCAGCCTTCATAGAGCCTCTGGCTTGCTCGGTGCACGCTGTGGAGTTGGGAGACATCCAGCTGTCCGAGGTAGTGGTAGTTAGTGGGTGTGGTCCCCTGGGACTGGGTATGGTGGCTGCGGCCAGACTCAAGAACCCTCGCACTCTCATAGCGCTGGATCTGCTGGATTGGAAGGTGGGTGTTTTAGTCATGTGATCAGTTAAATGAGTCATGTGATCAGTGAAGGTATGATCAAATCATGTGATACACAAAATTTCGGGGAAGTCCAATTAATATTTCTGAAATTTCATGGAGATTGTTGAGAGCTAATGTCTCCACTACTGTCAACATAATTTTCAGAGAGTAAGGCTAAATGACCCCCCACCCCTTCAAACAAAAAAAAGCCTACAAATACTATGAATGTATTTGCCTTGTATGGTTGAAATAGGAGCGTTGAAAAACTTTTAATTATTACTCTGCAAAATATGTCAGTAGGATGGCAGAACAACCATCCAAGGGATGTAAGAAGGGGGAGGGGCTCCGGCCCATAATTTTGAGGCACTATCTCACGAGGCGATTTCTTACATGAACAATTTTTACTCCACATAAACATGCCTATATGGAGCCCACCCCTTACTTATCACAGCTATAGCAGAGCAGAGGAGAAAGAAAGTCTTAGCACATCCCTTCATCTTGCCACCAATGCTGACTTCTAACAACCTATAAGACTTTCTTAAGTCTCAATACTTTTAGAAGTCAGCATTTCAGTTGGGGATGTGTTTGTTTTGGTGGCAAGATGAAGGGATGTGCTAATTTGATCTGAAAAGGAACGGTGTTGATGATTGATAATGGTGTGTTTATGTGTGTATGCTATGTGTTTGTACATTTTTGCGGTGTGTGTGGATATGTGTTGTATTTGTGTGTGTGTGTGTAGCTAGAGGTAGCGAGGAAGTGTGGAGCAGATGTTGTTCTCAACCCATCTCAGTGTGATGTGGAGAAGGAAGTGAAAGCCCTCAACAGGGGGCGTGGTTGTGACGTCTACATTGAGGCTACTGGACACCCAGCTTCCGTCAGGCAGGGGTGAGAAAGAGAGGCAAATAATAATTAGTGAAGTTATTATTACTATTATTATTATTATTATTATTAATAGTACGGATAAGTGCGCATGCGTGCAGCTTTAGCCTTGGAAATGTACAGTTCATGTAGTTACTTGTTGGACACATTGTCATTCTTTAGCGTACAAGTTCTAACAGTATCAGATGGATTTTTTTTTCCAACAGATTAGGAGAAGCCATGTGTTGAAAACCAAGTTCCAGAGGAAGCTAATCCTGAAATACGGAGATAAATACAGTGTAGCTACAAGTGCAAAGGATTTTTTTTTTAATAAGCTAACCTACTAATAGTAAGTGATAGCACAGGTAACTTGTGCTCTGTGTACCATTTTCATTGCTTGAGCTATATTGATGCCTGATTAAAATAGCTAATAGATTGCTTGTTCTTTTGGTCTTAGATTATATTGTAATAGCTAGGTAGTGTTTAGTAGCGCTGAGGGTTCACACCTTTAGTGCTTCATTTTTAAACAGTGTCAGCTGTGCTATAGCTCTTCCTACATTTACATAATGTAGAAAGAAGTGACTATACCAATAAACATATCCATCCATTGGACATGAGAGTGTCTCACTTGCTTGGCTTGCTCACCATCTAGGCGAGATGATTTACCTTCTTGTTCTGTTTGGAATACCTGAACACTTATTTGTTATGGATAAGCTTCTCTGGTTAAAAAGTCGTATAAATAATGGACTCATTATCTGAGACCAGATAACTGTTTCACTTCATCAATGCATTACTAATACTTTAGCACTTGACATATTGTATGGAGTCACTAGTAAACACAAGGGTGATTTTAATTGATAGTTAATTAGTGACCAGTCAAGTCCTGTGAGGTGAACTATTAAACTATTTGGTATGCAGTTTCAATAACATTTAATAACATATATATAATTAAGTGCATGTGTTGTTTTAAGGAGATATTTAAACAAATGTTTCTTCTATTCATTATCATGAAAAGGACTGATGTTGTCTTGTTACTTTAGCTGTTTGTGTTCGCACTTCACCACTTCAAAGTAATGCAAGTTGTCGTTGTCAGATCATGTGATGCACTGATAAATATTTGTTGTTTAATTAATAGTACTTACACTTTCATTGTTTGCTGTTTAGTATGAAATTGGTATCGGTGAATGGGAAGTACGTACAGTTTGGTGTGTTTGGTTCAGAGAGCTCAGTAGACTGGTCCCTCATCAGCCAGAAAGGTAATTACATCACAATGTACAAGTGTAATCTTAGTAGTACTTCATAAGACAACGTGACTGGTGTTTCCTCAAGTCCATTCATTGATGAACGTACACTCGTATAGTATAGTTCAGCTATAGCAAGCTTTAGTGTGTGTGTGTGTGTGTGTGTGTGTGTGTGTGTGTGTGTGTGTGTGTGTGTGTGTGTGTGTGTGTGTGTGTGTGTGTGTGTGTGATACTAACATTAGCAGAGAACTGGAACCTCATTGAGCTAATAAGTGTGGGTAATAATTTATACTTGTTGAGAAGAAAAGCGCACTACCCATCAATATAGTATTTTGTTTTCCTAAAAAAAATTTCAACTTTCACATGATGGTTTTCTTGTTTTTGTTCAGAGGTGAGTATTCGTGGGAGTTTCTTGAGTCCATATTGTTACCCAACAGCCATTTCAATGTTAGAGAAACAGCTGCTACCTATGGAGGTGAGTCTAGATGGAAAGGCAAACAACAACCCCTTCCCCCCCATGATTATTGTAACTGTTTATATATGCATGCATACATACATACATACATATGTACATACATGCACCCATTGTAATAAGATAATGGTGTATTTTGTGTGGAGGGGGAACAAGTTGTGTGTACATTTTTATTGAATTTCAGTGAGCTTTTGGTGTAAGTGTTCGAACAATTTACAAGCACTCGTAAGGCCTCATTGCCACTAGCATCTAGGCACTGTTTTGAACTGTTGGTAGTAGGGTAGTATTAAAACCTATATCTGTGGAACCGGCATTGGGAAAAGGAATGTTGTGGCGTCCAACTTCATGTTTGTGTTTGCGGTTTGTAGTTACACCGTATGATGTGGGAGATTCCTGCTTTGTTGTGTATTTCAATATGCTTGTCTTTTTGCTAGTAATCACAATACAACTGATTCATTATTTGCATTGTTATGTTTATTTTCAGCAAGTTATTACTCACCAGTTGGACCTGGCGAGGGCAGTGGAGGGAATCAATCTTGTGTCGAACAGTAAGGAATCCATAAAGGTGGTGCTTCTTCCAAATCCTTGAGCATCTTTACTGAATCATCAAAATTTTATATTTATTCTTGTGTTATAAAATATTCTTATGTAATAAAATATTCTATCTGTGTTTTTAATGATTGAAGTGATTAGAATACTATTGCGCATGCGTAAATGCTCCATCTTGCGCTGGTGGGAAAGCGACGAGGGATGCGGGACAAAACGAACTACGCGAGTTGTTAAGGTGAGAATGACGGCAAACCGAGATGTCTCAGCTGCGCCACTAAAATTTCCAGACTATTATGATGTGCTTTCCCTTAAGGATTTGGTGGAGAAGTATTCCTCATCGATGCCTTTTCAGTTCCGAGTCGTAAAAGGTTTCCTGTCGGCCAAGAACAACAAAGACCCAACATTCGGACACAGCGAAGTGTACGCAGCACACCTGTTGGTGGAGACCGAGGTAGTAAGAATAACCAGCGCAGATGGAGAGTTTCGTGTCCCTATGAATTCCCTCGCCAAGTTTGGACTGATTCACGATGAGCAGTACGAGTGCATGAACTTTAACGATGTTGACGAGCTGTTGTTTGCGAAGCCCTGTCCCAAAGTAGTAGCAGTGAGAAATGATTGCACTTTTCCTGAAGTGGCATTGAAGAAGAACGAAGTGCTGATCATCAAAGAAGTGGTACGAGCCACTGTGGGAAAGCAAAGGATAGCTTTGAAGTTCTTTAGCTTGCAGCAGGATAGAGAACTCATTCTGTACAAAGAACAAGCTGTACCTTTTACAACCAACCCACGCCGAACACAGATTAGTCTTACAGATCTCATTGAACATATTGGGTGGGACTGTATGCCTTGTTTGGCTCGAGTTTTCTCCGAAGCAGCCTCTTCGACCCTACAGAGCCTGCTCACCTCCACAACTGTCAACTTGGTTCACAAAGACTTGAACCAGTCCATCATAGTCAGTCGTTACAAGAAATGTGCAGAAACTAAAAGCGGCTGTAAGTTTGATTTCATCAGTGTTCCCCCACATTTGGACATCACTGTATCAGTTACTACGCCTGATATCAGCTCTGAACTATACAAGGAAATGGTAGAGCAAACGCTGGACCTGCTGCGCCATTATAGTCCTTCTAGGATTCAGTTTTGCTTCAATTCAGACAGCAATGAATCTTACTCGATTCAGGAACAGTTCTTTGCCAGTGTACGTATAGGAAGGGAGAAGGAAAGCCTCACTAAGTTTGCCCCTGCATTTATTAGTGGTTTGATGGGGAAAGAGAAGAAAGTTAGTTTGGCAGAAAGCGTAGTGGTTGAAGTTCCATCACCCAAAGAGAATGAGGTAATTCTAGTGTGTGTGTGTGTGTGTGTGTGTGTGTGTGTGTGTGTGTGTGTGTGTGTGTGTGTGTGTGTGTGTGTGTGTGTGTGTGTGTGTGTGTGTGTGTGTGTGTGTGTGTGTGTGTGTGTGTACATGTATGAGAAGTTAAAATTTCTAAATTCAGAATTTCGCAACTTCTGTTGAGTTCACTGCTAAAATAAGTAAGTGCATACTTTCTTAGTAGAAAAATGAAGGGAATTGGCATATCTAATGCTAACTGCAAACAAGTACAATGTTGGAATGAATATATGTGATACGCTTTGTATGATCTCTTTTTTCAAGGTTTATTCAGTTATATTATTGCTTCTTAAGTTTGCCAACAACTTCACAATTTGAACCTAACAAAGCCAGGTAAGTGGTGCATATCAACTGATTAAGTCAGTTTATAGGCAAGCTCACTCAAGATTATGCAATATTCGTTCATATAGAAATTGTGCCAAGCTTGAATTACGATTTTACTGGCGAGTTTAACTTGATGATCTTCTTCAAGCTGCATTGACACAATTTCTTTCCGTTTCATCATTAGTATGGCACATAAATTGTCCTTTAAAAAACATATGGGAAAAATTGCTGTTCAATTGAAATCGCACAAGGAAAGTGAATAGCACATGACTGAGTGAAATACCACAGTAGCCAAGTGTGCACATGTGTGGAGCTCTAGCCTTACAAACGTACAGTTCGAGTAGTTGAGTTGAAGACCATGTCATTCTTTAATATTGTCAACAGATTAGGAGGCGGCATAGGTTGAAAATGAAGTTCCAGAGTAAGCTAATCCTGAAGTACAGAGGTAATGAGTGAACGATACAGTGTAGCTAGCTACAGTGCAAATGATGAAAATAGAAATAAAAACTAGCCTACTATGAGAGTGATAGCACGGGTAACCTGTGCTAGCCTAGTGCTATTTCAATCGCTTTACACATGCTATTAATCCCAAATAGCACTGTTATCAGAGCTGCTACACACTAATAGCAAATAATTTGAACAATCTAGTTATCATGCTTATTGTTTGCTGTACTATTTGGTCATTATTTTTAAGATGAAATTTAAAAAGTGACACTCCAATGCAGTAAGGTTGTTTCCTGTAAGTAAGAAATAGTTTATATGTTTTTAAACGATGAAATCTATGCACATTTGCCTAAATAATAAGATAACCAATTCGCTCTGCATAAAATGCTTTGCAGGAATTCTTGTAACTGATTTTTGAGGGATAGCTGGACTTAGAGCTTAGCACAGGTAACAAATTATTTTGCCACTGATGGCATAATTATTATAATAAACTTGAGTTAGCCACTATTAGTGATTCAAGCAATGGTTTATACTGCGCTCAGCTGGCTGTTCCCAAAAGCTGTCCTTTTCCCCAACATAGTTTTTCTCTGACTGCCTAGTTTTGCATTGTCACAACTTCTCAATAATGTGGGTGTTTTATATAAGTAGCTAGCTGAGTTAAATGTATAATGTTTTATATCTTGAATTTTCCTCAACTTTTTAGACAATTTTTTTTAATCTATTTATTTATAAAATCTTTAGATTCTTATGACTTGATATTGAAAAAGAGTCTAATGTAACAAACCTAAATGTGACCGTCTACAGGAAAACCGGGCACAACGCGGCATGCGTAAATATCTAGAAAAGATCGATCGATTTCTTAAAAATGTATTGTTTCAAGCCGACGGAAGGGAACGGTTAGGTCTATTATAGTGGGAACAACTTAAGCTACGACGATAAAACTTGGAGAGCTCAATATCTGGACGCCGACAACTCTGTAAGTGCAAAAAAAAAAATTCAAAGGGTGCTGCATTGTGCCCGGTTTTCCTGTAGACGGTCACAAATATGTATTATAAACATACGATGCTTTCTGTTTATCCCTTTGTTGCAGCCGCATTAATGCGGCTGCAGAAGATAATCACTTCTTTAAAAAAAATCATAAAAATACAATATTAAATAACGTGTGATATACAGTAGTCAAAAGATGTCTAAAAGACTGCTCTTTCTGAATAGCTAGTTTGAAATAGAAAAAAACAACAACTTCTTTTCCTATGGACACTTTACTGGTTTTTGGACCATTCGATCAGAAGTTTATGGCTTCTTGTTTTACAACCTCCGAGGCTGTTGAGCTTTTGGAGAACAGCAATTTCATATTTTATAAAAGCAGAAGGTAAGAAAAAATAGTTAGCTACCTGTGCAGTTGTTTTCCTGAGTGTTAGAGCTGCAGAAAGTATTGATGGAGCGTCAGGGAAGCCTGTAGAATTAAGCTGTACTAAGTCCAATGGAAATAAAGTCTCATTATTATAAGTATTTGTAAGAAGAGGTAATGAATCTGTGGAAGAAGCAATAGTACTAGGAGTATGAGAGCAGGAAGCAAGAGGGGGTTAGCCCCTATTCATTGGTATAATTAGAAGTGACAATCATACTATTCCAAGTTAAAAACCACTTATTTACCTGTATAAAGTAGGATGTTATTATTCTGTGGCCTTATTTTTTATTTTATTAACAGATAAACATTATATAGGATAAAGAAAAAAGAATAGCTGCTTTTTCATGAAAAATTTGTTTAAAATTCAGACAACTAATTAATTATATCGTGAAAAATCTTGGTATTTGTTGCTAGGCAGTGAAAACCACATAATCATGTTCATTAATTCCATTACTTTATTATAATAATGTAATTGTTTATGTGCTTATGAAAGTAATATAATATAGCTAAATTGATATGTGTGCTTGAACAATAAATAATAGTGAAAGTGTTAAACTAATAGTACCGTACTTGCTTCATTCACTCTCCAATCAGTAGCTATTCCACTTAAGGAATAGGAGAGCCTTACAATAGGCATGAATAGTAAATATGATACTGTCCATAATGTGTCTTATCCAGTTCTGTCTATCACTACCAGCAATGAGTACAAGACTTCTCTCCCCAGACCCTTCAAACAAAAGCATGCGATCATCGTATGAGGAAGACAATGATGACTCTTACGTCATTCCTCCATTTTTGCCTAAGAAAACAGCAGCAAGCAGCAAAGAGACTAACAGTATGGCTATATTATATCAAGGGCTATCTACAAATTCAGCTACTCCTGAAGGGCAGAAGTCAGAGCATGCAGTTCGGAGCACTAGAAGTACAGTGAAGGGAAAGAAATTGCCCATCCCTCCAAAATTGGATCCAGAGCCAGATTATGACGAGATAGAAGATTTGGCTGTTACTGGCAGTGGTATTCTGTCAGGAAGTATACCTGCTAATTCCGCACTGCGGTTCACTCATAGTGCAAACACAAGAAAGAAGCATAACGTTCCGAAGCCAAGCAATTCACAAGAGACGACGCACGCTTGCCAGCCTTACGTCCACTTCCTGCCAAATTCATCTTCCCTCGATTTCACGACTGACAGTGAGGTGATATTGCATGCAATGGTGAAGCAGATAGAGGACTTGCAGAAGAAGGTTGCAGATTTGAGTGTCTCCTTGAACGAAATGATAGTGTGGAAGAGAGAAATTAGCTGTGATATGGCAAACTTGAAAATATCCCAAGTTAAATCTGTCAGGCATCGCAAAGTGATCACTCGCGACATGTCTCCTGAAGAGGTCAGTTGTATTAATTAAATCATGAGGGGGTGGTCATTTGTGTATGGAATCTTTTGTTTTTCTGGTAGTAATTATTACCTGTGGTTTATTTGATGTAATGCTTGTCAATAATAATTTTATGGTTTGAGTTATAATTGTTATCTACTAGCTATTTGTTAGCACTGTTCTTCTATCCATTCCAACCTTTTTTGGTATAGCTAGCTGCATTTACAATGACGTGTAAGAGTAAGTACGATATATCTTCCTAGTAGCTACCGTAAAGGATGAAGTAAATTTCAACACAAAGTGTAGCCACCTGATGACTACAGATAGTTATAGTTGATTGATTCTTGTTGACTCAATTAATAGCAACAGGAGAGACAAAACTATAGTTGAATGTGCACAATGCATTCCTTGTTGATTCCTTCTCGAAGAACAGGCCAAAATTTGAAGCAAGGGTGGCATTAATTCAATTTCTGAGGTTAAAAAAAGAATAACGATAGCATGTAAGAGAAACAATAGGCAGACATTCACATTATGAAAGTGCTTTGGGGATATACAGTCCACATTAAGAAGTACTTAGCAAATATATTCATCAAATAGCTAACAAGCCTAGCTCCATAGTATGTTTTACCAACAGAATCTTGTGGAATTATCACCATTATCACAAATTGTTTTTTGTTTGTCACTTCTGTACTTTTTGTGATAAGTGCTGTAGGAATGTTCTTAGAAAGGCTTTTATAAATCCTCAGAAAATACCCAGCAATGGGAACTTAGCTGTGTGTACACACTTCCTTTAAATAATCAACAGCATTTGAAAACCCATAAAACTTCTTTGCACAGATCTTTTATTTTTTTATTTCAATGGTAAGTGAAGCATTTGTACACTTTCAATGTGCTTATGGACGTAGTGATCTGTGCTCAGTATGATAATATAAAATTATTATTTATTGTATATTATTATCTACTATCTTAATTCATTATTAGTTAATTAATCCACAAGCTGCAATTCCCAACCTACACTGACCAGAACTCTTCCACTAAAGCAATTTTATTGCAATATATATATTATATATATTATATATATATATATTTTTATTTTTTTTCCCCTCTTGTCAATATTTACATAACTGGTAGCTTATTGTTTAGCAGTAGATTTGGTGTAAGGTTCCAGAATATTATTTATGCTTCTTATACTGAGCCATTCTTGTTTCTGATACTGTTTTACATTTTTTTGAGTTTTCTAACTGATTGTAGACATGTTTTTATTGCTACTAATCTCATTTACAAGATAATAAATGTCTCGGTAGCTTATATATTTGCTTATTTATTTCAGTAATTTGTAATAATTTTAAAGGTTGCAACAGTGTTGGTAGCCATTGGCCTCCCACAATACAAGGATGCCTTTCTGAAAGAAGTCATAGATGGCATCACATTCATGGGGCTGGATGATATCACTCTAGAGAAGGAGCTCCAAATTTCGTCAAAGATACATCGACTCAGAATTCTCAAGCTCACTGAAGGAAACAACTAAAATCACTAGTAGCTAGTAGTGCAAACAGCTACCCCACTATAATATAAAATGTACTATCTGTGGAAATTTATAGTATTTTGTGTAATGACTTGTCTATCACCCATAACTTTACCTGACATCATAGACCAGTTCTCAAGTTTTACTATTATTTGCATTTTATAGCTACCACACAGTGTCTGTTAATTAACTGACTCTCAATTAAACATGCACAAGCAGTAGAGCAGAGTGGCGTGTGAACTTGAAGCAGCTTAAAGAAAAAACTACCTCTGCTGAAAGGCAATGGCAAGCTTTTTTTTGTGTACATGCTATAAAATTCACAACAAAAACCAGTCTCTGTAGCAATTGGTTTTTTATATTAATTGTGCATTGTGTTAAATGTGGATTGTGCGAAATGTGGATTATGCGAAATGTGGATTATGCTATCCTACATTATATATCTAGCTACCTCACTTTGAATAAAAAGTAATTATATATTTTTTTAGAAATTTGCAGGTTATACATAGATGATTTTCTAGCTCTGATAAAGAATCGAAATACACTTTTTGAGAGTGTCCATATACCTATTGTAAGTAATGTTCCAGGGCTTCTCATGTTTCCCGGGTCTGCCAGTTTGCCGGGAATGTCCCTGCTCACACTCCCCCATTGTGGACCCTATGCTGGTGAGCACAAGCTCCACCTCTTGCACTTGCCAGCCAATAGTCTTGCACGGATCTATAATATCTTCAACTAGATCTACGAAAAAGTCCTTGAGATCTTTACTATGTACCAGAGATGCCCCTAGGGAGATAATTGCCCTTGAAAGCACACTGAAGTTCTGCTCCACCGACTTGATAAATGGCTGGGCAACCTTCTTCTTCCTCAAATCCTTCACGATAAGCTTAATGTGCCGATCTACCCATATTTTAGCTAGCATGTTCAGTTTAAGATCGTGGAGATCTTGGAGAAAGTTACGATCAAGTTCCAAGTCATCATCCACGGCATGGGAGCCCTCAGATCCTGCCGTCCAGTGGTCTATCATTTCTCTGGCACACAATGTGAGGTCAGAAAAGGAAAACGAGGAAATCTTCTTCTTGTTTGTCTCAAACCTATTGGCACTGATGAAGACTACAGAGGCATAATCACGAGCCATGTCTTCAGGAAGAATGAAGTCTTGTTTGATGTTTTCTACCAGTGATCCTTCATGGTCATCAACAACACGTAATACTTGCTTGATATTGTCAAATTGTCTCCTGCAACTTTTCAAACTCACTCTGGTCTTTTCGCTGATATTGTCCAAATCTCTCCTATTCTTAGCACTCAGCTTCTTGCCCAGGAACTCTCGCACAACCCTCTCGTCAAATTTATAGTATTCCATGATGAGAGCTTTCTTTGTTGCCTGGGAAAAATGGAATAGATGCTGGTTCATTAGGGTTCGAGGAAGCTGCAGGTATGGCAGAAGCAATTGGAAGACTCTGAATTGATCTCTAGTGTCACTCAAAAGTAACTGCTCGTACTCCAGGAAATTTTTGGTAACTGCGGTTTCGCTCTCTTCCCTCCGTTTCGCTGCTTCACGGATATCGTAACCGTTCAGCCATAACCTGAAAGTATCTAAGTCAGGTTCGGAAGGTTCGCAGGCAAGTATGACTAAAGGTCTCGCCATTTTTACTCAACTTACAACTCCGCCCTTCTAAGGTAAGGGGACGCAGTCCGTCTATGCCATTAAGATGAAATGTTTAATATCACGTGATGTGACGTCATAATGCACTCGTGGTTAAATTATTGACGTGTGTGTAGAAACCTGACGTGGAACGGTAAGGGTCGTTGTTTTCTTATTGTTCTATTATAAAAAGAAGTACAAGACGAAGGCTTCTTAGCTCACTACATTAGTTACTGGACTTAGATGGACAATTTTTGACCGGCATTTTAACAGGTATGCTTTTAAGATGATCTGTGTTTGTTTTAGTAGCTATAAAGACCACTTGTTGATTGGTGTGACCTTAGTTACGTTTTCATACCTTAATAAGTGCTATGACTAGTGAATAATCCAGACAGTTGGGATATATTGGTGACCAGGATTGTGCTAAGTGTTCTAGTACAGATACTAGGTGATAGTAAAAAGGGTATGTCTATATACGAGCTGGATGAGGACCTTTAATAGCCTGCTCTCACATTACTGTAATTAATTGTTATAATGATCAGGAAAATGGGAAATGAGGTGTTGAAGTTAAAATGGCATTTGCTATATTCAACAAAACTGAATTTTGATCAGTTAATAATGGTGAACAATTGCACGGTCAGCATTTTCTAGTGATTCTTTCTCGTTACCTAATGCTTCCTACCACACATTCAGGGTCATTATAGTGAAAGGGAAATGTCAGTGACTTGTTTAGTTATTGTTCCATTCCGATATGATTGTGGGTGCCAGGTTTGTATACCTGCTTGTTACAATGGATTTGGTGGGTAACAGTGTTTTGCAGAAGCTGTAACTGGTGTTTAAAATATAACATAATTGAATTCGTTAATTAAACTCTTGCCAACCATGAGATATTATATTTGTGGCAAATGTGACTCGATTAGTTTTCCGTGGCTTTATTTCAAAGTTGTTCGGTTTAGATCTGTATTATGGTGTCTTGCTATAACACATATAGACACATTTGTTGAAGAAAACCTCTATTGCAAAATTTGTAAACTGCTCATTGCATGAATGGTGGTAATCTGTCATGGCAGGTTTAGATACAATTCACCATGATGCAACCAAGTATGGTTCAAGCGGGTCAACATGCCCCACCCAATGGACCGCCTTCCAATGCTCCGACTAACCAGGTACGCCCACCATCTTGTATTTTGTTCTATGCTCTGTTTTTATGTTTTTGTTGATATTGTGTCTTCGTATATCCAACAGATGGCCAACATGTCTGTCAATGCTCCTGGATATCCTCAGCAGTTTCCTCCAGGTGGACTCCAGCCATCTTATAATTATGGAAATAATGCAGGGGCGAGAAAGCCAGGCCCTCCTAGTCAGCCTGGTCCCCCGGGGCCGGGTTTTAATTCCGGTATGATCAGTTCTGCAATGCCACCTCCTACCAGTCAACCAATGGGTAATTTTCCTCAAAGATCATCAAACTATAACAACCAGTCATTTGGATCTCGGGCTTCTCAGCCGCCTAATGGCCCTCCTTCATCTGGTCCCCCTATAGGGATGCAACAGCAACCCTATTCACCACCCACTTCCAATCTTGGCCCTCGTCCTCCAATGGGCCAGCCTCCTGGATCAATTCAGAACACTCCTAATGGACCTCCATCTGGTAGTGGCCCCCCAGGGGGCACGGGGATGGGACAGCCTCCTTTGCACTCAAATGTGTCCCAGCCTCCTCTTCATGGGGCTTCTCCTCACCCCATTGCTGCAGTCCCGGGCTCTGTATCAAACAATTCATATTCTATGTCTGTTCCTCCTACCAGTGGAACACCTGGAAATTTTGGCCCTCCTGGTGGCCCTTATTCGGGGAACGCTCCTCCAGGAAATACTTCAAGGAATTCCGCAATGGATGCACCTCCAATGATGGGCACACAGCCCCCTGGAATGGGCCCCCCAAGTTCAGGCCCCCCTGGTCAAATGGGACCTCCTACTGGAGGAATGTTGGGCGGCCCACCCATGGGTGGCCCTCCTATGTCTGGACATTCATCATCTGGCAACCCTCCTGGTCAAGGCCCCCCAATGGGACCACCAATGGCCGGGTCAATGAGTGGCCCTCCAAGTAACCCTCAAATGGGTCCACCAATGGGTGGGACACAGTCTCTCCCTAATAGTAACTTTGGACCTCCTCCTGGAGGTAACATGCACCCTGCCCCTGGGTATATGGGGCCCCCTAGACCAGGCACCAATATGGGTTCATTCAACTCTCCCCCTGGAATGGGTCCAGGCCCAATGAGACCCCCTGGGACTGGAGGTCCCCCGACCAGCATGTCGTATGGACCACCGGGGCCGGGTGGAATGGGATCCATGAGACCTGGTGGCCCTGGAATGCCTCCTGGTTCCCCTGGACTGTCACACAACCCAGTTCAACAGCAGCCTAGGACCAAGATCGACCCTGACAACATGCCCAATCCAGTAAGCTGTATTCATGTTGTTGTTGTTGTTGTTGTTCAGTAGTAAGTTAGCAGAGAGATGTTTTTGTGACTTCTTGCTGTTGTATATGTATAGGTAGAAGTAATGAAGTCGGACCAGGAGCAGCGTGGGAGTGTTCCCTACGCTACTTCCAGTCGTGACATGGCACCACCACTAGTAACCACGGAATTCTCTGTCATTGATGATGGTGAGTGGGTGGGTGCCATGCTTGAATTTCGTGTCACTCTGACATTTGGAATAGCCTTTGTCAATAAGATTCAATTAGCTAGTATTGAGCACATTTGGGCAGTTTGACGATCCCTTGTCTGAGCTGTGCAAATCTATTACTTTTTGAAAGTTCTTTCTGCATGGGAACTCATACGTAGCACTCTTGCACCAGGAAAACCACAACAGATGGTGAAGAAAATGGTTAATTCACTTCAACATTCCTCTGGATGTAAATTTAATACCGTAGTTGGTTTCCCTATTTCAATGTAGCAACTTTGGGAAGGACAGCAACACCAGCTATATACTAGAATGCATTTTGACACCCTTGTATGTTTGTGCGTATGTTTAGGTAATGCCAGTCCTCGGTACATGCGTTCCACTATGTATACCGTGCCATGCTCCAAGGACATCTTGAACAATTGCAAAATTCCTATGGGCCTTATCATACAACCGTACAATATGGTCTCTCAGAAGGAGGTATGGATTTCCTCTGGAGAGGAAAGAAATTTTGAATGATGTATTCTCTAAAGTTGGTCCTTCAATGTTCTACAAGTGTGAAAGCTGAAATATATCTTAATTGGCAAGCGAGCGAAGCGAGCGAGACACTATCAGGGGTAACTCAATTGAAAATCGGGGATGTTTGTTATATATATGTGGGGACGTACGTATGTCATTTGTACTTTGATCTTTGCATGTTCTTGTGTTAGTTCGGTGGTCGGCCCCGTCCCAAACTTACTAAACAGAATTCTTAGGTTTAGCGATCATTACCCGTATCACCCTAGAAATTGAATTGTTTATCGTTTTGAACTGTTTTGTGGGTGCTGTTAAAACTTGAAAACATACCGGAATTCTATTTCTATTCGAGTTTGTGGCGGCGGTGAGTCAATGCGCTCTTTGTCATAGTTATAGCTGTACGCAACAGCATTTACTTGAAAACTCCTTGTCCATTAGAACCACGAAGGTAAGTCTTGTGTAGGTATGACCAGTTGTGTGCAAGTATTGTGCGTTTTAGGTAGCTACTATGTACTTAGCTCAAGTATATCACAAAGATAACGTTTAAATAATGTGTATTTTTTTTCTTTTTTCTTTTTTTTTCCCAATTCAAACAGTTGCGGGGAGGGGTTACTATGGCATTGAAATGCCTTTACGTATAAGCGTAATTAAAAAACTCGACCATATTTTTGGTAGCTTTGAGTGTTAGAAGTTAAAATCAATCATATAACGATTGTGTAGTTTTAGGCTCGCTTGCCATTTGTGCTCAAGCACATCACTAGTAAGAATATAATTGTATCAAGCTGTGAAAATTTCATTAATCTTTGTCTCGTTGTGTATATATTTGTTCTGCATCTTGTGTTCCAGAACACTCTGGAGCTGGTTGACTGTGGGGCTGGTGGGCCCATCAGGTGCAACAGGTGCAAGGCTTATATGAGTCCGTATGCTCGCTTCATAGACGGTGGAAGAAAGTACATGTGCCCTGTTTGTCAGTGTTCCAATGAAGGTCAGTTACTATGCATACAATTTCAATGTGAAATTTGTTATTGATTTTTTTATTGTAAGTTTGAATTTGACATTTTAAGAATTTTTAATTTTATATGATTTTTTTTTTTTTTTTGAGTCAATGTATAACTGAGTGTTCTTTGCTAATTTGACTGTTGCAGTGCCCCAGGAGTATTTCTGTCATTTGGACCACACTGGTCGCAGAACTGATGTGTTGCAGAGACCAGAACTTAGATATGGCTCCGTAGAGTTTGTGGCTAACAAAGACTACTGCAAAGTAAGTGTATAGATGTAGACAATTCTGTCTCATGTGGAGACATGTTGCCCCTGAGTGCTGAGAATTGTATCGATACAATAAGATGTTTGTGTTTTCTTTCCTTGTCGTGCGTGTGTGTAGGAGGGAAAATTGCCACGTTCTCCGGCATACATCTTCATGATTGATGTATCCTATGGCAATATCCAGTCTGGCCTCCTCCATCTCCTCTCAAACACTATCCTCGGTATCCTGGAACGCCTACCTGGGTGAGTACACATACTGCTAGACTGAAGTTGCAGGTGGTGTGGAGAAATGAAAGTCCAGTCAGTTTGTTTGTTTTGTGGAGTCATTTACAATGTGGGCATGCTGGAATTTTACCTCTTGTTAGTTACGTAGTTGGAAGATGTTTCAGTATGGGGGGGGGGGGGGGGGGGGGGCTCCAAGGACATGTTTTTGGGGGTTTAAAAGTGTTCATGTGAAAATTCACCTCATTAGTTAGTACCCAAAAATTATGGTGGGGACTCCAGCCCCTGGAGCTCCCCTTCCTCCTTTCCTATGCCACTGCTATATGTGTTAAAGCTAGCTATTCAGGTGAGAGATTGGGTGAAGGAATAAGAGGAAGTTTATTGTTCAGACATGGAAATGTGATTTAGGTGAAGCATAGGCTGAAGTGTCAGCTTGACACACTACAAGTTGTGTGTGTGTGTGTGTGTGTGTGTGTGTGTGTGTGTGTGCAGGTCGTCTCAGGAGGGCGGGTCTCCCATCAAGGTTGGGTTTGTGACGTATGACCGAGTGCTCCAGTTCTACAATGTGAAGGGCACCATGGTGCAGCCTCAGATGATGGTCATGACAGATGTGAATGACGTCTTTGTGCCCATGACCGATGGCTTCTTGGTCAGCCTGGATGAGGCCAGGACAGTGCTGGAGAGGTAAGGGTGGGTGATCACATTTTCTCTCAGAAGTTTCGGTCTAGCCTACTTTCAAAACAAGTCACTTGAAATACATCTAGAGAGGAGAAAAACAAATTTCAATAATATATTTGGCTAAGATGTCAAGCATGCAATAAGGAATCCATTAGAATGTGGCAAAAGTACAAAATTTATAGTTCAATAATGTTCTTAAATAACAATCATTATCCATCATCATGTTTCTGTACATGTAGTATGTGTAATGTATATTAGAGGTAACACGGTGCATGTCTTCGATAACTGGCATTTACATAGCTATTATTTTTATTACTCTCTGACAGTTAGTGGTTAAGTGCTATGTAAGATTTGTAAGCTTGTAAGTAGTTTACTACTTTATGTAACGAACCACTTACTGCAATATTTCACCACTAAGTCTACTGTGGTTAATTGAAGGTTTTGCCAGCACCCATAGGCCCATGCTCTCAATCATGGACTCCCCATATTCTGTTCATGTCCAGTTTGATGTCCCAGCTCCCTGATATCTTCTCGGCCAACAAGACCCCCCAGGTGGTGTTGGAGCCAGTGGTGAGGGCAGGTATGGAGGCTCTGAAGGCAGCAGGCAGGAATGGCCGACTGTTTGTCTTCCACTCGTCACTGCCTTCAGCTCAAGCCACAGGACTGCTCAAGAATCGTCTGGACACCAAGTTGCTTGGGACTGACAAGGAGAAGGTATGGAGTGTTAGCAGGTTAATGTGTGGCTTTAAATCCATAGAGGGGTACATTTGGCACTTGATATATGTGGATAATTGAGCTGAGCGTTATTTACAACATGTTGAAATGTGTTATTGGCTAGCTAGTGCAGCAAAGAACTTTGCAAAACATTATTTAAGCTTAGTGGGGCAGACCTTAAAGCTTTTGTTAGTCGACTGCCTATGCATGGTGACTCTAGGAGCCTAAGATGACACTGTTTTATCTTCAGTGTGGCTAGTACACATTGATTTCAGCATGCTCATCATTTATATTTATAAAGCTTGAAATTAATGTATTTAAATTTTTGCTATACATGTGTTTAATTAGTAACTTCTGTTAAATCATCATCCAATATACACTTCGTGTCATTATAATGGGATGTGAATATTATCTACCACCAAAAATACATGTACTGTTATACACTGTCATTATAATGCATGTATTGCAGTCTCTGCTGAACCCGGTGAGCTCCCCTTACCAGCAGCTGTCTGAGGACTGTGTCAAGTACGGTGTTGCCGTAGAGATGTTCCTGTTTCCCACTAGTTACGTTGATGTGGCTACTCTGGGTTCATTCGCCTCCACCACTGGAGGAGAGCTGCACTTCTACAATAACTTCACAGTATGTTAACAATGTCAGGTGTTAGACTTTTGAAAACGTAGTTAGTAATTTTATTATACGGCAAATAAGGTTGATTCCTTTGATTTTTATATTTTGCCAAATGCCTCCAAATTAAAGCCTAGTGTATTATCTCCTTGTATTACATTTGTGCAGAAGTTCCTTTTTTGTTTTTTTGTTAGTTTGTTTTTCATAATTTGCAAAGGACTTCTTAATGAAATATTAGGCAAGGGGTTTCAGCTGTTGAATTGCTAATAGGTTAAATTTGTGGACTGTTTGTCACTTTAGACTAGTTCAGATGGTGATCGGTTGCTGGAGGACTTGCAGCACAGTCTGAGTCGACCCACGGCTTTTGACTGCGTGATGAGAGTGCGAGCCAGCACTGGACTCCGCCCCACTGGTTTCTATGGCGCCTTCTTTATGAGCAATACCACAGACATTGAACTGGGTAATATTGACTCTGATAAAGCCATTGCTGTGGAGATCAAGCACGATGACAAACTGAGGGAAGACGAGAATGCTTTCTTCCAGGTTTGTGTGTGTGTGTGATTGTATAGCTATTGTGTGTGAGAGGTACCTTAACTAGAGAAATAAGTAATAATTAAGTTTTTATTGTTGTTTGTTGTTGTTGTCAGGCTGCTTTGTTGTATACTGACGTCTTTGGCCAGCGTAAACTGCGTATCCACAACTTGGCTCTTGGATGCTCCACGAAGTTCCCAGATGTTTATCGAAGCTGTGAGATTGACACTATCATGAACTTCTTCTCTAAAAGCAGTATGTTGACCTCAAATGTGTTGCCGTGCAGGGTGTCATACAGGGTTTGTTGCTGAGAGAGTGCTGTACTTAATCATGCCCATTTAAAAAACAAAACAACACTACTTTGGTGCACATGCCTATATGAAAGTGTATTGCTTTTCACATGTTTTATAATCTTACATCTTACTACTCATAGAATTAAACTTGCGTCCCAAAATTCTGGTAGGAGGAAACCTGGGAGGGGGTGTAAATTAGTATGAATAATGAATTAGTTATAGTGCAGATTTCAAAGGTGAGATTTTGTTCCTTCTGTATGTTATGTCTATAGTTGTGACTGCATCCTTGTCTATGCCTTACAAGAATATTCGTGAGAACTTCTCGCACCAAGTGGCAGTAATTCTGTCCTGTTATCGCAAGCATTGTTCCAACCAGTCCCCAGCAGGTCAGCTCATCTTGCCAGAGAGCCTCAAACTCCTGCCAATGTATGCCAACTGCCTGCTCAAGTCTGACGCTCTCTTGTCTCGTAAGTGGATTGTCTTTTCCCCTCATCTTGTTTGATCCTTTACAAACAGGTTATTACTCTTTGTTTCGTTATTATTGTTGTCGTTATTATTATATTTATTATTATTATGTTGTTGTTGTTTAGCTCCTATTGTGACCATGGATGAAAAATGTTGGTTCATGCGGTGCCTACTGAGCATGCCCACAAAAACAGCTGGAATATTTGTTTACCCCAGAATGTATTCACTGGTAAGTGTCATGCTATACTAACTCATCATTAGGCTTTGCTTTCTTATAAATACCCGTTCATGTATAAGCAGAGGTGCAGCTCCATTCTGCACTTAAGTGAACTTTGACTTTACACATCAGTTTCAAATACCATGGCATGGGGTAGTAAGACTGTACAAGTATGAATTTCACACATGTGATAATATATGTGTGAAATTCTCTTTGTGGGAATTGGCATTACATGTAGTGAACTTGTTTCTAGGTCAGCCTCTGCGTAGAAGTTTGACTATCTAACAACTTGCTAAGTGTACATATACTGTAGAGAAAAGACTTTTTTTTTTATTTTTTATTTTTTTTTATTTTTTATTTTATTTTTTTTTTTACTTTGTTGTTGTTTTACATGTATTCTAGCATGATTTGGAGTTGTCTGCCAACGGTCTGCCTCCTCTCATGAGGTGTACTGGTCAGAAGCTTCAAGACACTGGACTTTATGTAATAGGTAAGGTGTGGTCAGTATCACATACCAACATACTCTTTACTTTACCTCGTTCCATTTCTGCAGTGAATGGTCTTGTGATGATATTGTGGGTGGGGCTTCAGTTCCCAGCGGAGTCTGTACAGAAACTGTTTGGCGTTCCATCGTTGGCTCAGCTCAATACAGATATCATGGTATGCCAGCGCAGTCACTTGTTAATGTATTAGTTGTTGGTGGTTGGTAGTGTTGTTATTGCCATTACTGTAGTAGCAGTTAATCAATGCATTTATTGTTATTTTTCTATATAGAGAGCACTTCCTGCATTAGATAATTCTCTGTCATTCCGTGTTCGTGGAGTTCTGGAGATTCTACAGTCACAGCATAGGAACTCTATGAAGGCAAGTGTGGATATATCATTGGGGGGGGGGGGAAGGCTAAAGTTACTATGTTGTAGCCAGTGATAACTTGCTGGGTGAACTAGTTGCATTGCAGTAGTTTATGATCAAACACTCCAAATCTTTTCCTGTAATTAATCCTGCGCTTAGCAAAACTAGATAATGAGAGTGGACCTATTCTTTTCTATAGGCCCTATGCTTCCTTGATAATATTTGTTACATTTTAGGACCCTTAAGCTCAGTACTAAATCAGGACAAGCAATTGCTATTTTTTAAAAACAGCGAATAATAAAAAATAAATCAGATTTCTGCTATTCGTTATTGTTCTTATTCGACAAGACTAGGGTGATATTGGTACCACTTACAGTTACCAATACGATGATTCTGTCTTGCACTGTCCCAAGTAGGTCCGAACTCAGTTCATTTATTCTGTAATGCACTATAAGGTTGCGTAGCATGCATGACCACTAAGTGCTGTATGACATATGAAGCCAATACACGAAATGTTCTTTCTTGTACAGCTGATTGTGTCTCGGCAAAAAGACAAAAGTGAAATTTTCTTCCGTCGTCAGCTGAAGGAAGACAAAGGGACTGGTCAGTGGGAGGGGACTACTTATATTGACTTTTTATGTCAGATTCATCGTGAGATTAAAGAGATATTATCATAAACTGGAATCATGTATAGGACTTGGTACATGGTCATATTACATACATGGTCACATACATGTACAATTTTATATTATTCTTATATTCATTATAAAAAAATTATAACATTAAATTTAATACCTTTGTCAGATGTTAATTATCTAACCAATAGAGCAATATCTACACATATGTATTCCAGGAGCGGATCCAGTGCTAGCGACAGGGAGGAGCCCAAATATATTTAATTCAAAACTCGGGGAAAATTTTAAAATATTAATGATTGGTTGTATATGATTTAAATGTTAATTTATGAGTGAAGAGCATAAGTTAGCATACAGTGGACATATAAACTGTATTGCCTATTATTGTTATAATTCATCCTTAATTATATTTTTTCAAAACTTGGTTGGTAGGGGGATGGGCCTGGCCCCCTCAGCTCCCCCTGGATCATGATGGATTACAACACAGTTTGTCTTTAGAATTCAAGTCCTATGTATATAAGTAATATCCAACTTGATGTTTGGCTAGACACAATTTTGACCTAGTGATATGTTGGCATACATGTATATCACCTGAACAGCTAGTCTAATCAATCTTCAAGATAGGCTTAAATTATAATTTCCTAGCAACTTTTGTTACGGCTAATGTTACAGCTATATTTTGCTCTTATTATTCAGTCATCATTTTTGTCTATTTTCCACAACAAGAAGACAATTTGTGCCTCAACTTCGCAATAACTAGTTTTATTATTGTTGCTGTTGTTTATATTGTAATGGCACACTTACAGATATAATATGTAGTTGATTTTAGTGTACATGAATTTATAGATTGAGAACAAACATATTCACGGGGAGTGTCGTTAAGACTAACTGTCCTATCACTATGACAACCATTGTAAACAAATCACTTGAGTCACATGCTGTACTGCTATAACTTCCTATCAGCCAAATAGAAATAATACATGGAAAGTGACGCAAAGAAACTGGGCAATAAGAACAGTCTTACTCAAGAAGAGGCAATTTTCGACTTGTGGCTTGGCTGTAGACATGGAGATTTCAATGCAGTAAAACTTGCTCTGAACCACAGAGACATAAACTTGGCTGATGTGAACAGGAAGTACAGTTTGGTCCATACTGCTTGCAATTGTGGGCACTTGGGTATTGTCACACTGCTACTAAACAACGGAGCTGAAGTGAATCTGCCAAACAAAGATGGAGAGTTCCCTCTAAATATAGCAAGTAGGAGCAGAGATGCTGAAGTAGTCCTGACTTTACTGAACAGTGGTGCTCAGGTGGACTTGCAGAACCAATATGGATGGTCGTCTTTATTGACAGCAAGTTTTTACGGACACATCAAGGTGGTCAAAATACTATTAGAGAATGGAGCTCAAGTTGATCTGCAAGAGAATGATGGATGGTCTGCTTTAATGTCAGCTAGCCAAAATTCCCATGTTGAAGTGGTTAAAATACTGCTTGAGAATACGGCTCGGGTGAATCTACAGCAGAGTGATGGGCTGTCTGCCTTATTGCTTGCAAGTCAGAATGGGCATACTAAAGTGGTTGAAACATTGCTTGAGAGTGGGGCCCAGGTGGATCTGAAACAGAAAATTGGGGGGTCTCCTTTGATGCTAGCCAGTCAAAATGGCCATACTGAAGTGGTTAAAACACTGCTAGAGAAAGGGGCTCAGGTAAATTTGCAAGAAAAAGATAGAGGGTCTGCTCTAATGTTAGCATGTCTGAAAGGGCACGTGGAAATTGTCGAGCTACTCCTAGAAAACGGGGCTCAGGTGGATCTCCAAAAGTCAAACGGATTTTCTGCTTTATTAATCGCAAGTCAAAACGGATACCCGGAATTAGTTGAACTACTACTACAGAATGGTGCTCAAGTGGATCTGCAAGAGAATAATGGAATGTCTGCTCTCATGCTGGCAAGTCTCGAGGGGCATGTGGATGTGGTCAAAGTTTTACTACAGCACAATGCCACGCCGGATAAGCAAATGAACAATAGCTTGTACGATGTAATGCTATCAAGCACAGGAGACCAATACTGCAAACTTGTTGCTGGCATAGAATCCAATAGCATTTACAAGATGTTAGACCATTCTATAACACTGAAACTACCAGGAGTGGGATTTACATTTTCATTTACAAACGGACAAGACATGACGGAGAATTTCACGTCGATAGTAAATATGACAGCTAGAGCCGGTCGCAATGATGTCACGAGTATGTTACAAGAAAGAGGAGCTCACACGTACCAGGCCAATGACTTCTCGGTATCTGATATAACCATTCACCAAAGCAACAACAAAATTACCACAGTAAAGACAGAGGGAGAGACAAAGGTGAAAGTATTCAAGTACGGATGGTCTGCCCTAATGATAGCATGTGACTGCGACCATTTTGAAGTTGCCAGACTGCTACTGGAGCACGGTGCCAACGTCAACTTACAAACAGAAGATGGTCAAACGGCACTGATGGTTGCTAGTAAAAATGAAAATGGAAGAATTGTACAGCTGCTTTTAGAAAATGGAGCTCAAGTGGACCTCATAACTACTCAGAATCACACTGCACTCTCTCTAGCCATTAATGCCAGAAATAATCATGTGATTTCCTTTATTGGAGGACTTTGTGAACCAAATTTTCAAAATCATGACATTAAACACCAAGTATAGTACACATGTCAATGGCAATTATTCAATACCTTCTCCTTTTCTTTTTTTTCAATTTTAATTGTAAACTACTCTCCAGGCTTGCAAACTACTTCCAATTGGGGTCATTTTTTCTATGGCTCACCAAACATCAAAACCATTTACCTCATGTAAAAAAAGTTGCTGTTGGTTGTGGCGGTTAAACTCACAAAAAAATATAATTAAAAGGTTCAATTGGTTTACTGCAATTGGGTGTAAAGGATTCATAAAGCTTAAATGCTATGCATGAACCTAAACAAGCCTGATGGCATTGGGAGAAACTCGCTACTCTGAAGGTACTCTCACCTATTGTGTCTTTGCAATCCTTGTTTTAATATTATACGAAAAGAATGTGGCATCAAAGGAAGAACACTCTGGCTAGATAAAAGAGCTTTAATAGTTGATTCCAAATGCCACTGAGTTAGTTAACACTGTACAATTTTGTGAATAACTAATGAGTTAAGTCACTATAAAAAAAACTTGGGATATATTAACACATTTTACAAGCCAATGTCAGTAAGTTGTACCACAATGCTGGAACTAGTCATGTGACATGAGCCACATTGCTAGAACTAGTGTGTGAGAGAAAAAATAGCACCAGTTGTGATGTGCTTAAATTCATAGGTCTTATTGTACCGGAAAAACAAATCAATAAGAATATTCACAAGGGGGGAGTAAATGCAGCTGCTACGCCCGGATAAACAACTTGCAAGACTACAAAGCTGTGACTAGGGTACTATTATATACAGCATTAACTTCTATACAACATGGGGAATGATCAGAGCAAAGCAAATAACAAGGACAAGAAAATATACGTAACACAGGAGGAAATAACTAAAGACTTGTGGTACGGATGCTTAGTTGGAGACTACAGGTTAGTAAAATTAAGAATAGAAAATAACAATCTGGATGTGGAAGAGCTTAACAAAAAATACTATTTGCTACACGATGCCTGTAGCAAAGGGTACTTTGATATCACCACATTGTTATTAGCTAGTGGGGCTGAAGTGAATCTGCAAAATGAAGATGGAGAGTTTGCTTTAACTTTAGCAGGTAGGAATGGTGATGCCAAAGTGGTGCATGCATTACTGAAGGCCAGAGCTCAGGTTGATGCACAAAACTTAAATGGATGGTCTTCCTTACTGAATGCAAGTTATAACGGACATGTTGCTGCAGCTAAAGTACTGCTGGAGCAAGGGGCTCAGGTGAATCTACAAGGGAACGATGGGGCATCCGCTCTGATACTAGCTAGTCGGTATGGCCATGTCCAACTGGTTGAAATTTTGCTAGAGAAAGGAGCATACGTGAATCGTCAAAAGAAAGATGGGTGGACCGCTCTAATGCTAGCAATTCAGAATGGGCATGTGGAAGTGGTTCATAAACTGCTAAAGGAAGGAGCTTGGGTTAATTTTAAAATGAAGGATGAGTGGTCTGCCCTCATGCTGGCGAGTCAGAATGGGCACGTTGCAGTGGGTAAAATGCTTCTAAAGAAAGGGGCTCAGGTAGATCTGCAAAAGAAAAATGGGGTTTCTGCTCTTATACTTGCAAGTCAGAATGGCCATGGTGAATTTGTTAAATTACTGTTACAGTACAGAGCTCAAGTAGATCAGCAAGCGGAAAATGGATGGTCAGCTCTTGCACTAGCTAGCTCAGAAGGGCATGCTGAAGTGGGTGAAATATTGCTAGGAAAAAGCGCTCAGGTCGATCTGCAAGATAATGATGGGTGGTCTCCTCTTATGATGGCAAGTAATCACGGTCACACTGAAATGGTTAAAATACTGCTTAAGAATCAAGCTCAGGTGAATCTGCAGGATAACCATGGAAGGTCTGCTTTAACACTGGCCAGTCAACATGGGAAAACAGAGGTGGTTAAAATATTGCTAGAGAACGGGGCTCAGGTGGATCTGCAAACGAAGGATGGGTGGTCAGCTCTAATGCTAGCAAGTCAGAATGGGCATGTTGAAGCAACCATGATTTTGCTCAAGAACAGGGCTCAGGTGAATCTGCAAGACAATGATGGGTGGTCTGCTCTATTGCTAGCAAGTCAGTATGGACAAACAGAAGTGGTTAAAATGTTTAAGAATAAGGCACAGGTGGATCTGCGAATGAAGGGTGGGCGGTCAGCTCTAATGCTAGCGAGTCAGAATGGACATGTTGGAGCAGCTGAAGCATTGCTAGAGAATGGGGCTCAGGTGGATCTGCAAGACAAAGAAGGGTGGTTTGCACTGGTAATGGCAAGTGCGACTGGACAAATTAAAGTGGTTGAATTACTGCTAGAAAAAAAAGCTCAAGTAGACCAGCAAATGAATAATGGGTGGTCTGCTTTAATGGCGGCTTGTCAGAAGGAGCACTTTGGAGTGGTTGAGATACTGCTAAAGAATGGGGCTCAGGTGAATCTGAAAGGGGAAAATGGGAATTGTGCTCTACAGATAGCAAGTCAGAATGGGCAAACTGAGGCGGTTAAAGCACTGCTAGAAAATGGAGCTCAAGTGGACCTGCAAGCGAACGATGGATGGTCTGCTCTTATGCACGCGAGCTGTAAGGGGCATCTTGAAGCTACTAAAATATTGCTAGCAAACGGGGCTCAGATGAATCTACAGGGGAACGATGGTGCATCTGCTTTAATGCTAGCAAGTAAAAATGGACATGTTGAAGTGATCAAGTTACTGTTGTTAAAAAGTGATTTAGAAATAGATCTGCAAATGACTGCTGGCTCTGCACAAGTAACCATGATAAGCCCCAATGACTACTTTAGCCAACTACTTGATGCAATGAAGAAAAGAAGTAGCGGAGAAATATCGAAATACTTCGACAGATTACAAAACCCCATGCAAAGGATTGAAGTCAAAATACTGCTTGAAAATGGCAAAGAGATAATACTGAAAAATAGTGTAATACTCGCAAATACAATAACAGCCAGAGAGAGCAGTCGGTTAATGAGTATGCTACAAGCAAAAGGAGCTCGTACATACCACCAGGTTAAGTACAGCACAGTATCTGATATAACCATCTATCACAGCAACGATAATGTCACACACATACGGACAGAAAGTGACACAAAGATGACTGTGTTCAAGTGTGAGTGGTCTGCCCTAATGATAGCATGTGGCAGCGGCCATTTTGAAGTTGCCAGACTGTTACTGGAGCACGGTGCCAACGTCAACTTACAAACAGAAGATGGTCAAACAGCACTGATGATCGCATGTGCAGGTCAGAAAAGAGAAATTGTGCAGCTGCTTTTAGAAAACCAAGCTCAAGTGGACCTCAGAACTACTCACAATCACTCCGCACTCTCCCTAGCTGAAAATGGCAGAAACAAGAATGTCATGCACTGCCACGGATTGCTAGATGACACCCAATTTGAGTCGAATCCTCCATTAGATGACCACAAGCTCCTTGATGCAGATAGCAAAGAAATTAATACTTATGGTGATGAAAGCACTAGTTTCCCTAGTACTCCTGACAAACCTGACACTACGGTCCAACATAAACCTACCAGTACAATTTCTGCCACTCCCTCCAGATTGCTAGCTCATTCCCAGTCTGAATCCACCTCCAGATCCTCCACTGCTAGAAGACAGCTAACCCACTCTCAGTCTGCATCTACTTGTAGACCTGGATGGTTCGATGAACCCAAATTTGAATTAAATCCTCCAGTAAATGTAAAAAAATTCATTGCTGTAGACAAACCTATAATTGACGAACGTGGTCCAATTTCTAGCATTGACAAAGCTGGCTATTTCACTCACAAAAGTAAATCGGCCAGTACACTTGTTGATACTGGAAGCAGTCAACTACTCCATTCTCAATCGGAATCAAGAATAAGACCACTTCATTCCAATACAGCATCAACTCATTCTGGGGCCGGATCAATCAATAGATCTGAATGGCTCACTGAGTCGAAATTACCTACTCTAAATGAAAATTCTATCCTTGATGCAGCCAAAACTAATGGCAATACTTCTAATGAAGAAAGTACAGTCCTCACCCCCAATAAACATGGTGATGTTACAGACTCCACAGACACACTAGGTGCTACTCCTGACAGACCCCAAACCCATTCTCAGTCCAGATCTACCCACAGATCCAACACATCTGATAAACCATTAACAGATTCTCCATACGAATCAACCAGTAGACCCATCACTCCTGATGAACCAACAGCCCATTCTCCATCTAAACCTACCTACCAGCCTAACACTTCTGATGAACCATTAACTGATTCCTCATCTGAACCAATCAGTAGACCCATCACTCCTGATAGACCACCAGTCCACTCTGAGGCTGAATCTAGCAGTGAATCTGAATTGTCATACGAATCCAAAGAACTGAGTCAGGATGCTAAACTCCTTGCTGTAGATAATCCCATTGATAATACATCTGATGAACACAGTGCACTTCATACAACTGACAAGTTTGGTGGTATTACAGACCAGCATAAAAAGCTTGCTGCTCATTGTCAGTCTGAATCTACAAGCACATCTGTTACTCCTGACAGATCACCAGCTGATTCTCCGGCAGAATCGACTAGACCTGCTGCTCCTGTTAGACCTGGATCTTTCCACCAGATTAAAACAAAACTGAATACTCAAACTACCTCAAGTGATGATACCTCAACCTGGACGCCCGTCACTCCTGCCCGATCGCTATCCCATTCTCAGTCTCAATCAACCTGGACACCCGTTACTCCAGCACGATCACTATCCCATTCTCAGTCTCAATCAACCTGGACACCCGTCACTCCAGCACGATCACTATCCCATTCTCAGTCTCAATCAACCTGGACGCCTGTCACTCCTGCCCGATCACTATCCCATTCTCAGTCTCAATCTTCCAGCATATCTGTTACTCCGGATATATCACCTGACGCATCAGATAAACCACCAGCTTCATTGTCTGAACCAATCAGTAAACCCATCACTCGTGCTAGAAAATTCAGAAAGAATAAAGTTAAACAACACCTTGTTGTGGACAAACCAAAAGACAATATGTCTGATAAACTAAATGCACTTCCTACCTCTGACATACGTGATGATTTTACAGACGAGCATAAGCCGAACAGTACATTCACTGCCACTCCAGATAGACGGCTTGCCCATCCACAGTCTGAATCAACACACTCTATAGCTAACGGATCTGAAGGTAGAAGGCCACCATCATTCAACACGATACTCTCTCAGCGAAATATAACATCACAACACTCAACACATAACCAAAAACCATTCAAAACGTCAATACTATCCACGTGCCTGAAAATGTCCTCCTGTCTTGTTTTGACAGCTTCAATTGGCATTTTAATACTGGCTATTGTATTCCCACAAAATAGATATACTCCCACTGACAGTAGGTCCTTAAAACTTGACTCTAAGCCAAAATTAAAACAGTTCCTTCATTTCCAACCTCTTAACGAACCTCGTGTGATCAACATAATAGAAGAAATAACGCCCTCTTGCCAAGATATTGGAATCTTACTGGAACTTGAACCAATAAAAATCGATATCATTTGGAAAATGACGTCCACCTCAAAACCCACCGATAGATGTCGAGATACCATAAGGTTGTGGCTGGAAGGTCAAGGTTCTGAACCTGTCACTTGGGAGACCTTTATACGTGTATTACAAGCCCTGAAACTACTGGAATTGGCTAAGCAGATACGCAAGACCTTTGAATAGCCGAATATCTTAATACAGTAGTTCAACATAATGCACTTTTTAATTTAAATCGCTTTCATTTAATTTTTATATCAAAATACATCTATATAAAACACTGTGTGTATCTACTATACATGTATTCATGTAAGATTCATGATCTGTGGCTACCAGTATTATCACAATGTAATATTCACGACTTTGCCACATTTTTACTCATGTACGAAACAGCAATAACAATCATTATCATACAAATGTTCAATGGTACAAACTATCCAATCAGATTGCTCAATTTGTGGTGAATACATTTCATACCCACCTCCTAGGAGGTGAATAAGAGAACCGTCCAATCAAAAATTAGTTTTTATGTGTTTTCTACAGCCTAGAGGCACGGTTCAAGTCGGTTGCACCACTCCGTGTTCAGTCGGTGCGGGACTTACACTAGCCTCAAGCCTTCAGCCCTCGGTTGTGTAAATCTCATACCAACCTCCATGTCGTGGTGCAACCTATACATGTAACACCTGGACTACAATACAGGTAATTACATATGCGCACTGTGACAGCAAAAGTAAAGGCAAATGGTTTACATATATAGCATGTATGAATGCATTACCTTGTACCCTGATTACAGAGCACATACTACCATCTCCCAGTCCCATGTAATACTGCTGCTGTTGTTGTTTTTTAATTGAAGAAAGAAAATTTTTAAAAATCAAAACAAAGAAATTTAAAGAAATTATAAGTACAATCAAAAAGAATTTGTTTTTTGTTTTTTTTAACATGCTACAAAATGTATCCCTCTGCCTCAGTCCCAAAGTACCGGTCTCCATAGTTACCTACTCCTGGTATGATGTGATAATCTTCGTTGACTAACTCATCCATCGCAGATGTGATGAGCTTTACCTCAGGGAATGCATAAGCCACAGAATGGATGCCCAACTGGGCAGAGAGAAGAGACACCAGCAAGATGTGGTCCTGAGGAACATCGTGGTCCTAATAAACAACAGGAAATGCGATAAAACAAACGATCACTGGTTCCAAAAGAACTGAATTATACCATAGCTATCCTGGTACTTACTGTCCCATAAATATTTTAAAGTTTTAAGTAGTCCTTGCTGTTAGCTGTGCAGTGTACAGCCACACCATCCCATATGTGTGTGTGTGTGTGTGTGTGTGTGTATGTATGTATATACATATATTAACAGTATACGCATAATAGATGCGAAGTGCTGCCATTTTGAAAGAAAGAGAGATTAGTGCAACAGTGACCATTTGTTACTAATGTAATATTTGACTACTCAAAACATGTTGAATTACCCCGGCATTATACATCTGCAGTGTTTCATACACAGAGTATAAAAGATTCAATTAATACAAATTTAAGATTGGCTGAGTAGGTATGACTAATTTGTTGTGTATCAAAACCTAGATTACCAGATGATTACTTCAAGGAACAGGTCATGTACATAATGAAACACCAAAGGTGTGAACCCTCAGCACTACTAAACACAGCTATTACAATATAATCTCAGACTAAAAGAACAAGCAATCTATTAGCCATTTTAATGAGGCATCAATATAGCTCAAGCAATGAAAATGGTACATGGAAACGCTGTCTTCATAAGAGAAGAAGCTAAACAGGCCAGAAACACACTCACCGGTATACATTTTCAACGCGAAACTTCACTTCTTTCAACTCCATTAACTTCTCTGAGCATAAAGCAAACTATACTGCAGGCTGCAAGAAATTATTTGCTCACGTGATTATGACGTGATGCTAGGGGGCGTTACCCACAAAAGCTGGTACCTACGCGGAGCTGAAAGCTTCGCATTTTCTCAACAATTAGCCCGAAATTAAAAAAAAAGTAGCACAATGAATGGTCTTAAATCTTCGTTCTGAGTAAGTTCATACCTAAATCAACGGTTAATTGTCAGTAATCTCTAAAATCAGAGCGTGACAGACAGATAGACAAACAGACGGGATAATTACTATAACCCTCTCGCACATGCACGCTGAGGGTCAATAAGAGAACTGACTGGGATATTTGAAAGACACATGACTTGATTGTTGAAGTCAGAATTGCTAATATATTACATAATTCTTTGTATTAGTCCAGGACAACACTCAACAACTAGAAGAGGATTCCCCCTTTCAATATTTCTTTCAAGGACAGCACTAAGCTCATGTACACTGGATAATTACTAGCGCACTTGAAGGCATTGAAGAGTAGAGGTTTAGAAAATAAGAACTACTCAAGATTTTTATGGGAAATATTATTATCAAACAAGAGTCTTGTCTTTAGCCACACAAGGATCAGTGCCACTCCCTCTCCAGTGCCACTCCCTCTCTCCAGTACACCCACACATCTGATACCTACCTACTCACCAGTAATATTCTGATGGGCATTATGGCCTCTGTCCCAGTGCCGCTCCCTCTCCAGTGCCACTCCCTCTCCAGTACGCCCCCACATCCAATAGTCAATTACTCACCAGCAATATTCTAATAGCCATGATGGCCGCCGCCCCAGTGGCCACAGTAGCATCCATCAGAAGAACGTGGCAGTCTGCGATGTTGGTGGGAAGGCGGAGGAAGTGCAGCTCCGGCTCTCCAGACGTCTGATTGGTCTGTATCAGGATCTTGCCGATGGTAGCGTCTTTACAGACTGACTGCAGGGCAGGCTCCAACACTTCCCCAGCACGTAGAATGGCCACACCACACACCTGGGGAGGGAGGTGTGGTCTCACATGAAGGACATCAGCTTTACATTTTAAATACTACGCTATTGTATTGTGTCAGTTGTTTCTAAAAAAATGATAAAACAAATACAGGAAGTAGAACAAGACGTGATAAGTTATAAAAAACAACTTCAATGTTGTTTTTAATTGAAGACAATAACTTACTCATCTCAACATAAATCACTCAAAATATATTTCATCATTTAACTGCATTCGTTGTAGAATTTCTATTTTGTTAAACAACATTTTGACCTTAAATTACACAAACTAATATTGAATATTATCTTAATTCTACTATTAAATACCTTGCCATCAAATCTCTTGCCAGAATACTTCGTTCCTTGGGGAGTATTGACTACAATATCCTGTAATCAAACAACCAATCACAGTGTGGCACTCACATCATGTGACTATCATGTGACTCAAGCCAACCTTAAATGGAAGGAAAGACAAAGCATACTCGATGACCAGGCATGCCAGTCTGTTGGTGTAGAACACAAAGTCATCACGCTTGGTGTCCTTGTTCCTGACAATATACACAATATAAGTGCAATAATAACATCGCAGGACTTCAGCAAGAAGTCGAAACGTCAAGTTAAGTTTTAAATTAACATAATATTGGCTGTTTGAATGAGAAAATTTGCTGTTATTATAATTATTTCAGCCGAGGATGGCTGAATCATCAGTATAAAATGTAGTTGTATAATCCAACATGCTTGACCACACCTTACCTGATAACCGTGTGCATGCCTCTGACTTGGGACTTGTTGGGTAGCAGGTGGTAGGACTCCGGGAGCGGGCTTCCTTCTAACTTCTCGTTAATGAGTTTAGACCGAATCTTGCAGCCTTGCTATAATTACAATAACATACATGTACATGCTTGCGTATGCAGAAGGTGGCAAGAAGCAACAACCAAGAGTGACTTACTTAGCGACCAACACCTTCACCTACTGAAATCAGCATACTTATGGAGACAAATGTCTTCCAATGCCTCAGTAATGCTAAATTTGAGTCAGGATCTATTTAGTAGCCTTTTGGAACAGTCGCTATATTTACTTTAGCTATTGACCTTGTATTGGTAATGACAAAGCCACCTAATTATGAAGGCAATGAGCTCAGTAGCCCATTGCACATAGGAAGGGGAAGGGTTAGTAACCGAAAGTTAATTAGTTAACCATTCAGTGTACATGTGCAAGAGAGAGAGAGAGAGAGTTACAGCATTCGTTGTCTGTCAACTGAAAAATGAATTGCTTTAATTATAGCAGTAAATTTTAGACTTTTGTTTAAATACATTTTAGAGAAATAAATTGAGCACATGGTTTATAAACAAACAAACAAATAAAATAAATAAAAATAATTAAACAAATAAATATGAACAAATAAATCAATACATGTTAAATAAATAAATCAATACATGTTAAATAAATAAATCAATACATGTTAAATAAATAAATCAATACATGTTAAATAAATAAATCAATACATGTTAAATAAATAAATCAATACATGTTAAATAAATAAATCAATACATGTTAAATAAATAAATCAATACATGTTAAATAAATAAATAAACAAATAAATAAACAAAAAACAAATAAATAAATGAAAATTCTTTAATTAACCCTTACAGTAATTATTAACTACAGGTATAATTGCAATACCTTTTTCAAGCGATCCTTGATGTGATGCACTATAAGTTTCAAGGCCACCGTGTTCTCTGCTCCTCTGGGCACCACAATGTCTGCATACTTCATGGAGGGCTCTATGAACTGGTGGAAGGACTACACACAAAACCACACCATGCCACACCCCCACTATGTCCCGCCCCCCACCATGCAATAGACACCATAAGTGACGAGAGTTAGACGCTAATTTAACTCACTGGCTTCACGAATCTGTTGTACTGCTGCAACACACCCTCCAAGTCACGCCCCCTCTCTAAGATGTCCCTCTTCAATCTACGTAAAAATGGAAACGTACTTAAAATTCACCAGACACTCAAGTGAGTCTATTCTATGCATGTGTCAATAAGTGTGTGGTGAGCAAACTAAACACGCTACTTGTTGTTGTTTGTTGTTGTTGTTTGTTGTTGTTGAGGTATCATCAGCTATAAAACTAAAAACTATAAAATTGTGAAGTGAGAGTGTCAAAATAGAGCTTAAGTGCAAGTACTCATGCTATGGAATATTTGGCACAGAAATTAGAGTTACTACCACCAACAGCTCTTGGCTATGGCATGTGTGTCCACATGCTTCTTTCATGCTAGGGTTGAAAAAAAATCAGGAAGGAATTTGTCAGTAATTCAATAAAATGCATTTACAAAAGCTGGAGTAAAAACAAAATACTTCCAGTTCTGGAAACAAGTGCAACAATTACAACAAAAATTTTAAAAAAAATTGAATTCCTTCAGTAATTTTTTCCCCATGGAACTACATATTGTGGCAAATTCGCACTACAACTGGAAACAGCTAAGGGGATCTATAATACAGCTCCACTGGTTCTAATGAAGCACCAAAGATGCGAACCCTCACCACTATTAAACACTACCTAGCTATTACAATATAATTTCCTTCCAAAAGAACAAGCAATCTGTTAGCTATTTTTAATGAGGTATCAATATAGCTCGAGCAATGAAAATGGTACATGGAAACGCTGTCTTCATAAGAGAAGAAGCTAAACTAGCCAGAAACACTCACCTGTATACATATTCAACGCAAAACTTCACTTCTTTCAACTCCGTTAACTTCCCTGAGCATAAAGCAAACTACACCGCTGGCTGCAGAAATTATTTGCTCACGTGATTATGACGTGACGCTAGGGGGCGTTGCCCATAAAAGCTGGTACCTACGCGGAGTTGAAAGCTTCGCGTTTTCTCAACGATTAGCCTGAAATTAAAAAAAGTAGCACAATAAAAGGTCTTAAATCTTCATCCTGAGTAAGTTCATACTTAAATCAACTGTTAATTGTCAGTATTCTCCAAAATTAGAGTGTGACAGACAAACAGACAAACAGACAGGACGACTACTTGCATAAGAATGAGGTTTGTGTTCATGGATATTCCTTTTTATTAGTAATTGAGTAGTAACAGAGTAAAGCCACTCAGTCTAGACATCCCAGGTGTCAACATTCAGCTTCATGTAAACATGTACATTTACATGAAGCTGAATGTTGAAACCTGGGATGTCCCCATGTTTGAGGAAAATTGAATATAAAAAGCTGTACAGTTGATTTATCACTATCAACACTGACATGAAGGAAATACAATGTCCAAAAATGTCTCCTTACCTCCTGGCCAGCCTGATATCAGAATCTGTATCTACAAATATCTTGAGATCCATGAGAGAGAGGAGTTCAGGGTTAGTGAAGGCCAGGATACCTTCAAATATGACAACATCTGCTCCGTACATGGCTTTCTGCACACACACACACACACACACACACACACACACACACACACACACACACACATATGTGCACACACACACACATGCACAGCAGAGAGAGAATATGAAATACAGATAAATTACAGTCAGAGTTTACAAAATACAAAAATAAATAAATATAAATAAATAAATAAATATATAAATCAATCAATCAATCAATCAATCAATCAACAATTCATTTATTAATATATAAATAAGCACTACACAGTGCACAGAAAGTAAAAAATTATGGGACTTAGAATAATAATTTGAGGCACGTGCACTATTAAAAGTTATTGCCTAATGCATGCATCCCGCCCACATACCGTATATTTAGCTCGGGAGTGAGTACTGAAGTCGTAGATTGGGACTTGCACACTCTTGCCTTCCTTTAACTTGCAGAGAGTGGAGATCAGCAACTCATAGTCAAACGCCTCTGGGAGGAAAATAATGACACCAGTCTTTTTTTTTTTTTGAGAGAAGTCATACAATTTTCTGTCAGTTGTAACATTTAAATTATGTCATGTAATGGTGTAACTCATGGGCAAACCTGCTAGTTGTACATGTTTGTAATTGGTAATTGTAATTAGCTGTAATCATTACACCATCTGCAGTAATTGTAATTGTAATTGCATACCTGTAATTGGCAAGTAGTTGGGGTCAAAGACCACTTTGGTAAAGGGTCAGTTCTAAAGCACATGGCTGCTAGCAAGAAAATGAATTCTCAGTTTTTATAATTTTTAATGTAGATAGAAATAACATATCTTTTTTAAGAAGAATTGATGAATTAAAACAAAATTACAAACTTTGTGGGCCCTATTACATGACCACTTATCCTGAGGAGGCAGATGTGATGTAATTGTATGTAATTGCTAACAGATTTATTGTAATTAGTTCTTAAAGGTGTAATTGGTTAATTGAAATTGTAATTGAGAAGCAAAAATGTTAAGTAATTGTAATTGTAATTGATTACTTTACTCCTGTAATTGCCACAACCCTTTTGAGCCTCAAAGAAGTCCTCACAGATGTTACCAGAAGGTGACTAATCAGCCCAGAAATGCAATAAATTCAACAGAAACTGCCTATACTTGGTCAGGGTCCCAAATATCTAAAGTAAGCAGGCCCTATCGATACTGACTATCCCTTGCACACTGTGTGGCTTGTGGTGGGAATCCTCCTTACCAGCTCAGTGTGTGTGTGTGTGTGCATGTGTGAGTGTGTGAGTGTGTGAGTGTGTGCATGTGTGAGTGTGTGCATGTGTGAGTGTGTGCATGTGTGAGTGTGTGCATGTGTGAGTGTGTGCATGTGTGAGTGTGTGCATGTGTGAGTGTGTGCATGTGTGCATGTGTGAGTGTGTGCATGTGTGAGTGTGTGCATGTGTGAGTGTGTGCATGTGTGCATGTGTGAGTGTGTGCATGTGTGAGTGTGTGAATGTCCCATTTCTCTGGACTCCTTCACTTGTTCCAGTGTGTGCACGTGTTTATTTGTGTGGGCAAACTATTAGATTAAAAGTAACGCTACTATTACCCAGAGACATCATTTGATTGGGAAGTCTACAACTTTCTCATGGGAATAGGAAGCTAAATTTGAACTGTATGGCCAGTGAGCTCACACCCACTTTGGGAACACACAAAGTATTAAATAGGATTAAAGCTTATGTATTGTTATTTTGTTTGTTGTTGTTGTTGTTGTTTGTTTGTTTGTTTTTCAGAGAATTAAGTATAACCGTGATGGTTCACTACCTGTCCAACATACTTATAGGACTCGCTAATAATGCTACTTTTAGTAGTTATGGCTGGCCAGAATTTGGTAATGATTGTCAACTCAACTCTGCCTAAAAACCAACACAGCCACGGCCCTCTCCCCTCCACATGCACACAAACTACACACTCACCTGGAACATCAAAGTCATAATTGTTTTCACTGGCTAACTTGTTCTGCTCAGGAGTGAGGACTTTATAGAAGGAGTCCATGGAGAGAAGACTCACCCACGGCACTCGCAGGCTCTGGATGACCTCAGCTGCTACTGTGGTCTTACCACTAGCACTCCCACCAGACAGACCTATCACAAATGCCTTGGTCTGCTCCCCTACCTCGTTGTACCAAGGGGGACGACCTGGAAGGAAACAACTGGAAGTCAGTAGGTCTGGAGTAGTATGAGGATTGATAGATAGTATTGTGTGCACTTACTAGATATCATATAGATCTCACGAACTACTAGCTAACCAACATGCAATACAGACCAGTTTTTACCACTCTATCTTTAAAGCCAAAGGGGATTAGCTTATTCTCTTCTTAACATACTTTGTGCTTATATTTGCCACCAATTAAACTTTTACCATGTTGTAGTGGTGGGAACCTTCTGTGCAAAGTGAACGCAAGTCACATGGGAAAACAACAACAACAATAACAACAGTACAGTGCAAAAATTTGCACGCACCATAATACTACTCAACTGTTATAAAGCAAGCTGTTTCTTCACGTTAATTGATAAAGTATGCATTTAAAATGCATGCTATGTAAATATAATGGAGTATAAGCTATGAATAATCTCTCTCTCCCTTTGTGGAACCAGAAGCTCACAAAATGAACAGTCAGTTCAAAGGGTCATATTTTATGGTATAATAGTATTCACAAAGGCTACCATTTGCAAAAAACAGCTGGCAAACGAAAACATTTCGACATTCAAAATAGCAACACAACAGACAAGTCCTAAATTTACTTAGCCAAAATAATTAGATTAACACTTGCTTCTATTTCAACCAGAAAATGATACTTAATGAAGAACAGGTGGCATGAGACTTCTTGAACAAGACACACATAGTTGGGAAGAATCGAATTAAATAACAATTATATAAGTTTACCTGCCGTGTAGATGGTCTTCCTCTTGCGTGAGTGAGAGGATGGCCTTCTCTCTCTCTTCATATCCAGTATGTCCGGAGTGGCTATAGGACTGGCTCCGGTACACTCATCACCATTGAAGGGCTCATCACTACATCACAACCATCATAACCCACAGATTCAAACACAAACTATATCAAACCAAAACCAAAATTTTACGCTCACACACACACACACACACACACACACACACACCCACTATAGTGAGACAGAAGTAGGAATGAATCTTTTCTCCTCAAAATACAGCTTTCAGGGTTTCATACAGACAATGAGAGCCCTGGGATCCCCCCCTCCCTTAAATTTAGTTTCCCCCCTAACTTTTTTTTTACCCTGACTGAACTATTTAATGAAAAAACTATTAATGATCAGTATAAGTCTCTTAAAAATGTCCAACACATCTTCAAATCAACACTTCACTTTCTAGTTCGGGCTTTCATAGCAATTCATAATAGTACAAGTTTTCATCTGACAATCTGTTTCAGTCGCAACTTCACCATATTCATGTGGCTAAACTGTTTTTGTGACTCTACAAAATTCCCCCACCCTAACAAAAAATCCTGAATGAACCCCTGGCTTTTCATGTTTCCCTCAGTTCGTTATCTTGCTATGGTCCTATAGCAGTAAGTATAATTTCAAGACTTAATACTGCACGATTATTTCTTAAAAATACCAATTCTTTAAGTTACAAAAAGTTACAGCAAGTGGTTAAAGCTACAGTAGCCGAGAGTAAGTTGTCTAAAACAACAACAGTTAATTGGCGAGCGAGCGAGACACTTACAGGGGTAACACAATCGAAAATCAGGGATGTTTGTTTATTTATTTATTTGTATATATGTATGGACGTACATAAGGCATTTTTGTACTTTGACCCTCGCGTTTTTGTGTTAGTTCGGTTGTCGACCCCGTCCTAAACTTCACTAAACAGAATCCTCTGTTTATCGATCAGTACCCGTATCACCCTAGAAATTGAATTGTTTACCTTTTTGAATTCTTTTACTGGTGCAGTTAAAACGTGAAAACTTACAGGACTTCCATTTCTGTTCGAGTTAGTGGAGGTGGTAAGTCAATGCGCTCTTTGTCATGGTTATAAGCCGTGCGCAACAGTATTTACTTGAAAATACATTGTCCACTATACTACTGCGAAGGTAAGTCTGTGTAACACAGGTGCATGTCCAGTTGTGTCAAAGCATTGTGTGTTACAACCACTACTTAGCTAAAGAATATCACAAAGAAAACTTAACGTGTATTGTTTTGTTGTTGTTTTTTCCCTTCAATTCAAGCAGTTGCAGAGAGTTGTTACTATGGCACTGAAATCCCTTTACCGTGTATGCGAAATTTAAAAACTGGACCTTATTTTCAGTAGCTTCAGTGTTAGAAGTCAAAATTATTCATATAAAAATAGTATAGTCTTTAGGCTCGCTCGCCATTTGTGCTCAAGCACATCACTAGTTATCATGGCTTGTTCTACAAACAGAACTACTGAAAGATTTCATTCTTGCTAAAAACAATTTCTGCTATAGTTTCCTAACTAGTTAGTATTTAGTTTGTTCCATTTGTTGTGAACATGAGAATAATACAGTTAATAAATAGTTTTAATAATTTCTACAATTCTGATAACTTAAATTTACCCCACCCACTACCCATCTTAAAGCTCCGCCCCTTTCTGCTAAAGTGAGACGATCACCTCTCGACACCACACGCACTCCTTCCGATATTTTAGAAACGCACCTGGAATCACTCGGAGAGATGGATAACAGGCTTTCGACCTCGTTAGTAGTGTCAATACTCATCTTTAAGCCCCGTAAGTACACCGACAAATCAACAATTACTCCACCATTCAGCGGAGTCCAGTCAACCACCTGGCACGTCGACCACTATAAATACTCTACGCGAAATCCGGAAATGTGTTTTGGCGCGCAAACTTTACATTATTTGCTCATGCGCGCATAAATAAAAAATTAACAGTGTAGTTTATATTAGCAGTGATGACATAGCTACTTTATTACTTTGGATTACTTGAACTGTCTTGTCTTTATTGTCAGAGACAATTCGGGAGCACTTGGATTACACAATGATGAACATAACATGAATAGTTCATAATCCAATGTAACGAAATATTTTTCCTCCTCAGATTTGAACAAAGGAGTCAATCCAAAATTATTTAATTAACTTACAATTACGTGTGGAAACACATTTTGAAGGTGACGTCTTTAAGTGTCCCTATGATTGAATGAATGGTTATCTCTTCTCCAGCATCGACTACTGGTTCTGTGTCAGAATGCTGAGCTCCAATATCTACTTGTGCTGCTGTGTCGGAATGCCTCCAGTATGGCATACACAGGATGATGAACAACTCTTACTCCATCCAATTCTACTTGTTACAAGAGTGGGGCCTGTAACTACTGATATCATTGCTGATGACAATTTCCTCTTGTTTGGAAAGCCCTTAACAAACACTAAGTCATTCAGATTAAACATTTCACTTTTTTGTCCTGATTTCACTATTATTTTTTTATGCTTACACTCTTCCTTGTACCGTGTCACTTAGTCTAGGCTTGAGCAAATCTAACTTTGATCGAGGTCATACTTCCCAACAAAGTTCAGTTCAAGGTGCACCTGTGTTGAATGAGACGCAAGTCTATGCCAGAACAAGAATTGGAGCACTTTGTATGTGACAGAGCCCTGCAGCAGTCACTTGATATATCATTGAACGTTCAAATGGCTCTTTTAGGACTCCATTATTTGAAGGGTGATATGCTGATGAACTATATGATTCCTGAAGCTCATTACTAGTGAACTGACTTTCGTTCTCTGTGACAAGTATGTCGTAGACCATTTGTGGTGAAAATACTTCTGAGCCCATCAATGGTAGTTTGCAATGTAACTATTGGTACCATTTCAATCTACTTAGTGTACGCACCTACACCCACCAAAAACAAAAAGTCCGGTAAAAATCAGCATGCATTTGTTCCCACGGTCTATCTGGAAATCTCAAGGGTGTAATGGAGCTTTGGCTGGTATAATGTCTGGTATGCTGACAGTGATCACATTTCTACCATGCTCTCCAAATCTACATCAATACCAGGCCAAACAAGTGACCTTGCTAACACCTTATTGTGTGTGCGTCCAGTGTATCCTTCAGTGGCAAGACTAGTGGCTGATATTTGACCATTCTATGGGAATACCACACGAGTCCCTCGCTGATCTACAGAGAGTATAGACCAAGTCTTGTTAGCTGTATGGTGAAATGATCTTTTCTTGTGGATACTATCTGGAAACTATTTTATAACAGGTCTCGCATCTTGGATAGTACCGAGTCTTGACTAATCCACTGATAAATTTGCAATGGTTCTAACTTAGAATGTCAGTATTGACATGCTGTCGTCCTGGCTTATAATAATGTGATAGTATAATAATATCCTCCTAGCAATAAAACCCAACATTGAATTCATGTGTTAATGCCATCTGCTGTATAACTGATGTCTCATTGAGAATACTTTGCAGTGGTTTATGATTGGACATGATGATATGAAATTATCTGCCACACAATGGTATATTTGCAAAATTTTAATTTCCAAGGAATTCTACCAACTTCTTTCCAGTACAAATGGGCTGTGATATGCATCTGCAATGAAGCAGCTGCTGGACATGTGGGTAAATTATGGGGAGACGGAGGCTTTATTTACTTGGCACACCTCAAATCTTCATATTATAGCTACTGTACATATCATTTTAGTTATTAAAATCTTTATTGGTACAACCTTTTTCTATGTTTTACCTTGAATTCATTAAATATATCAACTAGCCTGCACATATTAGTCTTTTACTATTTTACCTTGACATCCAATGCTTCAATTTTCCTACACTTAGTTCCAATAAATCAGTCCCAATCCAAATTCATTAGATTTCCTATGGCCAATCAAGCCTCAAAACCTTACCCTGTGGTTAAGTTAAATTTAATGACATTCATGTAGTGCTGAAAGTGTGCTGCAATCATGGGATAGTGATTTCCTTATTTATTGCACAATCAGTACGCAATGGGGAATTAAGAAGCTAAGTAAAGCTAAAGTTCTTGACAAAGAAGAGAAAAACTTCTTAAACATAATTAGAGACTTGAGACGTGGACATCAATGTGGTGACTACAGGTTAGTAAAACAATTACTAAACAATAGCAATCTCAATAATGTGAAAGATCTCAACAGAAAACTGCACTGCCATTGAGAAGGGATACTCCGACATTACAACAATGCTACTAAACCATGGGGCTGAAGTGAATCTACTTAACAAATATGGAGAGTTGCCTTTAGCAGTGGCAACTCAGAATGGGCATTACTGAATTGATTAAAACACTGCTAGAGAAAGGGGCTCAGGTGGATCAGCACGAGAATGATGGGTGGTCAGCTCTAATGCTAGCCAGTCAAAAAGGGCATACTTGGATACCTGCTGGAGCTGCAATCAATTAAGGTAGATATCATTTGGAAAATGGCACCTTATTTAGTCACTGAGAAATGCCAGGAAATTATCGAGCTGTGGCTGGAAGGTCAAGGTGCAAAACCTGTCACTTGGGAAACTCTAATACAAGTGTTGGAAAAAATGAAACTAATTGTATTGTCTGATCAACTTCGTCAAACCCTTGATTAGAGAAACTATTCATCACCATAATTCACACTTCATTTTCAAATTTTGCACTGCAGCCACTTCATGATTTGCTAATTTCTACTTTTATACATCTGCAATATATTGGGTAAAGAGAAGGATCGTATAATCTATGACAGCTATGGCTTCCTACGTTTCTGGGCAGAACTGACAGACATTACCAAATTTTGACAAGCTATGGCCACTGGAAGTAATTGTTAGTGAGTCCTAGTAGGAATGGAGTAACAAAAAACAAAAGGAGTTTAAATTAAGTATAATTATAATTGTCCTCTGCAGTGCTATGTTAAATGTTTCTATACCACAGCGTTTATTTTGTTTAGTTTGTTCAGGTATCTTGCCTATGTTAGCAGTTGTTTGTAGTGGTTGTTTGGTAGTGATTTCAAGTTTTGGCGGTCAGATGCCCTCCTGCCCCAAGAACCTACCAATTGCGTAAAAGTGGTCATACCTCTTTTTACTGGCTTTCCAGAGAGTTAAAGTTTTGATAGTGGAGTCCTCCATTCCTTGAGCAGCAAAAGTCATAGCTGCTCCTATCCAGAAGCTATGGCCCACATACTCAGAGGCCTGAACTACAGCTGACTCCAGAGCTTGGAGAACAGCTACAACAAATCTTTGGCAAGATAAAGGCCGGCCATCCTTAAATATTAATAAGGGGACTAGCATGACGTCATCTTAGCAATAAGTACGCCAGCATGGTGGACACTGGGAATAGAGCAGAGAATATCTTTCTTATGAACACAAAATGAGTCTATCTTGGATGCCTTTACTTTGATGCTGAAAATGGTTGGGTCAGCTGGGTCATAGAGTCCCATGCCACGTGAGTGGAAGGGTCAAACTAAGATACTGTTAACTCGCCAGCCCTCAGAAACTGAAAAAGCCAAGCAGCAAGCTACCACCAGCATCACAATAACAAGACGTTCCAATTTGGTACAGTGTAATCACTGATCTGAGGCACCCTCTCCCCCAGAGCAGGTAGAGTCCTCGAGACCTTCCCCGATGTGCAGCTGACAAACTCCAGCCACGTATGACTTGGTGGTTTGATGCCTCAACTCCTCACTAGCTATTTGAGCAGCAAACTCACATGGAACCTCTTCCTTTGCAGGCACAGTGTTGAAAAACAGATAACACCATCTGACCACAGGCACATGCTTTAGCACTAGCCCTCTACAAAGAGCAATTGTACAAGGTAATTCAGTTGACCTTGGCCAAGTCTGGCACCCCCAGAATTAGGCGCTGTGGTTAGCTGTCCGGTATCACCATGGGTGTTGAGTTGGCACCTCACACCACCAGTTTCTCAAATGCATTGGAGCTCAGACTCTAGGAAAGAGCTGTTAACATCACAGTGGGCACGGCTGTCTGCATGTTAACTAATCAACTTTTACAACTTGACAGTCCAAAGTGAAAACTGATACAGAAGCCTCATGAAGACCTAAGTGGAATAAGCCTAGTCAGGATGCATGCATTTGCATCATCATAGGACATTAATCTCATCTCTCATCTAGTGGTAGGATCAGAGGTATATCGATACATATAATTTGACCACAACACATAATCATAAGATAATGTAGAGGCTGCAGGAACCCCATGACTGAGCTTGCTGCTCGTTACTCGGAGAGCAGTAGGTAAAGGGTCTGGCTAGTCAGACTACCTAGTGCAATATCCATTTGATTCTAGGCAAGACAACCAAGCCATCTTCAAGAGTTCAGTCAATCAACACTTCGCACGAACAAGAGTTAATCATTTCCCACGCGTTAGATTTTATTGATTGCTCATGCGCGCATCCATTAAATAAAAAAAAATAAAAAAATAAAATATAAAAAAATTACCACAGTCTTTTGATATTAAATCATAATAATAATAATAATAATTATTATTATTGCATGACGGTCACAACAAAATTGTGGTAGTGAATGACACCAAATTACATGTATAAAGTTTGATTAGCGCCATACTGTACTTACATGTATAATATAATGCACATATAATAAAATTTGTCCACATAAGAAATGAAATAAGACAAGAAAAGGAGAATGAGAGAAGAAGAAAAGTCCCCTAAATAATTGAGATGGATTTGAAGGTGTGACCAACATCAGTGAGTTCTGAGAGAACTCATCACTGGAGCTGGAGCAGCTGCTTCAAGACGTTCTAACTTCTCAAAATGCTTCCGTGCATTTCTGATGTTCACCAGTGTTGCTGCTGATGCTGAAAATCAATGTCAAAAACAGAAAATGTAAAGAGAGAGAGAGAGAATTGTAACTTGGCAAGTTTGTGCAGTTATCCCTATGAAAAAAAACTGTATGTAAATGGAAGAGAGGCTAAGGGGTAAGAGAAGACGGGTGTGAAGTAATTAAACACTTCACCGAAAGTGAACATTTCATTCAAGTGATATGTATTTCCAAATAAGACCAAGGCCCCACCCTCAGTCTTTATCACTCACGTATCTCGGGATCAGACATGATGACCATGATGTAGGTGTTATTAGTGAAGGTGTCGATAAAAGCTGCGAAGTAAGAGTTGCGCACCTCCATGCTGTGGAACTGTGCCTGCAACTTGCTGCAACTCAACTTGAACTGCTTGACAATGTTGCTGATCTTCTCAAAGCGGTGCACGTCAGTGTGGGGTCTCCTAACTGAATGGGCGATTACCTGTGGAGAGGACGGAAAGGTTAACCTCGCTGGTGTATCAACCATTTGTAATGATCAACACCAAATAGTTCTAGTTATTCCAAGATTATACTAAACTATTTAACAAGCTTTGAAATGAGCATTAAACATTGGAGGGGAAAAAAAGAAAAAAAAAGAAAAAAAAAGAAAAAAAAAGAAAAAAAAAGAAAAAAAAAAAAAGAAAGAAAAAAAAAGTCAGACTCAACCAGGATTTGCACTAGGGACTTTCAGTATACTAGTCTCACATTCTCACTACTAACCTCAACTTACTTCACTGCAAATGAAAGTAAACTTAGTCTTGATATATCCTAACTTATATATATATACCGACTATACATTAATACCGTAGGTAAAGAGCTTATATATACTCCTAACTCTTTCATGAATCAAATGTTGTAGTGTCTTGATTGTCTACAAGTAGTGGAGTCTCTTACAAGGAAAGTGGCTCTTTCAAATAATAGAACTTCGTCAGAGTCCAGAATGGTAGCGAAGTTGCTCAGACCTGTCTCCAAATGGTGCACATTAGGAATCAACAAGTGCACAATATTAGACCACGCCTACAAGTGAAGAATAAAACCAATCAACAGCAAAGTAGCACATACAACACACAGTCTTGTACTAAATAGATGCTCCCTACTCTATCATTCTTATTGTCCATTGAAAGGTTAATAATGCTCACCAAGCTATACAAATATAACACCGAAGTCATAAAGAGGAATGTTTCTATTACTCGTGGTTCAGTAAACCCCTGAACACTAGAGATCATTACTCCATGACCCCCTAGAGCACTCTACCACGCTGTACCTTATACAATGTCTCGTCCCAGATAGAGGTCCTGAAGCACGTGCAGTCCAGTGGAAGCGATCTCTTCTTCAGTTCTGCCTCCCGCTTGTCGTAAATCTATAAAATAAAAATACGCAATGATAAGCACCTAATTGTTGACAAACTTGTACAGTCGAACAAAAAATATATAATATTCTAATTGAATCCAAAGCATTTTAAATTCTGTGCAATTTTGTACTTCATAAAGTCTCATAAACTACTCAATAATAATTCACTACTAACTGACAGATGCTTCATAAGGTGTTTAAATTGCACTATAATTAATTATCAACATCACTGCCTCTCATGCCAAAACAGTATTTCTTTGTATTGCCCTGCTAAGTACATAGCTTAGGTAATAATAACCATGTATCTGTAACTAAACTGGTCATATTTAGGTGGTGCAGTATGTAGGTTGGGTCGGGAAAAAACAAAAAACAAAAACAAAACAAAAAACAAAAACAAAACAAAACAACAAAAACAACAAAAACAACAACATAACACCTTCCCCCCATTCCAGCTACAGCATGCAGTAATTCACTGACCATCTTGCGCTGATCATCAGGGATGAGATCCATCTTGTGCACGAGACAGAAGACCTTGGCATCTGGAGAGTTCTGTATGATGGCTTCCAGACAGCTCTGGTAGTAATGGAGGTCCTTCTCCAGCTCCCTACTCTCCACATCAAACACGTAGATGAGCACCTCCACGTTTCTGAAGACGTTGTCTCTCTGACTGGTGAAGTAATTTTCCATGAACGCCTCCTGGCTGTATATGGTAAAGGAGGGAATGCATTCATTAGCAGTTGAGACAATTAAAGTTTACACGTACTTCAAACCAAATAATACCATAGTCTAACAGGTGGGCGCTTCGCACTCACTCACTAATCGATGGGGAGGAGCTTACAAGGTGACTATTTGGATTATACATAAATTATCACAAAACAAAAATATTCTTACACTAATTTCCAGCTAAAGCGTATGAAATTGCATTTTTTCCTCGACAGCTAATCCAATGCCAGATTTACCAATGACCTCATATTGGTCAATAATTAGGTCAGTTCAAGTGCTGTTTAGGTTAAACCCACCCAACAACAAAAGACTGTATATCACAGTACCCACTTTCCCAATCTCCTTTTTAGTGCTTCAAAACAACTCACCCTCCACAGTCCCACAGGTTCAGGACCAGGTTTCCAAGGAAACGGACGTGTGAGTGCTCCACATCAACTACACAGGAAAAAGAAAACCACATCTTCACAACTGACACCTCAAGCACACACAAACACACAGCAGTCAGTCACATGAACCAAGGAACCCAAACTTGGGAGAGCACACACTCATACACACCTCATTGTGTATGCATACTCCATTCACACAGCAAGTCATGTGACTCATGCCAACTTTGTGGGACTTTGTGGGAACAGGCATCACATGTCACAGAAAAGGAAACAAGCCAAGATTTTGCCTGTCCTCTGTTTGTACCATGCAGTAACTGACTGCCATGAGCAATGACAATTGGAACATGAACTGACCAAAAATATCATGAACCAGTCTTTCATTGGTAAACAAAATTCGCATGGAATAAATTAAATTATAGCATACAAAAGACAAATTAACATATAAACACACTTAGTTATAAATGGGACCACAATAACGACATCTCCAAACATCCAATGCAAAAAAAGTATTCATAAATTTCATGACATCTAAGTGTAAATCTGGGATGTACTTCGTTCGTACACTAGGCAAGTTCACAACATCGATCACTTTGCAACTAAATCCTACAGTGAAACCTTCAGTGAGCCAACAGACAGACAGACAGCATAAACAGAGCTAGTATAGCAGCTGTCTGCACGTAAGACCAAATACACTCTAAATAAAGAAGGAAGTAAAAGCAGTGGCAGAGCATAAACTAGTTTCAGAGACTATA
>WLWD01003658.1_pt1 | contig 51608 bp, 66 predicted proteins | sample 6712731 | NCBI WGS metagenome assembly WLWD01 (sample SAMN12718690, study PRJNA576275) | sponge metagenome | isolation source: marine sponge | host: Mycale hentscheli | place: New Zealand: South Island, Marlborough, Capsize Point | collected 2014-11-01
GGCTCATTGAAACTCTCCGGATATCTCCAAACCATCTCTTCCATTACTCTATCCACACATTGTCATACAAGAATCATATTCAATAAAGATCTACTAGGATATTTATCCTTCTCACTTTGACTTGCTTTCACAGTGAACCCTATCATTATTTTTTAATCCTAGCCCTTCCAGTGCACTTCACCACACCCACTAGCTCCTGTCACACACTTCACTCCTCCTCTCACAACACTACTTCACACTTGATAGCTCTGACTCACGGCAAGTTGTCAAGGATACTGGCTTCATGAAGACAAGTTTTGCTGTTGGAAACAACCAGAGGGTCTGCTCCGTGCTCTAACAAGACTGTTGCACTCCGTGTTTGATGGTGGCGGATACTGAAGTACAGAGGCCCACAACCGTTGATGTCCTGAAAATATATATTATATTATAATTAATGCAGTAACAACCATGGAGTGTGTTCAGGTTTTAGCCTCTTCACAAGTATCCCCTGCACTAATTCCCCACAACTTCTGTTGTTGTGTTGTTGTTATTGTCGATGTTTGTCAATTGTCACAAACTTGTTTATATTTCTATGACATTCTCGTTCAGTTCTATTCAAACTTTTTCACCTACAGCTATCACTACTTGTGTACTTCATCTACACCTCATCTAATCACTACTTCAGCTATCACTATTATTTATCCTAATTTGTTGTTCCTGTGCTGCCAGGGTCAGGATAGTGAAGTTGCAATACTGTCTCTAAGGCAAGACAGTATCTACAAAGAGTCAAAGTGTGACTGCATGCCAGAGATTTACGACCTCTTGCTCACACAACAGTTAGGAAAGAGGTGGGAAATGGTCAAGTCAGAAGATCTCGTCCTTCAATTACGACTCGTCGACCAGACACTCGTTAGTGAGTCTTGTCTCGTTCAGGTTGGCCGTGAGCTATCTTGTTCAAATCAGTGAGCACTTCGTCGGGACAAATTTTCCACTTGCTAGGTCTGTGTTTTGGAATGACCCTCAACAGCATTACTGATATTAGTTCCCCTCAAAACAACAATATCAAATCTTTTTATTTGGTCTTTTGCTCTGTTCAAAAACTAACTACTGGTATAAAATAGTTAAACCATGGCAACTCTCAGGATTATTGCTATGATAACTGCCCTTTCCCTTGGGCTTCATCCTCAGGATCGGGTTGGTTATCAGCGATATTTCCTTGAACCCACAGTTAACTATTACATAATACTCTCAGTTGGCTTATTTGTACCCTAGCTTCCTGCTGTACAAACCCAGCACAACTCACGCTTGCATTGATATTGACAGATGGATGAGAGAGCAGGACCTCCAGAGTTCTGACATTGTCTAATGCACACACCACGATGAGCGGGGTGACGCCATTGGGACCTGGGGCATTGATATCTGCACCAGAGTCCAGTAATATCTTAGTCGCCTCAGCATTATCACTAATATACACACATACATACATACACACATATATACACACATACAACATACATACATACATACCATACATACATACACACACACATATATACATACATACAACATACAAACATACATACACACATCACACACAGATGCCATGAACACATCAGTATGTGCAACTTCAGGGAAGTGCTGTATATGCCAATGGCTGTTTTAAGTAAGTTTAGACTTTACTTACCACTCGGCAGAAATATGAAGCGGTCTCCTCATTCTCTCATTGACCTTCTCCACATCTGCCTTGTAGTCTCTCACTAGCATCTTCACGATATTGTTACGAGATTCCTTGATAGCGAGCTCTAGAGGCGTTTGACCCCGTGTTGACTCATTAAGCTAAACCACACACACATGTGTGGAGTTCACACAAGTAAGAACACAGGAAAAATTTGATTACCTTACTGCTTTGCAAATTAGAAAATGTGGGGAGAGAGATTAGGGGAAGTGAGACAGGGAAAGAGAGAGAGAGAGAGAGAGAGGAAAAGGAGATGCAGCCATTTTATTTGACAGTATGTTTCAACTAGGAGTAGTTACAGGCTCTCAGAAGAACCCACTGGTTGACAATTTCCATACCAAGTCAGGATGGGAGTCCAAGTAAAACTTGACTTTCTCTTCATCGCCACGCTTTACCGCATGCAGCAAGCTAATACCATCACCTGATCTCCCTAGCAATGCTGATATGAAGGAATCATCTAAATACATATACACATGTGTTTATACCACATGATATATAATTTATTTGAAAGTGACAGCTGAAATTATTAGGATATGAAAAAGCCATCATAAAGACAGATAAATACCTCCATGAAGACCACTGAAGCCAGAGAAACTAGGGGGTGTGACATCTGGGGCGGGGTCTACAGTGTTGGAATTTAACAGCCATTCGTGTTTCTCAAACTGTACCACTATGTCTCCACTGGACTGTACCTTCCTCACAACACCAACCTGACCTAGACTCTGTGAACACAGAATATCACCAGATTACTCATTGGTAGAACATAGATACAGCACAACATACAATGACACAGGACACACATGATACATGTGATACCAGACACATGTGATACCAGACACATGTGATACAAGACACATGATACAAGACTCATATGTGATATAATACACACAAGACACATGTGATACAAGATAAGACACATGTGATGCAAGACAAATATTTACCAGTGAGACAACACACCTGAGATAAGATACAAGGCACACTTGACACAAGAACACGCTACTCAAATGAACCCTCAACAGAACTCACACACACACACACACACACACACACTCTGTCTCTCTCTACACACCAGAGCCATGTCGTCATTCCATTCCCCATGGCCATTCTGCAACTGGTAGACCTGTGGCATGTCGTCCAGCAAGCGGACCACATCACCTTCCTTGTGGGAGGATCCCGGTAAGAGAGTCATCATGGCAGGGGGGACATACACCAGATTATGGCTGGGATACCTCACACTGAATTCACCGGTGAGGAGGAGTTCTCTAGTCACTACACCACAGCTATCCAACATCTACACATGGACAAACAAACCAAGGAAACAAACAACAATGCATTCATATAAACACAAACATTGCCACTGACAAAACAACAACAACAAACTAACAGTTTTTCAGTAGATTTTGACCAGTATTGACACGTAGCTGATGATTACATAGGGTAAGGGGGTAGGACAGAGGGGGAGGGGTTGGAGAGAAGTCAGAGGATGAGGAGTATGGTTCATACCAAGGTGACTAAGTTAGTCAGCTCTTCTTCTCCGCTGGCATTGTGTCTTACTGCATCTATGTCTGGCTCACACTTCACTCTGTCTCCTGTCATGAATTCCCTCTCTCCACGCTGCCCAAGCTGCTTACCTATCATGTTTATCAGTCGTGTTACATTGACTACTCGGAATTGACACAAGTGCACACGTACACACACACACACACACACACAAACCTAACACTGGGAGGTGGTTCATATAAAAGAGTGGGCCTTCACCAGGAGAAGTGAACTTGATATCCACCTAAAACAGTCAACATTCTTTTGACACAAAGTTGTAGAAGCACTGTGATGATCCTTACCTTTCCTTTGTGTCCAATACGGTAAACATTCTTCCGATGAGCGGAGACACTCCAAATCACCTCTGCAACACTTCTCTAAATATACAGCAACAAGTATTCAAAGGTTAAACCTGGTGTTAATTAGTTGAATAAACCACATGTAAACTAAGCACACATGAGCAATGGAGTGATGGTATTCTTATGTCCGCCTTACGTCCAGTGCTCAGTACATTTTCCCGGTAACAAGTTTATGATTGGACTGGCTGTTCCAGTCAAATCTCTCCTGAGGAGGAGGAATTGTAAAACTTACATAAGACTCTTTCTTCCAATCTGTTACCCTAATCAATTCTCCATAGTTGCCCGGGCCACCTGCACCAACACATACAACCTAGTCACACTCAAGAGCAACACATCACCATGCCTCGTCTGGCAACCACTCACCATCCTGGTCCTTCCAGCGCCAGTCTTGGCCCCTAGTGACAGTAGCCCCCGGAAACAAGCCCTTGGCAACCCTTCTTCTAAACTTGAATCTGGACCTCATGCTATACCTGGAGTATGCACACATGTTATTACACATGAAATGTCTGGATTTATTGTTACACAAAGCCAGTGACAGTTGATTGCGTTTGACTCCTTTTATCTAGTTTAGTGCTTTCATAGAACTCAAGAAAATCCCATTTGAGACTTACCCGTGACCTTTCGTGTTGATGATGCACCTGAACCTGTGGTGAAGGGAGTGGCAGTCACTCATGTAGCACGTGCTACAGAGCTGGTAGTCCGGACAAGCCATACATTTCCATTGGTAACCTGAGAAACCCTTTACCTGACATCCGAAACAGTACACATTGGAGAAATGCAGACCTACCAGTCACAGTTTGGTTTGTATGTATGTGTGCATGCATGTGTACGTAGATATGTCGGATAAAAAACAAAAAAAACAAAAGAAACTTTTTAAAATGTTGGTAGCATTTCTACCAATTATGCTAGGAGTACCATTCAGTGTCTGTTGCTGGTGTGTATGTGTGTGCATGCAAGCACACACGCTTGCAAACTGAATAATCACTTCTCGGTGTTGCAAAGCTACTGCCAAGGGAACAAAAGGGCTTTGAAACCTTAAGGGCTTAAACTGCACACTAATACAGTGAGCTAATAAAACAGAAAGAATCCTTTAAATTTCTTTGAGAATTTTTTACCTGCAGGTGCACTATCCAGCACCCTGAGGTCGTATTTTCCTCGCAGCCCACAGCGATATTTACCCCTCTGCCCGCTGTCCCACTGAACGACAGCTCCCAAGCCTTCAGAGCTCTGCACCACAGTTCCTACAAACCCTTTTCCTCCATCTTGTTGCTCCCATTCCCAGTCGGGTCCTCTAACGACTCGTAGACCCACCGCCAAAGTCATTTTCTTGCACACATCGGAATCGCCACCATTGTCGTACTCTTATGTTTACTGAGTCAGCAATATTTAAGTAGGTGGAGCTTCAAGTTTATATGACTGGCGGTGCTTTACCGAATAACGCGTGCTGCCCTCTGTGTGTGCGAGTGACTTGCAGTTCACTCGTTTAGACCTGCAGACTTTAGGATACTATGACTTGTTAACCAATTCGAGTTGCCCAATAGCATATGTAACTTGAATTATTCAAAATTTAATGTAATAATTTGTGAATAAATAGAAAATACTTAAAATGAAAGAATTTTGAACCAATTTGGATGTTTCTTATGTATGGACTTGAACATTCCACGCATTACTGGCCAGATTGACCTTGGGTTGTACAGGCATGCTGGCACTTGTTGATAAACTGGGATACTCATCTTCGGAATAAGCTGTACGACGCCCACTAACTAGTGTTCGTGACTTTCCCATGTCTTCTACTGTCACCCATGCACTAATACTGTTATCCTTAGCTCTATTCTTCTTGGGTCCTTTCATTCTGTTACTTCCAAAACTCTTTGTTCCATTCGAAGATGCCTTCAGTGAGAAATGTGAAATTAAATTTTCTCTAGCTTCACCTGGAGGCATGACTTTGGCTAACTGAGGGCCCATGGCAGCCCACTGGACGCCAAACAAGTCCTCACACTGGCTACTGTAATGGTCCACTGACATTCCCCTATTCCTGTACCATCCAGAAAGAGTTTGGAATTGTTTGAATTTTTCAGCATCATAACCGAGTGCTCTTCTGATTTCTTCAAAAAATCTTGAACCGGATGCTCCAGCATTAGGTAAAGGTGGCTTGCTTGGTGACGATGTTTTATCATAAACTTTACCTAGTACAGTTTTACGTGGAGCAGGTTCTGTATTAGATGATGCCTTTTTGGAAGTCTCTTTGGCAGGTTCAATAAGGCTCTTTTTAACAACCTTCTTGGAATAGCGGTCCTTCTCATCTTTGGACTCCTTACCATCAAGTGGTGTGTCTTTTGGTCCCTTCTTAAATAGTCCAGGAGGTGGAGGAACAGTAGACCTCACTGGAGAGCTGGTTGTAGCTGCAGGTACCAGTTCTGGCCAACTCTCATTCAACAAGACTTCTCCAGTTTTGTTGTCTTCAACAGTTGATGATGAAGAGTCTTCATTACTTGCACTATCTGCTTTCTTCTCAAAGCCTGGAGGTGGTAAAGGCGGAGGAAGAGATTGAGAAGGATCTTGAGACACTTGGCTTTTATTAACTCGACTCTGAGCACAGACTTTTTTCCTTCTTCCCACAGGTGATGAATTACGCACAGCTTCCACCTTGTCTGATGATTTTGCTGTCTTTGATTCAATCTTAGCTGCCACCATTTCCCTCTCTTCTCGAGCTCTACATGAACACGACAGGATATCTTATAAATGACATAGCATAAAAAGACTATTATGGAGTATAAATACACATGTAGACAATACAAATCACTACACAAAACTGCCTTCACTCCAGGAGACCTTACTTCTCTTTTATGGCTTTACCCAAGAGACGAATGTTGTCTCACTTTGTTCAACACGATACATACACTAAACTATTGTCAATGAAATACAAACACAGCATTTTACAACTTTGACTCACCTGATCCTTGAAGTTCTAGAGGGCTTGTCGCTGGGTCCTTGGACATCTTGCCCAGCCTGCTCTCTGAATCCTCGACTATAGTTTGGAAGTCCAACCGATTGACCCCGCCTCTTCACAACAGTATTTTCAGAATGATGGTCTGCGTATGAGAACTCCACTGGTAATGTTCTTGCTTGTTTAGCTTCTGCCTTGGACATTGCTTTACCATGGACACTGGCTCTGTGTGCCTTAAGGTCTATTTCATTGCTAAATGCTGAAGTAAGCACTTCATTCTTGCAGCTTCCTTCCTCACAAAGGTAATGCTCTTCCATGAAATGACGCTTAAGCGCAAAACAGTCAATGTAATAGTCTTGCTTGCCCTCTGCCTCACAGAAATGACACCAGAAGTGCTGTTTTCGCAAGTGCTTGTGGAGTACATCATTGTCCAAATATCGCTCATCGCAGAAGTTGCATCTAGGGTGACCTTTGTGGGAGGAGTCATCTTTGTCACCTTGCCTCCAATGGTTCGCAAGCTCATGACGAGAGTACAGTTTAAATTCAGCTGGAAATAGCTTAAGGCCATCCATACAAATTTCACAGAAGTAGAACCCATGTCCTCTAATGTGCTCTTTCAGCTTTCTCAAAGTTCTAAATGGATAGCTGTCTGGGCACAGCGTACATCTATAATCTGTGATTTCATAGAATCTATTCTGGACTTTCCTAGACTGAAAATACATACCCAGTTCAGGTTTACATGGCCACCTACTAAATATCAAGTCTTGAAAAGGCTTGACTGTTGCCACCACTGCTACCTAAAAATTTGAAATTTTTTTTTTTTTTAATTGAACCACAAATCCGATAACTGCCGTACTTACCCGCTCCAACAGTAGTCTACATACTGGACATTCATTCTGCTTACACAGAATTCTCAATCTGGCACTACAGACTAGACAAATGGGGTGGTTACACGTACCAATCGCCCATTCTCTGCTCTCGTGGCAACAGATTACACACGTATCCAGGCTTGCTGTAGACATTTCGTGTAGGACGGAAGAATATTGTTTTATTGATTCTATTGAAGGTCGAGACCGTAAAGTTGACAACTTCTGACAAGGACTAGTCGCTCCTTAAATTCAGTCTCAAAAGTTTCTTAGTTCCAAGGTCAAACCCGCACCATTTATAATTGCTTGCGGGCAAATTACACCATCAAATGCGGAAACGTGCAAGTGACGTAATGATACTAATAATAGAATGTTTGACATTGATGATGCTATGCAAGTAGTTTATTATAAAAAAAACAGTTCAACAGGATGCAAGTTTCTAATTATGTGTGACTTTGGATTGGTTAGGTCGTTTAGAATTCCCAGCTTCCAAAGAAGTCCCTCTATAAACATAAAACATCAACTCAAATTTAGACAACACCACTATTTAATTAGACCCCCCACCACACACTGTGATGGGTGTGAATATCAAAGCAGCCTCACATACTTTCTCTTAGCTCTAGCTTTTGGTCCCCAGTTGGACTCAGGATTTTCTGGAAAACGTGCAAGTTTGAGAAGTCGAGAAGGGGGATTGGCATCCTTTCTGATGTCAAAGCAAGCCTGCTCCCTAGATACAAGAGTGTGAAGAATACTTCAAGTGAGGCAAGATAAAATGCCTAAATGTAAATAGGAAAGCATGATAGAGATTATTTCTTACTTGGGAGCTCTACTGAGAATTACTGAGCCTGGTGATGTAGGGCTTAAGTCTTTCTTAGCTCGCTGCTTTACCTGTAACACATACCAAAACAACAACAACAACACATAAAATTAGATAGGCAGTCTCGTGGTACTCACATTGACCACTAAATAAGTTTTACGCTTCTTTTTTTTTACACTCATTATAGTTATGAATGATCCTAAGCAAACAACCTGGGGTTCAACCTGGGGTTCAATAATTGTTACAGCAAATAATAAGGGGAAAAAATATTAAACCTAACTCAACGTTTAGATTTCTGGCCAAATTTCCTCTCTCTCTCTCTCTCTTGGCTGCATAAAGAAGAAGTTGTAATGGCCAACAAAACAAACAAACAAAAAAAACTGAATAATTATAAAACAGTCTGTAATAAACAAATACATGAATAATTAAACAACAACAAAATTCAGTGAGCTTTCTTGTTTATTCTGATCACTTAGGGTTAGAGCTTCAGCCAGTTTTCAGGTGGAGATAATTGAAAGCTGCTGTTACTCACTCTCAATACAATCAAACATGCAGTACCTTCCAATTAGCTAACAGCTTCACTTTCTCCATAATAAATAATAGGTGCTTGATTTAATATGTAGTGCATGATGTGTAGCTATGCATGTCACAAACCCAGCAACGCATGATGTCCCAAAACACATGGTGAGGAGCATTAGTCTTAACCGCCTTGGGATTGGCATGGGACAAAGACACTTCATAACCTTGAGCCAAGATAGCTGATCTAAAAATAATCATAATAATTAAATTAATAAACAAACATTGAATGAATAAATGACTGAATAAATAAAACAAATATAATATAAATAAATTTACAAAATAAATAGTGTAATAAAGGATGAAGATTACTACTGCTTACCTCAATGCCACCATTTTGGGTGTATCACAATGCAATGTAGAACAAACACTGTCCAATTCGTAGTACAGTGGAACAGACAACAGCTCCTAATAATGCAGTCAAAATAGAGTTAATTAAAACTTAAAATAAATGATCTTGATCCAAACTATCAGTCAGTCACTGAATAGCTAGATACTTAGTATTTTAAAACTTTCAAGTTATACTTAGAATAATGGACCAACAGAAGCTAATTTGACGGCATCATTTTTAGGTGCTAACACTTCAGGAAAATATTTTTTTCTTTGAGTCTTACGTTTTCGCTCAGAGATACCTACTACTGTTTTTTAAAACTATTTCATGTTAATTGGGTTGGCATTACCTCAGAGATAACAGTGAGCAGTCCTTTGATCCTGTCCATTGTGCTGTAAGTTCCAGTAGGACAGCTATCCACTTCCTTCAGGAGAACTTGCACAAACTCGATGTCATACAGAGGAGCTGCCCACATAGGGCCACCCAACTAAGCGGAAAGGAAGGAAATGATGGCAGAAGTGATCTGAAAACTTTACTGAATACAATAAACCCTCACATATCCACGAGTTGGTAAAGGAGATGCTAAGATATGAAACTGAGAACTAAGATAGTTGCCAATTCTGTATGGTTTGTGGACATAATAAGCAGGAGTCAGGGGTGGATCTAGAGGAAGTTCAACTTGGTTCTTACGCGATACTACCTCCTCAGACTAAGTAGTAGTAGTCTCGTGGACCAGACTGTCCTTCTCCCTAGCTCGCAATTGTGGAAACTGAGTGACCCCTTGAGACAAACTAAGTAGCTAGCGAAATTACTACTAATCTAATAGAAGAATTGGTTTGTGTTAAATCACTCAATGGACAGACATTCACACTTAATTGCATTCATCTAATGATCATTTATTCATCCGCCCCTTTCCAAAATTCTGTATCCACCCCTGAGGTGAGACTTATAAAAGTACAGTCACATACTCTGAAAATTGAATTACATTGGTCACATCGTCTGTCCACTGGCGGCCCTGTACCAGGTGGGTACTTCTTTCTAACATAATATGGTAGTGATATTAGTGAATATGAACTAATATTAAACTTGACTCACGAGTTTCCTTGCTCAATGAATTTTCCAATTGGTTGAAGGTGAAAGCTTTCACAACCAATGCAGTGATAAACATTTGCCAGCTTGCTAGAATACGAGACAAATTACAGTGAAAAGAATGTAAATATACACTGTCAGATTCTAACAAAAATCAGATTCTAACAAAAAGGAAGGTAAAAAAATTAAAAATAAAATAAAATAAATAAAAATAAAACAAATAAAAATAAAATAAATAAAAAAATCATTATTGAAGTGTTGGATTTGATAATCCTTCATCTATTTATTATTCATTTGCAGACCAATAAATAAAAAGTTCTAAATAAATAAATACAATGAAAAAAAAAATCCGCACCTGGCTGGGCTTGAACCAGCAACCTTTCGGTTAACAGCCGAACGCGCTAACCGATTGCGCCACAAGTGCTTCACGTACACAACCGCGCCCTAAACCTTTTTTATTTATGCCCTGAAGACATCGCGCACGTATAAAGTACGAAATCACTATAGAAACAGAAAGAGTAAAGTCCGAGGCAGTTTGTTCATGGGCAAATATACATACTTGCATAGCTGATGTGGCTTGTTTTTAGCCCACATTTTGCCAAAGTCCTCTTCAGGGTCAAGATCAAAATGTTGGGTTAAGTTAAACATAATATTGGGTGTTAGAACTGAGAAAAACTGCCATTATTATAATTATTTCAGCCAAGAATGACTTAACCATTTATTATTATTGGTATTGCAACCTTGGAGTTTTCTTCATTTCCTGTGCACCTGTAAATACACGAACAAACAATCTGATATAGAAGTCTATAGAACAGCTGAGAAGTGGCACTATGTATCTCTTGTAGCGGTTAGCATGTGATTCCAATGATGAAAGAGCTATTCGAAGTGCCTATTTAATAAAGTATAGCACAACTGATCACAACTTTGGTGCCAAGAAATTAACCAATTTTTTACCATTTCATGGCAGTACTTGGCCTTCAGAGAAGTAGCTCCATATTTTGAGTGGCAAGTCTCACTTCTTACCCCACACAGGACACTCATGTCAGTACATGTGACACAAAGCAAGCCTAACATGAAAGACAATCACATTGAACTGATAAATTATGCTACATGTTTGAGCACTGCTCATCATGACTTGTAACTATTTCTATACACACACATCATGTAACTATTCCTATACCACTTGTGTCTTAATAACAACAATAACAACAAAAAGTTACACAATAACCGACCTGTAGCTAGAACTCTGAATAGTTTTATTATATTGATTTATTGTAGTACCTCCATCTTTTACTGACTGGACCGTAGCATCCAGAAATATGCTAGGAGAGCCGTAGGGGTCCAAATCTATGACATCGAATCTGACGTACGGGTCTCGACTCTCGTACATGAGCATGCTAGCATCTCTGCAAGAAGGAAAGACTTTGGCTTCCACTTTATTGTATGCAATGTTCCTCTGCATGGACTGATAGGCCTTCTCACTGATATCGTTGGCTATTATAGACTTCAACTGTGGAATTTCCAGAGCATAACGAATGGATCTCAATCCAGAAGCAGCCAGTGCCTCTAACACACGCAGTCCAGTTCTCTCCTGTTTTACCATTCACTAAAAATAATATAAAGGCATAAATGTATTAAGATACCTTGCTGTGTTGGTTTGTGGACTTCTTCTCAGGAGTAGTCAGCTCAGCTTTTCTTTGACCTTTCATGTCAACGGACTCTTCTGTATTTGTATCAGTCTCCTTAACTTCAAACAAACAACTACTACTTCCTTCTATTTCTTCAGAGTCTCCTTTTCCTTCCTCAGGACTTTTTTTGAATTGCTGTGCACCATTCTCAGCTTCTTCCTTTAAGCTATCCCTTTCCTCTGACCTCTCATGTTGTTCTCCCACTCTTCCACCCTTGCAAGTCTGGCCACTAGTTTCACCCTCACCTCCACAGTCAGCTCCTAACTTGGTATTTGCTGTCTTTCTCCGGTGTCTTACATTCTTCTTCAAAGATGGTGTCCACAGATTCTCAGCAAAACTTTTAATGACAGCAATGCTTGATAGGAAATAATACAATAGTGAACTGATAGGCCACTGATATAATCAGCATAGCAACTATTCTAAGAGTAGAAATTGGTAAATTTATTTTCACTACGGTGATTTTCAAACAGTTACAATAGCCTAGCAGTGAAAGTGAGCTAACCAGCTCCACAAATGAACTATGTATACAGAATTAAAAAAAAAATAATAATAATAATAATAAAGAATAAAGCAATATGGGCCATCTGTATGAAGACACTTTACCGTTTACAAGAACTAACAAATTTAATTTTTGTGTGTGTTGTTTCATGCTATCATCTCAGTTGAAGGATCGACTATTCAGTCTACTCCAAGTATTTCTGGTCTAGTAATGAAAATAGACAAGTATGCACAGAGTGAAATTAAAGTATTTCGAGTGGCATACACAAATTAAATGATAGTATATAGTCTAACATGACGATATGCCACAAAACTAATGAAACTAATATTAAATGTTAGACCCAAATGTCTCGCTCGTTTGCTCACCAGTGAATGCATTGCAATATAAAATAAAACAGAAAACAACATACTATGAATTTGGTAATACAGTGCCTTCGGCCAGTTATTGAAAGTTGCCCATAAGTTCAGTGATATAATAAAGTTATAGCAACAAAAAATGATGTACCTAAGGTCTCTATTGAACTCTTGCACAGGGTTATAAAATACTTCATTCGAATTTGGAAATAGAATGGTTGCACTGCCCTCACTTATCTTGAGTACGTCACAATCACTATCCAGCGTTCCTACTGTAGTAGCTTCATCCATAGCATAGCTCAGAGATGCAAATTTCTTGATCGTACTTTACCGACATTGCAACTCCGCCTTTGCTTTTTAAATAGGTGGGGCTCGAGGGCACGAGACCTCTGCGGGCGCAATTTTGATACCGACCGCTGGTTGAGATTAAACTAAGTTTGGTGACTTGCCGTCTTCTTTCCCTTTTGGTTACTCCACCATGTCTGAACAGCTACATCTCAGACTGCGGACAGAGGCTTCTCCAAAAGACCTCGTAATGGGTCTCCTCTTGTCTCCCATTGGCTTGCGACTGTTAGGCATTGTGAGTTATTTCTAAATTGAAGCGGGGGTGAGGAGCTGAGTACCAAATTTGTGGAAGAGCTGAGTACCAAATTTGTGGAAGAGGAATATAATGAGCACACACTGCCTTGTCTCTATCTGTTCATACTTGTCACTTAATGGGTGGCATAAGATGGAATACATATAAGTCCTATTTACTTTCCAAGGATTCTTGAAATTCTAAATATTGGGTATTGTTATTTGAAGTACTTCTGATAAGAGTCATGTATTTACAACTCTTCCATGTTTGTAGCTGGCTCTGATATATGTTAGAGCTTCTGCCTCATTAACTTGATCAAGAATACGAGTGTCAAAAATAGTGATAAAAATGATACCGATTTTAACAACAAGAAGAATAATGAGTAAAGACAAAGATCAGTACTTTACCTCTCGTCCCTCCCTCGTCTAAGCCAATAGGTTGCATTAAAGTTCACCCATGTGTTAGTGTTAATACGTTTAATGTCTCCTCCCCCTTGCTCCACCCACTCATCCACTGCTGGACCTACCTCTTAATGCAGCATGAGTTAGACAGACTACTTGCACATTATGTTCTAGCTAATGAGCCAGGACACGAGGAACTCTTCCTGTGTCTTCAATGATCAAGTGCTAGGAAAGTTAACTTTACTTGTGGGGAACACATGTCAGGGAATGTGTGTATGTTTGGAGGAGGTGGAGGTGGCGAGCACGTTGTGACACCTGCTAGTCGGTGTACGCTGATAATGGCAGACATTTTGTCACTTATTGTGTTTCGTTGTTTTACTTATTCAGCGAGTGCATGTTTGTGTGCGGGTGTGTGAGGGTGTATTTATGTGTGGATGTATGTACATCACATATAATGTACAGTTACAAGTTGTTCGAGCATCAGTGAACGGGTACCTATCTTAGTCATAGGATAAATAGGTCTATAGACATTCTCTAACTCACGTTACATTGATGAGTCAGTGGATAGTTTGCCAGTAGTAGTAGTAGTAGTAGTAGTAGTAGTACTTGGGACTGATGGTGTTGTTAAAATCCAAATGTCATGTGTAATGGGAGAATTTTCATGCCTCTCATGTTTTTCAAAGTTTCCCTTACAAGCAAAGCAATATTCTCCCATTATTATGCGTCTATGCTTGATTGGATGTTTGTGATACTCCTTGTTGAAGATTTTCTAAAACATATACAGAAGAACTTCAATTATCCTAATTATTGGGTTGGGGTGTTTGTAAAATCAAATAGTTCTTACAATCTATATAATATAATATGCTTGTGTTAGTAACAACGACGACCAACGATGGTGTGTATTCGTGAATAAGTCATAAGTCAAGCGGAGTTGGTAAAGTATTGTCATTACCTGAATAGGTAAAGTGTCAAGCTCTATAAGTAGTTGACAAGAAAAAAGTTCTTCCGTTTTGCGGGATTGAACCAGCGACTGTCAACTTTGCATTCACACACACTTAACCATTAAACCATCTGGAATAAACTGCATAATGATATTTGGAGTATCTTACTGGTGGTGTGCTAGCACATGGCGAGTGAGCCTGCCTAGTTAGGTTGCATAAAACTACACTATTGTTATGTGATTTATTTTAGCTTCTACATTTGTATACGACAAAAGAGTATACAACAATTGACAATTAAGCAGTAGTAGCTTCTGTAGAAGCCATTCTGACTATCTGAATTACCAGTAACTCTTGACAACAAGCACTCTGACTGGGCTGCAAAATATAGGCCAGAATATTTTGTATTAATTATTAGTGAACAAACACAGGATGGTGTACTTACCTCATTTCCCCCAAGTGTAGCAGTAGCTCTGTCTGTAATATTTAGTGTCGATAAAATTATTACCAGTGGCTTTTGGCAAAAAGCATTTAGATAAAAAAAAAGTTAAAAATAAATAAATAACTCTGGTAAAGGGTCTTCAGATCCACTGTAACCACCGACCACAGCTTTCCATGACTTGGAGAGAGAAAAACTAGTAATTCTATGGAATTTTTGCACAGTTTGAGGTTAACCCTAAAAATAGAACTTGCTTATTTCTATAGTACCAGAAGATACTAGAGCAAGCCAAAAAAAAAAAAAGAAGAAAAAAAGCTGTTTTGTTTTTGTTTTTTAAGAGAAAAAAGAACCCCGCTCATGTTTAAGGGACACATGTACTATCAATATATACCAAGTTTCAATTGTTCACCCCTAATACTGTCTCACTCGCTCGCTCATTTGTCTCTCTCTCTCTCCCCCCTTCCCCCCCCTCCCTTTCCGCTCTAAAGTAACTGAACTGGGTGTCTGTATATGAATAATTATTTGCTAAACTGAGTTGGGAAAAAGTATTCACCTACAGTAGCTATCTGTAATCCACCACCAATCATGGGTAGAAGAAAGGCAGAGAAGCAGGAGAATGCAAGGGTCAAGAAAAATAGAAAGCAGGTGAGAAAAAATGAAGAAGTTAAAGAAAATAACAGAATAAACAATATTGCCTAGTGCTATAGCATTCTTATTTGCTAAACCTAGTACGTCAAGTATCACAGTGTAGTGGGGTACTTGCTAGTCAAATTAAATGCATAAAAATGAAAAGAAAAAAATTATTAAACTTAGTGGTTACTTTTGTTTAAAATTTCTTTTTCTTGCTGCTAACTCTATTAAGCTTTTTAACATGGGTAATGTCTATCACAAACTTCATTGTCTTTCAGAAGTGCTATACATTTGGCAGCTAAAATTCGTCAACTTTTTTTTTTCTTTCTTTTTTTCTTTTTTGTGTCGGTATGATGAACTTTCCTACTATTCGTTTACAAGACAGTAGCTGTAGCTTCTTTCTTCAATCTCTTGCCAATTTTGTCTTGATAGGAAAAAATCGTGTCTCTTCCTTTTATCCCTCTCCATTTCCTTTGCTTGAAAACCTGAAGGTAGCGTATTTTAAAATAACTGTAATGAAATACTTGTACTGTCTTTTTTCTCATTTGGTTAATTGAAGTTACAGATGATTGACATTCAGATAATTGGTTTTACTGTATATGTCTCTTTCTATTTGAGTTTTAGTAGTATTCCATCGATTTAATGTCAAAGATATTATTTGTCTTGATTTGTTGTTGTTGTTGTTTAGCTGTTCTCCATCATCGTATTTGGGTGTGTCTCAGACCAGGCTGATATTAACGGTAGTTGCAGCGGCTTTTCCTTATCCAATGCTTGCAACTTTGCTGTGGCTGTGGGAGTGATTGCATTCCTGCTGTGTCTGGTGCTACTTGTGAAGGATATTGTGTTCATTATTATCGACTTCACTGACGCAATCAAGGTGAGCGAGTGTGTTGTGTGTGTCCTTTACCTAACCTTCCATCCCTTGACATGTGCAGGTGAAGTTGGCCATGTGTCTGGGAGATGCTATTATCGGAGGATTCTGGGGGTTCATGTGGTTCGTGTGCTTCTGTTTCACTGCAGACCAGAAGACGTCTCGAATTAGCGACACCGACCAGCTGAATTGTGTCAATGCTGCCATTGCTTTCTCTTTTTTCTCCATCTTAGTGTGGGTACGTTCTCTCTGGGGTTAGTGTTCTATATATATAGCATTTGTCCAATTGTTCAAACCTATAATGAGGGGTGTGGCCATTTCTTTCATTATAGTTATTATTTTTGCATACTATGTTTGGTCACAAATTAGAGATTCTATTTCTTGTGCCTCACATGCAAGGGCATCATTTTTATAAATTAGTGAAAAGTTTTTGTGTCAAGATGTTATTTCTTTACATGTCATACTCAAGCTTTTATAGAGAGAGGACTTGTGAATAGTAAAATCTGATTAACTCAGTCCTTCAAAGCTATTATTTAGGAGCAGTGTTTCATACAGGGGGGGGGGGGGGGGGAGCCCTGGGATCTCCCCCCCCAAACCTCTGATCTCCCCCCCCAAACTCATTTCTTTACACAAACTTTTACAATAGAATAATATACCAATTACAGTCTAATGCGCCTATTTTTTTCTTTAAAAATGTCCAGAATTTCATTAAAATTAACTTCACTTAAGTCTGGGCCTTCAATGGCAATTCTCATAAGGTGAGTCAAGTTTTCATCAGACAAGCGATTCCTTAGCCTGGTCTCTATCATCTTCATGTGACTAAACGATCTTTCGACGGTTGCTGTCCTAACTGGAAGTGCTAGTAAAATTTTGGCCAGATTATAAACTTCTGGGAAAATTTCACTGAAAATTCTCCCCCCCCCCAAACTGAAAATCCTGTATGAAACCCTGAGGAGCATTAGAAAAGGGTGGGGGGAACTGAAACTATTTTAGGAGCATATGCAGGAAGGGGGGAGGAGGCTAAATATAGAATAACTTCTATTTTGTGACATTTTCAATTTCTCCTGTAGGTTGGAATTGTTGTATTTAATGTTGTCATTCTGCTTCGCATATACCGAGGAACAGATGGATATGTTTCTGGTACTAAACCTGGCGGAGGGTACGACTCCTTCCCCGACAATCAACAACCTCCATCGTCTGGATACGAGGATGACAAGTCTGCACCCTACAATCCACCCGAGTATTGACATCACTGAATTTATGGGAGGCCAGTCTGTGGCTGTCATGTGGCTATCATGTGACCATATGATGACACATTGTGTGATTTCTTTCCAACATTCTTTTAATTGATTTTTCTTTCTTTCAGAGTGTTATGCATTTTGCACTGTAACATACAAGTTCTAAGCTAAAGTACTCCATGAATTAGTTGATGTTGCAGTTGAGGACAGGAGTTGACATGAGGCAACAGAGACTAACTCTTGCAATCATGACTTCAGAGGGTCTAGTAATGTAATGACACAAAGGAGCCAAGAATGGATGACCCCAGTGCTGCACACTTCAAGCTAAAGTCAAGTTATTTTACTCGGGAGAGGAAATACTGGAATACTGATTAATCAATAGCTGGTAAGAAATCCTACCACCACCTTGGTTGATTCAAGGTCTTCTTGGACTGTACAAACTACCTAAGTGACTATATACGAAGCTTCATATACTTTCTTTATCGTGGACCAGAGGAGAGAACTTGCCAATCGTAATTTTTTTAAATTATCATCCAGTTAACTGAAACCCTTTACCATTTCTTAGTTAAAGTTTGAGGGGTGTGGTTTTAAAGGTACATGTATGTAAACAACGAGAGACAAGAAGAGAGCTAAGGTAGTTGCTGTCGGGTAGAGTGGGACAGTCGAGTCGAGAACAAATGTCTTCCCCAGAGGATCTGGGTGGAGGGGACCTGCCAGAAAGTTGCAGTAATTACTCTATGCTTAGTGTTGAGGAAGAAGTTGAATCTTCCCAACCTTCGCAGCTGACTGGTACCAAGTCTAAATCCAATGGAAACATTTTCTTCGATGAATCCACGAGAGCGTCTTCAAATGAACTGGGAATTTCTCCCTCTCCTAACAAGTCTTACTACAAGCTAGTAAACATTTTGCTGCATTTAGTTTTTTGTATTTCAATTAATATATTTACTCTCTTGCAGTATACAAAACAAAGCAGTGAGGTACCAAGCTTGCTGGCATCAGTATCAGAGGTAAGCAAAGTAATAGTGAAGGCTTCACTTTCACTTGCTTTTTTTGAAGGAGGACATTGTGCCTGCTGAAACAAAGGCAGCCATAACTCAGGGTGAAGTCCAGGAATCTTTGTCTTTTGGAAAAGAAGATTCAAACCTTCCAACTAAAGACTACTTTTCAGAATTGCAGCAGATATTACCACCATCAAGAGCAGCAAAGAGATCTAGAGTGAGCTTTTTAAGCAAAAATATCTAATGCTAATTATGATTGTGTGTTCAGTCAACTCCCGAAGAGCAGCAAGACAATTTAAAAAGAGTGGCGCTAGAGTGGGAAATGAAGTACCATGAATCTCAAGATGAAGTAAAGACATTGAAGACAGAATTGAAGATTATTAACAAACAGAACATGACCTTAAAAGCAGAGAATAAGGAACTGAGGGAGCAGCTGGCTGTAGAAGTTAGTTTCACAGTTTCTTAGTTGTTTTTTTATTGTTTTTTTTTTAAATATAATTTTTGTACATACACTCTAGTATCAGTTAGGAAGAACCAAGGAGACAGAAGAAGGTATGTTATGGTCAACATTGTGAATGTGATTTAACCTGGCATATTTCTCTAGCATCTGATGACTTTGATGAATTACGGTCACAATTGAGAGCCAAGACCCAAGAGAAAAAACAATCATACTGATGTGAAATTTTCTTCTCTATTTTTTTCTTTTTCCTTTCTTTCAGTCTTTTTTTTTTCCTTTCTTTCTTTCTTCCTTCTTGCACCTATTTTTATTTTTTATTTTTTTTATCACTACATGGCATGTAGCTAATTGCATTGCTCACTCTTTTTTAATTGCACCAGACCTTTTCCTTCCACCCTCTATACTAGACAGAAGTGGTTGAAGTGGAAGGGGAGGCACAGGCCCCCTAGATTTATGGCTTGTGGGGCATGAAGGCTCCTCATAGTAGTATTACACTCTGCAATTGAATTTCATAATATGATTGGCTCTGAATTTAATTCTATTTACAAAACCAATAAAACTAGATGTTTTTATCACAATATCAGTACTGACTACAGAACACACTTGATATTTGCAGCTGCCATAATGGGCTTTTTGGAGAAAGAGAAGATTGGATGGTCCTGATAAAGTAGAGCACTTTTTTGTGACGCCATTTTGATGCATATTCACAGAGACAAAGCAGACAATACTGAACTGACAGACATTGCTAAGGATTTCATAGGAAGAAAAACAATTTAAGGAACAAATTAATAGAAACATTTACATCATAATTATCCATTCAATTCCACTATGACTAATATTATGTTGCATGTTCGTAAAATATAAAAATGGTTTTCATGATAGTAAATTGTTGTGTGGTACATAATGTGCCCCCCCTCCCCCACATCGAAACATCTTCCATCACCCCTGCTAGATTATTCGAGTCTAAATGACCATGCTAGCATTTCACAGATTCTTCAGTAACTGTTTTTATTCTTGGACATCAGGTTGTGGTATATGTCTAAAGCTTGTTTTGCACAGAGCGACTCTATAACTTGGCTGCTTACACCCACGGTCAGATGTTCATGTAACACACACATATGCATGTAACTCAGGCCTTATATCCTTTTCAGCAAAGCCCTGTTTAGAACTTCAACATTGTTAAGTGGCAAAACAATGGCCCTATTCACATTCTCACGATACTATACTCCTATGCCTAAGAGCCATTGCTTTTTACCTGCAGCAGAAATGAAGGGGGTTGTAAAATGAGGGGGAAATATCCATTTATAAAGTAGCCAACATGGTGCAATGTTCCTTGCGACCATAGACATTTAAAGAAATTAGGCTTAGGTTGGTAAGAAATAGTGGAGCATGAGCATGTGCAAAAAACAACAACACAAATTGATCACGAGCATAAAATGCACCTGGTGTAGTCTCGCGGTTGGTAAAGGGTCTGACTACGCGAGACTACACCTGGTGCGTGATGCTGCGCGCGTGCCGCTGGAACACAAATAAAAGCTCCCTCGCAAGTAACCCCGTACCTTAGTTACTGTGTAATAGTGGACCCTCCTGGTAGTAAAAGGAGAAACTGAAGAATTTGTGTAAAGAATTTGAGATGGCTTCAAGGAGTCTGCAAGAAACGAATCACCACGAAGGGGTAGTGAGAAGTTCCTCTATTTTTGAGCCTCCTCCTACTGAAAATTATGTCCCCTCGAAACCTCTTGTAAGTGCTATTTGCAAGGACTAAACAAGATTGTATATTATTTTTCATCTTTAGACGGCGGACTTCCAAAGTTCGTGTGATAACGACGGGTCAGCGGTAAGTAGATTAGTAATATGTTTTCTAGGTGTCCTTGTCATTTCAATGTTCTCGTAAATTTATGTAGGTGAGTCTGCTTCCAGAATCTTCAGCGCCCGTACAGGATAGCCATCCCATCAGGGCCGCACAAGAAAACTTGCCGACGCAAGATAATCAGCCAAGTCCTCGAAGCTATACGGATACCTTGCACAGTCAAAACCCTAAACAGCCAAGAGTAAGTTATTTTTTGGTTAGCCAGCTATTGAAGGTGACATTATTTGTGTTCTTAAATAATTTAGGATTTGTCTGGTCTAAGTCATAAGGCTGCCGTGCAGATAGCAATCCAAAAAAGTGAAGAAGTTGTTACCCTGAAGGAAAAAGTCAATGTGCTGGCTGAGGAGAATGCTGTGCTGGCTGAGGAGAATGCTGTGCTGGCTGAGGATAATGCTGTGCTGGCTGAGGAGAATGCTGTGCTCAGGAATGGTTTGACTCACGCTGAACATCAAGTTGCAAAAATTCAGGATGAAAAGAAACAGTTGAAAAATAGAAACATGGAACTGGCTGTAAGATGCTTGTAGCTAATGTCTCTTCTAATGTGCTTATTGCATCTATTTTGCTAGGACTTTGTTGAAGAAAATTATATAACTCGTGGGGATGCAAATGGTAAGTTTTCTGATTTTTTGTTGTTGTTATCAATAGCATTTTTTACCACATGCATGTGTGTGTGTGTGTATTGCTAGATTCCCATCCAAAACACAAGGACTTTGATACCTAGTTGAAACTTTGATTGAGGTATCTACTCACCTCTCTCAAACAAGTGAACTGTTTATACTCCTTCTCTCCATTTGACAAGTCATGAGATGAAGAAATGCTGACTTGAAATAGATGGAATGAACTTGTCAACATCACCATATTAATGTGTCATTATTATTCATTGGTCTTCCACCGCACACATGTGACCACCGCACACATGTGAAGTTGTCATCATTATACCCATTGCATCAATGTATGTACTATTATGCATGCACTATCCATAATATATACCAGTACCTGAAGTGTGCAATAGATTTTACATGCAATCACGTTGTTTTTTGTTGTTGTTTTTTGGATGCTATAGAAACTAAATACTGAAAGTTATGGATAAGGTTGCTGCGACGTTTGTTGGGGAGGTGGGGCAGAAGGGGTAGGATTTTCTGACGAAGTTGTATTAGAAATAGTGGTACTATTGGCTGGATACGGAGCTGAGGTGCCACTAGGTCCCCCTGTAGGGTAAGGGGCAAGGTTTCCACCTGGGCCTCCTGTAGGGTAAGGGACAGGGTTTCCACCGGGTCCCCCTGTAGGGTAAGGGGCAGGGTTTCCACCGGGTCCCCCTGTAGGGTAAGGGATAGAGGTATTACTTGGTCCCGGTCCAGTTGGATATGGGGCAGTACCTGGTGGTCCAGAGGAGTAAGGAGCAGCAACTGGAGGTGGAGGTCCTGCACACACACACACACACACACACACACACACACACACACATGCACGCACACACACATATATACACACATACATACACACAAACACATGCACACACACACGTACATGTACTCAGTATTATTTATAGCAAAGCACACTATTTTGACTTCTGAGGGTGGTGGTACCCCCAGGGATCCCCCCAGATGTTGTAAGGGATCATGTGGTAGCTACGTATTCAACTACAGATTAGAGTAAACAGAGGAATTTGAACAAATGCAAGAGTCAATATGTGTGTGTGTGCGTGTGCATGATATAACTGGCAAACACAACGTGTCCTTACATACCACCTTTCATATAGCCCTTCAGATCACCACACCCACCCATCAACATCTGTCTCATTTCTAGCGGACACTGTTACCTCACAGCTGGCATGCTATCATTACTAACTTATAAGTAATGCTGTAGCATCTTTGGGAAAGCCAGTGTTGTGTGTGTGTGTGTTTGTATGTATGTATTTGCACTTACTCTAGGCTTTGTTTAACACATCCACGTAACCCTCCTGCTTGCATTTTAACTGATGCATTGTCATTACCTGCCTGTCCATGTCCGTATTCAGATTGTCGTCTCGCCTTCAAAGGGGGAGGGTTGGGACTGATCCCACTCTTCTTCATGAAAGCCAGAAATTGCCCGGGAATTTCAGCCAGTGTTTCCTTAGCCTGCACATCAACACACACACACACACACAGAGGCTAGGCTGTCATGAATCTACTTGTGTTTATGTGAGTAAAATGCTGCTGGTACGATGTAGCACTAACCAATGAGAAGTTGGTGTTTGTGTATTTTTTGAGAGGCACGAATTGCACAATGTCTCGATCCATGCGCTCCCCATACTTGTTTTTCAATGGCTCATCATCTGCATCCAGAACTTCCTGAAAACACACACACACAACACACACACACAACAATGAAAGCCCTAACTTCTATAAAAGGAATGATCTATTAATAAATTTCCTGATCACTCCTAGCAACAATGCAAACAGCAGATGTTGATCTGCATCATGTGATTAAGCGCTATTGCCACAGCACTAAAGGCCAAATACCAACTGCCTACAGTGAATATATATTTACTGCTGAGCTAGCATGCAGTATTTCCTGTGAGAGTTTGCATATGAAGTGATAGTCAACAGATGGCAATATGTGAATTCTATTGAACCTTAACTTCATTCATCACAGAGTAGAGTTGAACTCACCATATTAGAGAAGTCAGCGTTTCCCACGCCAACGATTACTATGGAGAGAGGGAGCTTGGACGCGTCCACGATACGATCTACTGTCTTACTCATATCTGATATCACACCATCCTACACATGTAAACAATAACAAAAAAAACACCACACGTATATTGAGTCATATACATACACAAATAATAAAAAAATATCTCAACATTCCTCCTCCCTGACGCGTGCTTTATGAAGCTCCACCCCCTCACCGTGATGACCAGGAGAATGTGGTAGCTCTGAGATTGCTGAGTGACTTTCCCCTTGGCCATATTGATAGCTCTGTCCAAGAAGGAGGAGAAGTTCGTCGGACCGTACAGTTCAATTTGACTCAGCGCATAGCGATAAGCATCCAACATACCCTACAAACACACAAACATACCATCTTCATACATTAAAACCTTTTCTAGCTATTTCTTGAATTCCAATGCTGGTGGTAAAAAATCTATCATGTTCACTAACTATATATATATACCTCTCACTTAACACAACGCTTGCTTTTCAATCCATCGTGAGTGTGCACTATTTCTTCATAACTGATATAGAATGGACCAGCAACATAGCCACACACAAACTCAAACTTACTTCATTTAACAGAAACATCACACACATACACCCACTTACACACACACACTCACTCACACACACACACTCACCACACACACACACACTCACACACACACACACACACACACACACACACACACACACTTGTCTTGTCTACACATTCACAGAACATATGTCTGTGGATATTCTAAAGCATCAGTTAGTTGCATTGGGTCATCACAAAACTGAAAGCAGCATCAAGAGCCTGAACAATATGTGAGTGGGTCTAGGAAAAGGGACCTTATGGCGCAAATCAAAAAAATTGAGTTTTTTATGCTAATAAAAAGATACAATTTATCTCAACTTAGTGCTAAAATACTGGAGGGTAAAACCTTCGACACGCAGAGAAACTGGCAGTTGAACTGGGCCCTATTCAGCAAAGCAATTGAACTAGAAATCGAGAAAACATAAATTGAATTTCCACTTCCGGTATAATTAACGTTTCCGTATACTTAACGGCGTGCTCCGCATACACAATTAAATCGTACAGCCGCTTTTTAACGGCGACTAACTAAGTTTGCGTAGAGTTCTTTTTAGCTTTCAGAGCGTCTCACGACCTGTCTTGTTGGAATCCTTGGCTGCTCTATTCGCTGTAGCGGTAAACTTTAAGCCAAAGGTAAGCTGTAGAGTGCATGCAGTAGTCTCAAAGCTATGCCGTAGTTTTAGCTGCTAGTTTGAAACTCCGCCCATTCCCCGTTTATTGTACTTCGAGAATGACAGAAAATAAAAAGTAGCTTGTCTTTTCACGGCACGCTTGGGGTCTTTTAAGTCGTTTTGACATGTGAAATTTGGCATAGACGTAGAGTAAGGGTCACTAAGACTAATTCTGCAAAAAACAAAAATAGGAGAAAGAAAGAATTTTTCCGATGACTTACTTCTGGAGCCTATATCTCAATTTCAATTTTTGCGCCATAAGGTCCCTTTTCCCAGACCCGCTCACATATGTTAACTTCCAAAGAGCTAGTGGATGTATTTATGTATTACATTCTGCATCCTCAATTGTTACTGGTTTGGGGGAAATCGGCCTAAACACGGCATCTAATTAAAAAAAAAAATTTTTTTTCTTACCAGCAGGTTGCATGGGGCTTCAGGATGGCATCCTGTAGTACAAGTCATCTCCGCCCTACAACAATTCACCATTTTGGTTCAATATAGTATTGCTGATTTTGAGAAAACACACTGTTAAGATGTTTCTAAGGCCAGTGGGTGTGTCTTGTATTCCATATACTATTGTCATAGGGAGAAGATGACTTGTGCTAGGAGGATGCCATCATGAAGCCCATGCCACCTACAGGTAGGAAACTTCTTTTTTTAATTAGATGCCGCGTTTAGGCCGATTTCCCCCAAACCGGTCACAATTGAGGATGCAGAATGTAATACATAAATACATCCACTAGCTCTTTGCAAAATGCAGCTATTTTTCCTGCAGTAAATGAATAGCCTGGCCAGAATCTTTCTTAGCAATGCTCTGCACACGAGTCTAATGGGCAAGTGTTACTAGTCTCATAGACCCGTGGATACTGAAACAATTAGTCGCTGCATTTAGGCTGATATTCCCAAAACTCGGTCACAGTTCTCCTAAGGGTAACATTTCGGTGTTACACCTGAAAATCATATAGATTATTCCACTGTAGGGTATTCTCCCAGGCTACCCCCTGAGGGTATCACATCATTTCATCAACAGCAGTACAGCAACATACAGCAAAAGATAGCTTATTCCACTATTAACCTCCAGTCAGCAATAACCCCCTTCATTTATCATTACATCACCAAATTCCCCCTGTGGGAGGAAGATGGAAAATAAAATGGAAAACTTGCCTGAGTGGGGCTTGAACCCAGGGCCTCAGGCCCTGAGCCCAGGACACAACCACTACACTACACACAACACACACATACACCACCCACCCACCCACACACCTGAACTCCCATAACTGCTGGAGCATCCTCTTTGAATGTCAGAGGGAAGCAGTGAGACACAGTCCCTGTGGGAGGGATGCGGGCACCAAAGCCATAGATTGGGATGAGCTGGTCCGAGTCATAGGGAGCCAACACACTCCCCACCGACTTCAACGCCATTACATACTCGTTGTCCTAACACACACACACACGCACACACACGTATTGAATTTCAAGTTAAAATGATAATTGATCCGTTTCTAATTTTAATCCAGTCCATTACATCACTATGACATCACACTGTATTTAATCCTAGAATGTGTGCACAGATTTAGGATATGATTATGTGTGACTCATCACACATTGCCACACCCACCTTGTAGTTGCTCATATGATGCAGGGAATTTGACTCCTGAGGTTTGCCATTGGATGCCTAAAAACATAATAAAGATTTAATTCATATTCACACTCATCCCTACTCAATTGTTTAACATTGAAAATCATCACTAGTGGTGTGCTTTAGCGAGCTTAAACTACACTCATGGTTTAACTTCTAACACTCAAGCTACTTAAAAAAAGTCAAGTTTTAAATTACGTATGTACGGTAAAGGCATTCAATGCCATAGTAACCACTCCCCTGCAACTGTTTGAATTAAATAAAAAAATAATAATAATAAATAAAAAAAGCAACAAAACAAGTCACTTTATTTAAACTTTTCTTTGTGATATTTGGCGAGCGAGCGTAGCGAGCGAGACACTTACAGGGGTAACACAATTGAAAATCGGGGATGTTTGTTTATCAGTATGTATGGACGTACGTATGTCATTTTGTACTTTGACCCTCGCGTATTTTTGTGTTCGCTCCGCGTTCGACCCCGTCCCAAACTTCACTAAACAGTATCCTCTGGTTTAGCGACCATTACCCGTATCACTTTAGAAATTGAATTGTGTGTACCGCTTTGAATTATTTTGTGCAGTTAAAACTCTAAAACTTATGGAAGTTCCATTTCTATTCGAGTTAGTCGCTATTTGTCACAGTTATAAGCCCTACTCAACAGCATTTACTTGAAAATTCATTGTCCACTAGACGAACCACGAAGGTAAGTCTTGCGTAGGTATGTTCAGTTGTGTGAAAGTATTGTGCGTTACAACTACTATTAAGAATATCACAAAGAAAATTTTAAATAACGTGACTTGATTTTGTTGCTTCTTTTTCAATTCAAACAGTTGAGGGGAGTGGTTACTATGGCATTGAAGCCCCTTTACCGTATATGCTTAATTTAACAACTCGACTTTATTGAATAACAATAGTGTAGTTTAAGGCTCGCTCGCCATTTGTGCTCAAGCACACCACTAGTCTTAGTAATAGTTGTAACACAATACTTAAACTGAACATACTTACGCAAGACTTATGGACAATGAATTTTCAAGTAAAATATCGCTGCGTATGAACTTACCACAGCCACTAATTCGAATAGAAATGGAACTCCCGTAAGTTCTTGAGTTTTTAACTGCACCCCCCGAAAGAATTCAAAGCAGTAAAAATTTTTATTTCTAGGATGATACGGGTAATGATCAATAAACCAGAGGATTCTGTTTAGTGATGTCTGGGATGGAGTCGAACACTTAGCTAACACGAAAATACGAGAGGGTCAAAGTACAAAAAGACATATGTACGTCCAAACATATATACAAACAAACAAACATCCCCGATTTTCAATTGTGTTACCCCTGAGAGTGTCTTGCTCGCTTTGCTCGCTCACCAACTAGCAAAGAAAAAAGCTTCACACCTACTGCTGGCTGCAATCTCCACCCTTTTTATTTCTACAACTAGTAACTAATTAGTTACAAGTATCCATGAAAATACGACCTTGCCCGTCAGCAACAGCAACATGCAGGCAACATGCAGTGTAGAGCAGGCAACATGCAGTGTAGAGCAGGCAACATGCAGTGTAGAGCAGGCAACATGCAGTGTAGAGCAGGCAACATGCACTCACAGTGAAATCCACAGCCACTAAAAGAGAGATCTCACAGCCTCCCTTCACATAGTCCATGAAACTGTGCTCTGGAATGGCCCTAAACACACATATACACACACGGCACACACACATGGCACACACACACGGCACACACACACAACACACATACACACACACAATCATGTAGGTTATGGGACACATTATGCAACAACAGTAGCCATTTAAAGGTGGCTCTAAACAGTATATCATATACAGGAGTTGCATTGCTAGTCCCACCCACATAGCAACACCAATGCAGAGGGTTTCTACCTGATACAAGGTTTTCATGGGACAAATGATTACAAGCTAACACTAACAAGAACACAATGTTGCTGCCAGTCAAGATCACATGTGATAGCTTTGAATCTTTACAATTCCAAGACTTTCTACAGAGCAAGGCCGCTCACCTGACAGAGACAAAGTTCAGACTGCCAGAGTTGTGGTACTTCTTCTTTTTCTTCTTCATCTCTTCATTTATTATGTCCAGATTGAACACGTCACCACCTCTGTAAGAAATGGAAACAAAACCACACCCCTCACATACTCTTACAGCACAATAATTACATCACACCCTACACGGGTTACACCATCCACAAGATACACCCACTGTGAGTTACACTTGCCATAAGTTACACCATCCACAAGATATCCACACCTGCCATGGGTTACCACTAACCACGAATTACAACCGCCACGAATTACAACCACCATAAATTACACCCACCATAAATTATACCCACCACAATCTACACCCACCATAAGTCACACCCCCTAGGGCTATGCCCACCTTTCTGGGCAGACGTCTCTTAGTGAAGTGGTACAGCTGCCAATGTAATCATGGTCTCCAGATCTGAGCATAAACATACACACACACACACATGTTAGACAAGCAAGCACGCAGCACTAATTCTGGCTATATGCTGACAACTGTTTACTTAAAGAGAATTCAGGCATTATAATTGTCACATGTTTCATACAAAATGCTGAATCTTATCTAAAATATACTCCGTATTTCAAATTGCACACAAATTCATTTGATCTCGTCTCTAAACCCAATAGTAAAATTCACTTCAAGATCATTTCCTGTCGAGTGTTGTAAACGAGGCTACTCCTCACAATGTCGAGTGTGAGGGAACTCACAGTACGAGGGAACTCACAGCACGAGGGAACTCACAGTACGAGGGAACTCACAGCACGAGGGAACTCACAGCACGAGGGAACTCACAGTACGAGGGAACTCACAGTACGAGGAACTCACAGTACAAGGGAACTCACAGCACGAGGGAACTCACAGTACGAGGGAACTCACAGCACGATGGAACTCACAGTCCGAGGGAACCCAGTACCGAGGGAACTCACAACGAGGGAACTCACAGTACTAGTGGAAATCACAGTACGAGGTAACTCACAGTACGAGGGAACTCTCAGTACGAGGGAACTCACAGTACGAGGGAACTCACAGTACGAGGGAACTCACAGCACGAGGGAACTCACAGTACAGGGAACTCACAGTACAGGGAACTCACAGTACGAGGGAACTCACAGTACAAGAGAACTCACAGTTACGAGGAACTCACAGTACAGGGTACTCACAGTACGAGGAACTCACAGTACGAGGAACTCACAGTACGAGGAACTCACAGTACGAGGGAACTCACAGTACGAGGGAACTCACAGTACGAGGAACTCACAGTACAGGGTACTCACAGTACGAGGGAACTCACAGTACGAGGGAACTCACAGTACGAGGGAACTCACAGTACTAGGGAACTCACAGTATACTAGGGAACTCACAGTACGAGGGAACTCACAGTACTAGGGAACTCGCAGTACGAGGGAACTCACAGTACGAGGAACTCACAGTACGAGGGAACTCACAGTACGAGGAACTCACAGTACGAGGGAACTCACAGTACGAGGGAACTCACAGTACAAGAGAACTCACAGTACTAGGGAACTCACAGTACGAGGGAACTCACAGTACGAGGGAACTCACAGTACGAGGAACTCACAGTACGAGGAACTCACAGTATGAGGGAACTCACAGTACGAGGGAACTCACAGTACGAGGGAACTCACAATGCCGAGTATGAGACAGCAGGCATTGTCTGAGCAACAATGAACTGAGCTTATAAGTGAACATAAAATCTTATTTTTTTGAACTTATCATAGTATTGATGAAGTTTAATTCATCAAGACGTTTCGATCCCGCAGGATCTTCATCAATACTACGATAAAAAAAGAAAAAAAGAAAAAGAAAAAAAGACTATGTTCACTTATAAGTATTAACGTAGTAATTAAAACTGAATTTGTACAGTATTAATGAACTGAGCTGTTTATTTACTTCCAACCATTACTTCTAATGGAGGAATGTCAGAATGATTTACAGAGTTGGAGAATGCCACATGGCTCAGCTAAATGACCCTTACCAATATATACATATATTATATATTATATAATTCTGCTGTTTTTACATTGTATGTGCAAATATGGTTTTGGCCCATCACAAGCAGTCATGATAGATTAGTATGTGACATATTTCCTCTGACATTGTTGCTCCAAAAGGAGGAGAGAAGGATTAGGCCAAAATTCAACTGTACATTGCTAAAGCTTTGTAGTTGTTGTTTTTATGGAGATGTTTAATAGGGGAGGATCATAAACAAAACATTGTGTTGCAAAAGGTAAGGCATGGCTAATACATTAGACTTATGGTTAGAATTGCTGGTAAAGTATCGTCAATCTCACTTGTTCCAGTCCCACACCATGATCTTCAGAGTCCTGTCCCAGTCTCCACTGCAGAGCTGACGAATGGAGATGGAAAACTGAGTCCATCTAAATTCACACACACAGCAATTTTGCGTGACTTGAAAAAACAATAAGTCCAACACCAAACTGGTAGTACCAGGAGAAACAGGGGACAAGCCTAAAAACACTACAGACTGCATAAACGTATAAGGGCATATGCACCATCCACACATAAAAATATATAATTCCTGATTTTCAAATAAAAACTCCTAATAATGTCTCTCGCTTGCCACTAACTTACACAAATGGTATATATTCAGGCAATTCTTTTATTGTTTTTACAGTGCAGCTGTTTTACAACATTTAGTCTGGCCCTACCATTCCATGGCTAAGTGGCTAAACAGTGAGAGATTGTATGTCTAGTGTGTGGCAGTTACAACCTTAACTTTGACTAAATTCTTTTGCGTATTTTACCAAGCATGAACAAGACAGAGCAATGCTTGATTAGAGTTGTCTGTTTAAAGTGCCGACAAGGCCTCAGAAACGCAACCTCTCTAACTTAACAACTCAACGTTATTGTTAACAAGGAACTCAGACATCAAGACTGATTAGCCGAGCTTATACGTACATGTGATCATGCATACACACACACATAGCTACCACCCTGTACCAGGTTCTCATACTCCTGCTATTCTCACACGACACATGCACACAGGTAGCAAATACAATAGGGAAAAACTAAATAGTACAGATTTATATCAATAATGGAAACAGCATCAATAACCAGCCTGATAAAGTTAAAAATATTTAACTAGTAACTTTTCTTAAAGTGAAATACAGTTGTCTAATATTTGTAACTCTTCATCTAGTCTGGCTATTGGCACTTGATGTCCTGGTTCTTATCCTGGCCCTGCTAACTGAACTCTTCATCTAGTCCGGCTATTGGCACTTGATGTCCTGGTTCTTATCCTGGCCCTGCTAACTGAACTCTTCATCTAGTCTGGCTATTGGCACTCGATGTCCTGGTTCTTATCCTGGCCCTGCTAACTGAACTCTTCATCTAGTCTGGCTATTGGCACTCGATGTCCTGGTTCTTATCCTGGCCCTGCTAACTGAATCTTCATCTAGTCTGGCTATTGGCACTTGATGTCCTGGTTCTTATCCTGGCCCTGCTAACTGAACTCTTCATCTAGTCTGGCTATTGGCACTCGATGTCCTGGTTCTTATCCTGGCCCTGCTAACTGAACTCTTCATCTAGTCTGGCTATTGGCACTCGATGTCCTGGTTCTTATCCTGGCCCTGCTAACTGAACTCTTCATCTAGTCTGGCTATTGGCACTCGATGTCCTGGTTCTTATCCTGGCCCTGCTAACTGAAATCTTCATCTAGTCTGGCTATTGGCACTCGATGTCCTGGTTCTTATCCTGGCCCTGCTAACTGAACTCTTCATCTAGTCTGGCTATTGGCACTCGATGTCCTGGTTCTTATCCTGGCCCTGCTAACTGAACTCTTCATCTAGTTTGGCTATTGGCACTCGATGTCCTAGTTCTTATCCTGGCCCTGCTAACTGAAATTATATTTAGAATTAGCAGTCTTCCAATCATTCCCTTACGTAAGTCCAGACCTAGTAACCTTCCTCCACTACCAGTGCTGACACCACAGACAACCACACCCATTCACTAACACATGAGAGAGCCAGCTATTGGTCATTCCAGAGGGAGTCCTTAGTTCCTGTCTTCTCTTTGCTACAGCTATTGCAGTTAACCCTTAATTTTTTTGTTTATACATTCCTCTGACGTAGGACTTCCTGTAACAAAAAATTGAAATGAGTGCAGTGCACTGGTATTTTGCATTTTATAACTTTTAAAAAAATATGGCTACTGGTAACCCAACTGGTCGTCAAAATATACCAGTAAAAGAGTTAAGCTAGATGCCAATTAGGGTTTTATACCAGTGTTAAATATTACCTCCATACTTTGTATGGGTACTTATTCTGGTATTAAACAGCTGCTCTTGTTTGCTGTTTTCTTAGAATATTCAGCATCAAGAATTATCATAATCCACAATGTTGTTTTCTATAAAGGAACTGGACTTTACTGATAACTCTTTCAATATGCTTTGTCGTAAATAGTTATCATCATCCTCATCATCACCCTCCATTTTTATCCGGCCTGTTGGTGTTCAGTGGCACATTAATTAGCACCAGATTACTCACTTGATAAAGGTGTGCAATACAACATCATTAACTTTATGTAAAAAAAGCAGCCAAAAAAGTATGATCCTATGATTACAGAGGCAAGGAATAGTTCAGGCCAGCACACAGATGATTTAAAAAAAAAAAAACCTGGCTCAAGAAAAAAGTTGAGAGCTTCAGAAATTACAGTAGTAGGATCAGTTTGTTATCTTCACAATTAACTGAAGACAGAGTAACCAACAGGCTAGCAGAATGGCATGCACACTTAGAACTAGTCTTTGAAATAATAACTTTCAACTCTGGCTTATCAAACACAGACACTGTCATTCCTGCTTTCAAACTCCTCCCACTGCTTGGTAACCGTATATATACATACTACACCCATATACATGTATGTCCTCCCACCTCCAGTAAGTGAGACACATTCCACATTAGCTAAGCTACTGTCAGCCATGTGACTTGTGTGCCAGGAGAACCCTAGAAGCGCACAACATGAAGTAAGACTAACTGTGAAGAGAGTATTGGTATGCCTTACTCCCACGACGGTAAATATGGCATTGCTGGAATACTTAACACCTTTTCTACGGCTTAGACTTTCTGCACATGTGCAGAGATAAAAACTAAATACCACTTCAAAGGCAGAATACTTTAATTAGAGTTTTTTTGGCTTCTCTTCTTCTGAACTATTTACTCCATACTCCATATTGAACAACGCACATTCCATTGCCCATATCAAATAGTTTTATTCAACTACAACTCTTCATACTGTATTATAAATGCCAACTAAACACTTACAAACATTTGTATCAGCTCTTAGCTAACATATGGGAACTAAACTGTGACAGCAATCTTGTACACACACAACTACATCATATCAACTACAGAACCCATACATGAATAAGGTCAAGGGTCACTAACTCTAGGCACACCTACCTTGGGTCTAGGGTCTTCAAAATAGGGCTAGACCGATACGCTACCGTAAACCCTCCACCTTCTTGAGCCTTATGGATCTCAAAGAATGGATCTGACTGCAGAGAAATTTACCTGTCAGGCAGAACAAAGAGAAGAGATTGCTAACCTTGCCAAAGAAGTCTTTCTTGTCGAGTTTTGAGGCAGACAGCTGCATTGTGATAGTGAACTTGGAATCCTGAACCTCCTCTGCCAAAATATTAATCTGACCGCGGGGAGATCCTACAAAACATAATTGAACAAGTCAACTAACCACATATCATGATGGCCACACCCTCACTTATATATATACACACTCGCACAGACACACCCTCACAAAGTGAGTAATACAAAAGCTAAACAAAACTAATCATAGCCTTGGACAGTCTGAGAGGAGGTTAAGAGCTAAAAACAAAATAAGAAATCATAAGGAAAAAAACGCAAGCGAGCCACATAAAATAATCCAAACTTGTGACAAAAAAAAATCATAAAAAACCCAAAACACATTTTAATAAATAACACCCATTTCAGGGGAAAGCTAAATACACTTGACTAGCTAATGAGGAAAGTAGCAATAGTTATCACTTCTAGGAGGCATACAAAAAATTTCATCCACGGTCTCAGTAGCGAAGAAGTGCATGACATACCTTGATGTCTCAATGTACGAGTGTAGAGCTGTCCAGCTGTCACCAGATCAGCCAAAGTGCATTCAACAGCACCAATGAGGTCATGTTTCTTCACATCATCCACATGCTTTCTGTCATCAACATCATATACCACAAATCTGTATTGTTGCACTTCTTCAAATCGATAATCCACTAAGAATGTCTTGGAAAACTACAAGTTATTCCCTTTTTAAAATTTAAATGTTAACAAAAGTTAACTGCTTACTTTAGGATTTAAATTGTTGTCTATTACTTCAGTCCTATCCAACTTCTCCCACGACTGCCCAGCTTTCTCGTAAAGAAACACTGCAGGGTCGCTCTTAGAAAAATGGTCCAGATCCTTCAGGTTTTTGCAAGATATTGACAGCTCCACTCGGCTGTACACCTCTTTCGGAGCAAAATTAGGTCCTCCCGCTGGAGGAGCAGCCATTGCGAAGTTTGTTTCCAATGACGAATTTCAGTGACATCACAGCCTCAGAAGAGACCCCACCCCCATTGGTCTCGTCACACCCACAATAGCGAGTCACGAGACCACAGTGGTAATTAAAGCGCATCTCAACACTTCAATAGCAACTCTATTCATCCTATTATTGGCTCGAAGCAATAGAAATCAATGGCATCATAAATCATAATGAGGTGAAAATTAATTGTTATTATACAGTAAAACAAGATTATGAAAGTGTCAAGTTAATGAGAAAACTGTCAAAAAAAATATATGCTAAAACAAAATGACATGAAGAGTGCTGGCAGGATCAGTGCAGTGGAAGTTGGAAAAGTTTAGGCACGTTCACCACGGATCCTTCTAGCCAACTGAATATCCTTGGGCATAATAGTGACACGCTTGGCATGAATGGCACACAGATTTGTGTCTTCAAAAAGGGCAACTAGGTAGGCCTCTGAAGCTTCCTGTTCATAAACAAAAGAAACCAGTAACACACACAAGCAACATACTACGTATACTACATTATACAAAGTATTCCCTAACCTGAAGGGCACCAATGGCGGCACTCTGAAATCTGAGGTCAGTCTTGAAGTCTTGGGCTATTTCTCTGACAAGTCTTTGGAAGGGAAGCTTCCTAATGAGAAGTTCAGTTGACTTTTGATAACGTCTGATTTCACGAAGGGCCACAGTTCCAGGCTTGTAACGATGGGGCTTTTTCACGCCGCCAGTAGAAGGAGCGCTCTTCCTAGCGGCTTTGGTAGCTAATTGTTTTCTCGGGGCCTTTCCACCAGTGGATTTACGAGCAGTCTGCTTAGTACGGGCCATTTTGAAGATTACACTAAGCTAAAACGACTAAAACCGTGTAGGACTACTTTCCAATGACTATGTTTTTGTGGGCTGAAAAGGTCTCCGGAGCGTGCCCACTTTTTTGTAGGGAGGTTACGTAGCGGGAAATGTTGCACAATTCGCGAATCTCATTGGTTCAAATTCAAATCATTTCATTGGTTGGTTTGGTTACATCCGCTCAATGGCCAATGATCTTTCCGGCTAAGTAAAGCTCCGATATACCGTAAATTCCTAATTATTTAAATATTCGACAAAAGTAATAATGCAAGGCAAATGTGATACTTTACCTTTTCTTCAATAAAATGATTCGAAGACATGTTCCGGCTAGAATTTATTCCATTTTATCTTTGTACGGACGTAGAAATTACCACACAACGCTTACCGTCTTTAAAGATGATAAGAAGGAAGAATCTCTAACCGTGTCCGAGAAGCCAATTGTAAAGTCAGTTACGGTACAGTATGGCAGCAGTTACAATAAACTAATAGATTCCGTCAAAGAAAGGCCTGGACTAACAAATCGTGAGCAGTTTTATCTGGCAATACAAAAATATCTTGAAAGAGAAAAGTACAGGCGCAACCATGTGCAATTTATGATAGCAGCAGCAAGAAGAATGGATGAGTTTGGTTTGAACAAAGATTTGGAAGCGTACAACAGATTAATTGAGGTGTTTCCAAGAGGAAAATTTCTTCCTAGAAGAATGCTTGAAGCCTTTTGGCCACCAGCTAGGCCACAAAATGAACTGTGCCTTGAAATACTGACAAAAATGGAAGAAAATGGAGTAAGACCGAATCAACTTACTCATAATATAATTAAAGCCATATTTGGAAAAACTTTCCCATTGGAGAAGTGTCAAAGCATGATGTATTTATTTGACAAATATGAAGATATTGATCCTTATGAAATAAGAACTAAGGTGCCCAAAAATCCAATTGAAAGGTCAAGATTGTGTTTGCTGCGAATGGGTGGTGAAGAGGCAAGACTCCTTCATGTACAGGTAAAGAAAGTTTTCAGTAAGTTTCATTTGAGAATTTCAAATGATTCAGAAGTTGTGTATACAACTGATGGCATTGTACAAACAACTTTAAATATTGTGGGAAGGGAGGAGTGCATTTGAAAGTGGCTTTAATTTATGCTCTCCCTGTGTTGATATAGCATGCTATTAGAAGCTAAATGCGATTCCAGCATACACACAGTCATTCCATTTCAGCACACAGTCATTCCATTTCAGCACACAATCATTCCATTCCAGCTCACAGTCGTTCCATTCCAGCACACAGTCATTCCAACACACAATCATCCATTCCAGCTCACAGTCATTCCATTGCAGCTCACAGTCATTCCATTTCAGCACACAGTCATTCCAACACACAATCATTCCATTCCAGAACACAGTCAGTCCATTTCAACACACAGTCGTTCCATTCTGGCACACAATCATTCTACTCCAGCCACATAGTCATTCCATTCCAGCACACAGTCATTCCATTCCAGCACACAGTCGTTCCATTCCAACACACAGTTATTCCATTCCAGCACACAGTCATTCCAACACACAGTCATTCCATTCCAGTACACAGTCATTCCATTCCAGCACACAGTCATTCCATTCCAGCACACAATCATTCCACTCCAGCACACAATCATTCCATTCCAGCACACAGTCATTCCATTCCAACACAGTCGTTCCATTCCAACACACAGTTATTCCATTCCAGCACACAGTCATTCCAACACACAGTCACTCCAGCACACAGTCATTCCATTCCAGTACACAGTCATTCCATTCCAGCACACAGTCATTCCATTCCAGCACACAGTCATTCCATTCCAGCACACAATCATTCCATTCCAGCTCACAGTCGTTCCATTCCAGCACACAGTCATTCCAACACACAATCATCCATTCCAGCTCACAGTCATTCCATTGCAGCTCACAGTCATTCCATTCCAGCTCACAGTCATTCCATTGCAGCTCACAGTCATTCCATTCCAGCTCACAGTCATTCCATTTCAGCACACAGTCATTCCAACACACAATCATTCCATTCCAGAACACAGTCAGTCCATTCCAACACACAGTCGTTCCATTCTGGCACACAATCATTCCACTCCAGCCACACAGTCATTCCATTCCAGCACACAGTCATTCCATTCCAGCACACAGTCGTTCCATTCCAACACACAGTTATTCCATTCCAGCACACAGTCATTCCAACACACAGTCATTCCATTCCAGTACACAGTCATTCCATTCCAGCACACAGTCATTCCATTCCAGCACACAATCATTCCACTCCAGCACACAATCATTCCATTCCAGCACACAGTCATTCCATTCCAACACAGTCGTTCCATTCCAACACACAGTTATTCCATTCCAGCACACAGTCATTCCACTCCAGCCACACAGTCGTTCCATTCCAGCTCACAGTCATTCCATTGCAGCTCACAGTCATTCCATTCCAGCTCACAGTCATTCCATTTCAGCACACAGTCATTCCAACACACAATCATTCCATTCCAGAACACAGTCAGTCCATTCCAACACACAGTCGTTCCATTCTGGCACACAATCATTCCACTCCAGCCACACAGTCATTCCATTCCAGCACACAGTCATTCCATTCCAGCACACAGTCGTTCCATTCCAACACACAGTTATTCCATTCCAGCACACAGTCATTCCAACACACAGTCATTCCATTCCAGTACACAGTCATTCCATTCCAGCACACAGTCATTCCATTCCAGCACACAATCATTCACTCCAGCACACATCATTCCATTCCAGCACACAGTCATTTCCCTTCCAACCACGTCGTTTCCATTTACAACACACAGTTTTCCATTCCAGCAAACAGTCATTCAACACACATCACTCCAGCACCACAGTCATTCCATTCCCGTACACAGTCATTCCATTCCAGTACACAGTCATTCCATTCCAGCACACAGTCATTCCATTCCAGCACACAGTCATTCCATTCCAGCACACAATCATTCCATTCCAGCACAGTCATTCCATTCCAGCACACAGTCATTCCACTCCAGCACACAATCATTCCATTCCAGCTCGTTCAGGTTTCACATAAGTTTGTGTTTCATATCTGGTTTCACAGAGAAAGCTGGTGTGTGATGTGTGCTTTAAATTTTATCTTTAGCAGAACTGGTTGCTGAATGATATAACAGCGCCTTGACGACAATCTTTGGAAAACTTCTAGTCTCACCACCAGTGCATTTGATAGTGTCCCTAATGGATTAGATTATGATGTAATGGACTCATGGTTCTGATCTACAGGAGACATAGATGTCAAGCTTGTCAAATGACTAAGAAAAGCCTTTTGATCATCCATCAAAAATTGTTACGCCAACGTCCATTAGTTATTTTAAACTTTACATTACACTGATGACAGGTTGCCTGTAAATATGACCACACACACACACACACGCACGCACACATACGCATGCACGCACACACACATGTAAATGCAAATTTTCTTGCTACTAGTGGGTCACGTGCACCTGGCAGCACTAGAGATCTATGTGTGACCTAGTCATACACTAGAGATCTATGTGTGACCTAGCCATGCACTAGAGATCTATGTGACCTAGTCATACACTAGAGATCTATGTGTGACCTAGCCATGCACTAGAGATCTATGTGTGACCTAGTCATGCACTAGAGATCTATGTGTGACCTAGCCATGCACTAGAGATCTATGTGTGACCTAGTCATGCACTAGAGATCTATGTGTGACCTAGTCATGCACTAGAGATCTATGTGTGACCTAGCCATGCACTAGAGATCTATGTGTGACCTAGCCATGCACTAGAGATCTATGTGTGACCTAGCCATGCACTAGAGATCTATGTGTGACCTAGCCATGCACTAGAGATCTATGTGTGACCTAGTCATGCACTAGAGATCTATGTGTGACCTAGTCATGCACTAGAGATCTATGTGTGACCTAGTCATGCACTAGAGATCTATGTGTGACCTAGTCATGCACTAGAGATCTCTGTGGAAATAGTCATGCACTAGAGCTTCTATGTGTGACCTAGTTCATGCACAGAGATCTATGTGTGACCTAGTCATGCACTAGAGATCTATGTGTGACCTAGCCATGCACTAGAGATCTATGTGTGACCTAGTCATGCACTAGAGATCTATGTGTGACCTAGTCATGCACTAGAGATCTATGTGTGACCTAGCCATGCACTAGAGATCTATGTGTGACCTAGTCATGCACTAGAGATCTATGTGTGACCTAGCCATGCACTAGAGATCTATGTGTGACCTAGCCATGCACTAGAGATCTATGTGTGACCTAGCCATGCACTAGAGATCTATGTGTGACCTAGTCATGCACTAGAGATCTATGTGTGACCTAGTCATGCACTAGAGATCTATGTGTGACCTAGTCATGCACTAGAGATCTATGTGTGACCTAGTCATGCACTAGAGATCTATGTGTGACCTAGCCATGCACTAGAGATCTATGTGTGACCTAGCCATGCACTAGAGATCTATGTGTGACCTAGTCATGCACTAGAGATCTATGTGTGACCTAGTCATGCACTAGAGATCTATGTGTGACCTAGTCATGCACTAGAGATCTCTGTGTGACCTAGTCATGCACTAGAGATCTCTGTGACCTAGTCATACATGATAAGTCAGTCCAACAGTATGTTTGCCGCACTCTAAAACCAGCCACTAGGACACTTACAACTAACTCAGTCAATTGCAAGATGGTGGTAGACTAGGCTGCAGGAACGGGAATAGTAAAACAAAAGTCTTAAGTTTTTGTTCTGCATAACCAGATTGAAAGCAGGTCATTAGTCTAGAGGCTGGTTTAAGGAATTGTAATCATTTTTGTATTGCAAGTCCTTTTAATTATCTCTAATACATGTCCATTATTCCGATAGGATTGCTTCCAGCCATGTTAATAAACGTGGTGTTGATCTGGTAGGACTGTCTGCTCTATGCTCAACATTCCTACTTGTGTTTCCTAATAACTCCTACTGCAATGCTGGTATTTTGTTGTTGTTGATTTTTGTTGTTGTTGTTGTTGTTTTAGTTGCCTGAGAATATGGAAGAGAATCCTCACTACATACTAAGTGGACATTCAGAGAAGCAGTGGAACAGACTGGAGGCCTTGAAGGGCAGAGACTTGTCTCGTGGTGTGTTCTTGTATGTTGAGGGACCACGAAGAATATGGTTGAAGAAGCTACCCCAGCATTACTTTACACTGAGAGCAATGGCTGGAGATGAACTACTCCAGAAGATAGACAGACATGTGGAGGGAGAAGGTTAGTTGTAGAGAGACATGTGGAGGGAGAAGGTTAGTTGTAGACAGACATGTGGAGAGAGAAGGTTAGTTGTAGACAGACATGTGGAGGGAGAAGGGTCTACCACAAGGACACTTTAATAACCCCTGAGCTAGAATTACTAATACGTCATGACAGACAGAGTTTGATTGGAAAAAATTAGTTTACAAAAAAAAAATCTGTATTCACTTAACATGGTCAGAAGAAGATAATATAGTTAACAAAAGCTCTCTTGGTTGCTGATATAATCATCTCTGGTTGCTGATATAATCATCTCTGGTTGCTGATATAATCATCTCTGGTTGCATATAATCATCTCTGATATAATCATCTCTGGTTGCCGATATAATCATCTCTGGTTGCAGATATAATCATCTCTGGTTGCAGATATAATCATCTCTGGTTGCAGATATAATCATCTCTGGTTGCTGATATAATCATCTCTGGTTGCAGATATAATCATCTCTGGTTGCTGATATAATCATCTCTGGTTGCAGATATAATCATCTCTGGTTGCTGATATGATCATCTCTGGTTGCTGATATAATCATCTCTGGTTGCTGATATGATCATCTCTGGTTGCTGATATGATCATCTCTGGTTGCTGATATGATCATCTCTGGTTGCTGATATAATCATCTCTGGTTGCAGATATAATCATCTCTGGTTGCTGATATAATCATCTCTGGTTGCTGATATAATCATCTCTGGTTGCTGATATAATCATCTCTGGTTGCAGATATAATCATCTCTGGTTGCTGATATAATCATCTCTGGTTGCAGATATAATCATCTCAATTCAAAATGATCATGGATATTGACGTAACAGTTGAACAGGGGGTCTAAATCCCTGAGCTCCGAGTTATAGCAGGCGAAAGACCAGCCCAGTAGTGGGCAACACGCAAACACAAACCAGGACCTTAGCTAGTAGCAGCTTTGATCGTCAGAGATAGAAATAATTTCAAAGTATTTAATCAGGGATAAGAATACAGATATATCTTGAACAAGCACTCAAAAACTGACAGTAGCAATGACTGAGCAAAAATCAAACACGAGTCATAACACGGGGAAAACTGAGCATGTGCTACAGAAAAATGCATACGTATACAAAATGAAATAAGTTCCATTCATGAAGTGTGCACTGCAGGCAGCTCAGTACAGGCAGCTCAGCACAGGAAGCTCAGCACAGGAAGCTCAGCACAGGCAGCTCAGCACAGGAAGCTCAGCACAGGAAGCTCAGCACAGGAAGCTCAGCACAGGAAGCTCAGCACAGGCAGCTCAGCACAGGAAGCTCAGCACAGGAAGCTCAGCACAGGAAGCTCAGCACAGGCAGCTCAGCACAGGAAGCTCAGCACAGGAAGCTCAGCACAGGAAGCTCAGCACAGGAAGCTCAGCACAGGCAGCTCAGCAGGCAGCTCAGCACAGGAAGCTCAGCACAGGAAGCTCAGCACAGGAAGCTCAGCACAGGAAGCTCAGCACAGGCAGCTCAGCACAGGAAGCTCAGCACAGGAAGCTCAGCACAGGAAGCTCAGCACAGGAAGCTCAGCACAGGAAGCTCAGCACAGGAAGCTCAGCACAGGAAGCTCAGCACAGGAAGCTCAGCACAGGAAGCTCAGCACAGGCAGCTCAGCACAGGCAGCTCAGCACAGGAAGCTCAGCACAGGAAGCTCAGCACAGGAAGCTCAGCACAGGAAGCTCAGCACAGGAAGCTCAGCACAGGAAGCTCAGCACAGGCAGCTCAGCACAGGCAGCTCAGCACAGGAAGCTCAGCACAGGCAGCTCAGCACAGGAAGCTCAGCACAGGCAGCTCAGCACAGGAAGCTCAGCACAGGAAGCTCAGCACGTAGACTAGATAAGGATCTGAGTCCTCGAGCTGTGGCATCCGGGCATCCAGGTTAAGGTTTTTAAACATTGCCGATTCACGATATCTGAATCAAACTGCTTTAGAACGTAACAAACAACTACACCAAGTAATAAAACAAAAAGTTTGTGACAGTATAGCCTAGGGCGGAGTAAATAGTGTCTGATTTACTCATTAAATGCTGCAGAGCATGAATCTACTTTAGATTCACTAATGGACCAATCAGATTGCTCACATCTAAATATATATTATATGTACATACAGACCAGACATACAGACAGACAGACAGTCAGATACACAGACAGACACACAGATGCAAATGCAAATTCTCTTGCAACCGCTAGCGGTTATGTGCACCTGGCAGAGCCAGGATGCCTGTGCACTAAGCAGGCACACTGAACTGTGCAAGCAAAGCTTCTGGAGCCGGGCTAGGAACTCACAGGAGAACAGGCCTTTCCTTCACAGCAAGTGGTGTGGGCACCCAAAGTCCCGCCTGGACCATTCCTATTTCCCTATTTCGTGAAGAAGAAAAAAGGCCTTGAATTTACACCCCAGCAAATGCCAGGTACCCAATCACAGCTGGGTGGACTGGTGGGGCTAATGGAAGGCAGATGGAAAACTAGATGGAAAATTGCCTGAATTGGGCTTGAACTCAGGACTCTCCTGCTGACCTCCACGTCCATCCTTCCTGAATCTTCCACCACTGACCCTAGATATGGAAATTCATCCACTACTCCACATCTCCTCCATCCAGAGAAACTACCCCACGATCACCTACCTCAACCATCTACCAGTCATCATTTGCTTTGTCTTGGGGAGGCTGACCTGTAAGCCTGACGCACATCTCTCTGCACCAGCCCTTGTAGTTGCCAGGAGGGCACTGTCATCAGCAAACTGGCACTCAGTCACTCTTCTCTCACTTGCATTTCTTGTATATCTCCTGAACAGCTTCTCATCGTACTTGTACTTGACAGTGACTCCAACTCCCTCCACATCATCCAATCTCTCTAGCCATCTCTCTACCACCAAGCATGTGTACGAGTTAAAAAGAACAGGTGACATACAGCAGCCTTGCCTAAGCCCATTTTCCACATCAATCTCAACAACCGAGTTATCCAGTCTGATGGTAGATTTCATGGAATGACTGGATCAATGAGATGGTTTTACCAGACTTGCTCAGAGCCATCCAAAGTGCTTCCCTAGGGACTGAGTCGTACGCCTTCCTCAGGTCTATGAAGGTCAGGAAGACCTTAGACCTATGCTCCAAGGACTTCTCCGCTACCTGACAGACAGTAAAAATCATATCTGCACAACTCCTCCCCCTCCTGAAACCACACTGGGACTCCGGCAGTTCCTCTTCTGCCAACTTATGTAGCCTCACCTGCAATACTCTAGCCACAACTTTTCCTACCACATCCAACAGTGATATGCCGCACCAGTTGTCACAGCAGCTGAGGTCACCCTTCTTTGGTATATGCACTAAGATGGTATCTCTCCAGTCGCTTGGGACACTGCCTTTCCTCCACACATCATGTATCCGCTCCATCAGTGCAGACATAAAAACCTCCTCACAGACAGCAACCTTTACCCTCTCAGGCAAGATCCCGGAAGCACCACCAGCTTTACCATTTCTCAGCTTCCCTACAGCATCCCACACTTCCTCTTCTGATGGTGGCTCTGCTAGGTCTGGTCGCCGTGGTCTCTGTCTCACCCTTCCAAGTTCTTCTTTACTAAACTCACTGTGAAGGTTGAGGATCTTTGTGAAGTGTCTCCGCCATCTCTCTCTCTGAGCTTCAAGTGTAGAGCACACGTTGCCATTCTCATCCTTCACCATAGATGCCCTGACAGGAACCAGGCCACACCTTCCTCGTTGGATGGCCCTGATACATCTCCACACGAGCTTACCGCTATGCCTTCCTCTTTCTGCTTCCAAGGGCTTCTGCTGGAACCATGCATCCTTGGCCACTCTCACTGCCTTCCTGGTCTCCCTCAGCGCATGAGCATGTTTCTTCCGGTCTCTCTCCTTTCCAGTGGACATCCACAGTGCATACAGCCGATTCCTCTCTGTAATCAGCGGCCTGAGATCACCTTACTCTCTCGAAACCAGTCTGACTGCCTCTTATCCTCAGCCCAGCACAGTCTTGGCAGTCTCACACAATACGTTCTTCAAGGCGTTCCACTTCTCCTCCACACCACTGCTTTCATCCCATACACTCTCCACTTTCATCCTGACCTGCCTCAAGAATTTGCCATTGGTGGTCTCTCTACCATGTTCATCCACACTTCTGCCCATTAACCCAGACACCTCCCATCTCCTAGCACCTGCCATCCCCACTGCACTTCCTGAAGTACCTCCTCCTCCCCACTACCAACTTAGCCCTCAACATCCTGTGATCTGTGTTACAGTCCGCTCACTCCTTGCATTACTGAGACATCCAGACACCTTCTCCTGTGGGTCTGCCGCATAATGACATAGTCAATGCAGTGCCACTTCCTAGATTTAGGATGTTGCCATGTCTGTTTCTGGATGTCGCACTTCTTAAACCAGCTATTGCACACAGTTGCTTTGTTAGTTGCTAAGAAGGAGAGTAGCTCCCTACCAGCATCATTTAGGTCCCCATACCCATGTGGGCCCCTCTCATACCCATGTGGGCCCCTCTCATACCACCACTCATCACCCACGGGGCCCCTCTCATACCACCACTCATCACCCACGGGGCCCCTCTCATACCACCACTCATCACCCACGGGGCCCCTCTTATACCACCACTCATCACCCACGGGGCCCCTCTCATACCACCACTCGTCACCCACGGGGCCCCTCTCAGTACCCACCACACTAAAACCACTCATCAACCCACGGGCGTCCCCTCTCATCCCACCACTATCACCCACGGGCCCTCTCTCATACCAACCACTCATCCCGCACCCACGGGCAGCCCCTCTCATACCACCACTCTCATCAACCCACGGCGGCCCCTCCCTCATACCACCACTCGTCCCCACGTTCGTCCCCTCTCGACCACCACTCTCACCCACGGGCCCCTCTCATACCACCACTCACACCCACGGAGTCACTCTCATACCACCACTCATCACCCACGGGCCCCTCTTCATACCACCACTCATGACCCACGGGGCCCCCCATACCACCACTCGTCACCCCGGGGGCCCCTCTCATCCCACACTCATCACCACCTTCCCTCTCATACCACCGACTCGTCACCCACGGGGCCCTCTCATAATTACCACCACTCATCACCCACGGGGCCCCTCTCATACCACCACTCATCACCCACGGGGCCCCTCTCATACCACCACTCGTCACCCACGGGGCCCCTCTCATACCACCACTCGTCACCCACGGGGCCCCTCTCATACCACCACTCGTCACCCACGGGGCCCCTCTCATACCACCACTCATCACCCACGTTTCTGGAACCAACACGTGCATTGAAGTCTCCCAGCATCATAAAACACTCATTCGAAGGAATTGCTGACAGTGCATCTTGAAGGGGTAGTATAGAATGTGTTTATGTCCTCCCTGCTAGTGCTGGGCGGTATTGAAATTTAGCCACCGATATACCGTAGGAAGAATTATCGTGATAATTACTAAATATCGTGAGGCAAGGAAAAAAAAATTTTTTTTTTTAAAATAATGATTCTCTATAAGTAAAGTTTTAGCAGGACTCACCTTTTGGTTGCAGTTTTGAGTAATTGGTAAGTTACTCTGCAAGAGAACAAGACAACAGGATGCACAAGTTCAAGCCCTCCCAGGTTTTTTTTTTTGCACACTCTATTCTTCCAGCACAGCCTACAGACTGGACTCTCCGCCGCATCGGAGCTATCCGCAGTATACCCAAAGCAAGCCCATACCGCCGACTTCGTAGGGTTTTTCTTGGGTTTTAGCTCCACACTAAAATCGTAACTTGCACTCCATTTTCTCCGTCAGCTGCTTTACCACGGGTGTTTCTCGCGAGCGTTTTGTTTTGTTTTTTTTTGGCTGGTAACCCGCGGTATTTCGATTTCCGATATTGAAAAACAACTACGGTACGATAACGGTAGATCGTAGACCCCCCGTCTTTACCAAAATATCTTATAAACCGCCAGCACTACTCCCTGCTGGCAGCAATAGTAGGAGCACAGCAGGAAAGGATGTACAGTCAGGCGATCATTAGTTCACTACCAACCTGCAAGGTAGCAGAGACAAGTCCAGAGCTCCAAGCCTTCCAAATGCTGCCACATTCCTTCCATGCTCTCACTGCCTCACCTGACAATACAGTGACCACACCCTGTCGCGGTGTCTGTGCAAATATGTCAACAACAGCATATTCAGATGACAATGACTAGGATACTTTACTTGTATTGCACTTTATTACAATTAATGTTTCATAAAAGTCAAAATAATAAATGTCACTCCGAACAGCAAGCAGAAAATATCATAAATAGTAAGATATTATGATTGTATTATAGTAAATTCTCTTTTTATCTGGACCCATTAGATACGGGCAACTCTATTATCTGGGCAGCAAAATCCGGGCAAAATTAATTAAATGAGTGGGTGGAATGACTTTTAGTGACGTTTCCTGACAAACACTAGCTTAATAATATACTAATTCCAAGTTATGGTCATTTCTGAGATATGAGCACCCCATAGTTCTAAGATTCCCAGATAAGAGAGAATTTACTATATTTAATTATTAAGCATATGTGTGAAAAAGGGGTTTCGCCTGCATATATTTTTCTAGACTTTTAGTATATCATAAAATAAACCTTTTTGTTCACAAAACTGAAAAGAAACCTTGTGTTGCAATTTGTGGTGGGTCCAATGACTGGACTATAGGCACATCTCTGACTACCAGCTGACAGTATCACACTATCCCCAACTCAATACGTCTCACATCCGAACCACCTGGTCTCCTGCAGCGCACCACCACACGATATCTGTTCAACCCACTCACTACCTGGTCACTCTTCCTCTCATCTACTACACTCACATCACCATTCAGTTTGGCAGTCTCAACAGACCATCTACATCTAACAGGTCCTAACATTCCAGGTACACATGTACCACATTGAATCATCACACGCTGAGCCTGCTCTATGTGCGCAATGAGAGGTGGTGTGCAAATCCTCTGCAGGGGAACAGCCTTGGCATGCACTGAGTGATGCCATCAAGTGGCACCCTGAACTCAAGTACAAGGAAATCCAAAACTGCTGTCAGCTTTAGCCAACTATTGAGTGAATAGCTGCCCAGCATGGAGACGCTGACAAAACTGACCCCACAACACACACACACACACATCTATATGCAACAAAAGTATGTACTCTCTGGTTTAAATTTATGACTAGATAAATTTTGTGATTGATTTTTGTGTTATTGTTTGATCTGTTGTGCAGGCTTGTTGCTAGGTATGTGTATGTGCAATCCCTACAGTGAGGCCAGCTTGCAGCTGTGGATTCATGCTATGCAGAAGAGATGGCCAAGTTTGGCTAATGCTACTATCATTTACAAAGTTTCTGACCCAGACAAGCAGCAAATGCTACCCCTTGAAGAATCAGAACACTCAGAAACTTCTTCAGAACAAGACTTACTCACTTCTTAAGCTATTATTTTATGTTGTTATTGAATTGCATTTTTGGGGGGAGGATGGGGGGGAGTTTCAAGAAATTGGCTGCAAATTCTAACATGGGCTTCACTAGAAGATGAAAGTTTGAGATAGATAGTCTGACACAAGGGGTGAATGCACACACATCAAGAAATTTGTTATACAGCTTTGTAACCTGTTCATGTGATGCCAAATCAACAATGAGCTTTTTTTTTTACACCCCGTCCTTTTACTAACAATTCTTTATGCCAAAAATTATGGAGAGGGGGCAGGGTCGCTGTGTGCGCATGCTCTAAATTTTCTGCACGTGTTCAGATATTTCTTTTTCACGCTCCTCAATAGCATTGGCAACTAAGGTGAGTGTTGTCCAGCCTGAATCTCTTATCTGTGGTTCTTTGCTTTAATGGAAGCCTTTGTTTTGTGTCGAATAGATTGTTCAACGTTACTTTTTAGAAACAACGTAGTTGAAAATGTCTGGAGGCTTAGACGCTCTTGCCATGAAGGAAGATGATGTCAGTAAGCTACTGGCTGCCGGGTCGCACTTGGGTGACCCTAACGTGGATTTCCAGATGGCACAATACGTGTACAAAACGAAGACTGATGGAACTCCCATCATTAACCTGCGCAAGACCTGGGAGAAACTTCTCATTGCGGCTCGCATTGTCGCGGCCATTGAAAACCCATCAGATGTGTGTGTGCTTAGCAACAAACCGTTTGGCCAGGTTAGTGTTGTCCAATAACCAGTTCAGTGAGCATTAGGCAATAGAGGGCATATTGACGATCCTTTCCTGTTTTGGAGGAGGTTGAGTGTTAAAAGAATAGTGGTGTTTGATCAGATGTAACGGGTATTAATCTTCCTGTAATGGCTGAATGGTTTGTAGCGTGCCATTTTGAAGTTTGCTCATTACACCAGTGCCCACCCTATTGCTGGCCGCTTCACTCCGGGAACGTTCACCAATCAGATCCAGAAGGCATTCCGTGAGCCCCGCCTTCTTATAGTGTCTGACCCTCGCAGTGACCATCAGGTGACTAAACCAATGTAGTGATTGCTCGTCTGGTATTGGTAGTCATTGTTTTGTACCTGTGTGTCCCAGCCTATAGCAGAGGCTTCGTACGTGAACATCCCTGTCATTGGGTTTTGCAATACCAACTCTCCTCTCAAGTACATCGACGTGGCCATTCCATGCAATAACTTGGTAAGTCCTAGTAGCCTGTTTGCTATATTGTTACAGTAACAATTACTCTTCTGCGTATTATAGGGCAAGAGTTCACTGGGATTAATGTGGTGGTTACTATGTCGAGAGGTCCTTCGCCTGCGAGGCACAATCAGCCGGGAACTGTCCTGGGATGTGATGCCTGATCTCTTCTTCTACAGAGATCCAGAAGAGGTGGGCATCAATAGGGATACGTGTGTCTTGGTGAATGCTGTCTCTTAAACTAAAAGTATCCAGCATGCAATGAGTAATTTACCTGTTCCCACCTGATGCTCCAATCCCAGCACTTTCGTAATATTTTGCAGCATAAAACTGAACTTGCTACAGGCACCAAGAACTTGTTTGCTCATGTGATTACAATCTGATGGTAGCCAGGTGTTACCTAATGGGGTTTAATCTTGTGGGGTGGGCCCCCAAGCTTCTGAGCTTTCCCTCCCTCCCTCCATATTTCCATGATGTGTGATGAACCCAAGAGTACAGTGGTTTATCTCGAAATAATTTCATGCTAAAGAAATGTTGAAGTGGAGAAGCAGACTGGGGACCAGTAATGAATACATCTATTGTGGTTGGCTGGAGTTGTGGAAATTGAATTGGTTTGTGTGTTGTTGTGTAGGTGGAGAAGGAAGAGATGGCTAAGGCTGAGGAAACAGACCAGCAGTGGACAGGCAACGTGCCAGAGCAGGATACCGCGATACCTCAAAGTGATGTGAGTGGCTATCTCATTTGCTTGAGTGCCCCTGGTTGATGAAGGAATGATCTTGACTGTCTTTAGTGTCATTGTGTGTTGTGTTTAGCAATGGGCTGACACCACTGGAGCTCCTGCAACTGAGTGGGGTACAGCAGAGGTCACTCGTGGTGATCCACAAGCACAAGTGGGTGGATTAGTGCCAACAGGCCAGCCTAGCCAGGCTCCGGCTGAAGCTGGAGCTGGAACTGGAACTGGAACTGGAACTAGTGCTCCCACTGGACTAGGAGACCAGGACTGGAATGTGGGTCCTACCACTACCACCAAGGACTGGGGTGCTGAAGAAGCGGATTGGAGCTCTGAACCAGTCAGTGCACAAGAATTGAAAGTTAACGTCTTTTAATAGTTGTTTTTCTTGTGCCTACAGGTTGCTGGTGGTAACTGGTCTTGAGAAGTAAAATGTGGTGGAACTTAAGCCAGTGGATATCCTAAATAAAATGGAGATGTTGTTTGTTTGGTCATGTTTATTGGATGTACAAAGAACTGTTTATCAATCATGAAAATAGATTTGGCTTGAAATGTTCAATGGTGGGTAGTCAAGTAGTAATCAGTGCGGAGTTGATGGCTGTAGTGATACGATTGGAATAATGTGCGCAATTATTCAATAGCACAACAT
>WLWD01003217.1_pt1 | contig 51577 bp, 32 predicted proteins | sample 6712731 | NCBI WGS metagenome assembly WLWD01 (sample SAMN12718690, study PRJNA576275) | sponge metagenome | isolation source: marine sponge | host: Mycale hentscheli | place: New Zealand: South Island, Marlborough, Capsize Point | collected 2014-11-01
TTATTATTTCATGTTTACCATCCAAAACACAATAATTTTTTAAAGTTATGATAATGTGATGTGCAGAATAAAAAGGAAAATAAGAGTGATAAAATTATAATAATAACAAAAGGGTGGGCCTTTTTTTTCTTTTTTCAGTTTTTCCTTTCTTTCTTCTCTTGCAAATCAGGACTCAATTGCTGGGAGTGTTGATAATATAATTATTACTAATGATATCCATAAGGCATGAACAAAGTAAAGCCATATTCATGCAAGTAGCTATGTCACTAGGTGACAGCAACCAAACTTTCCCCGGGTACTAATAATCATGAGTTGAGTCCCGACTGATTATGGCAGGGAATTAACAACTGCATTCTTTGATCACATAATTCCTGTCTGGGTCAACCTAGTTCTTTCTAAAAGAAACCTGAAGCCATCTAAATGAGCAACAAGGTTGTTGTTATCCCAGAAACTTCTACTGCATTAGCTCCCCTCCTGTTCTGGTACACAACTACTGAAGGTCTTGAGGACAGGTACTGTACTGAGTAGAGGAGTGGTCAGAAACACTCTTTCCCGGCACATTATTATTGATTGATTTATTACTTTATTTGTTTGCTTGTTTATTTATTATTTTACTTATTCAACTTCATATATATTTTTGCAATTACAAACATAATAAATAATTAAATGAATAAATAAAACATCAATAATAATAATAAAATAGTCAAACAAGACAAGTAAATAAAATAATAAATAATGATTAGGTGGTATTGTTCCCAGGACAGCGGCATAGTTCCCTCGCTGCACAATTTATTTTTATTATTATTATTATTATTTATTTTTTTTTATACTTGCATTGGACTCTTGAATAGCTATAGCAACTTGAAGATCTAGCTATACTGTACCCTGACAACTTTTACTCACATACTTTACCAGGTCATACTTACCACCTTTGACCTATGCACTCAAATAGATTCATATCCTGCAAGTAGTCTAGGTCATGAATATAATTAAGTGACAGTTTTCTATAAAAGAAGCAATTGAAGCACTCTTTTCAATTCAAAAGTATTTTTGCACCTAATCACTGATATCTTGACTATAAAGGTGACTTGTTCCTAAGATGGACGCCACAAGTATGAATTTTTTAATCTTTTTTTTGAAGATTTGATACTTTTATTGATGTCGCTTGTGTTTAATTAGACGCAGAATCATCCTTCCAAACTGCTGCACCTCCTCCATATCCCACAGAGCAACAGACTACTTCGCAAAAACCATATCCAGTGCAGACAACAGTGCCCCAATACCCTCCTAGCAATGTAGGCCCTAGTGCTCCTCCACAAGCTCAGCCCAGCACTACAACCACTACATTCAACTCTGTGGTAAGTTGAACGATTCCAGAACATTAGCTACCCACTTTATTAATAATATTTTACCAATAAATATTTATTTCTACAGTGGTCAACTCAACCACAAAAACAGCAACAAACTGATTCTTCAAGGAGTCGGTATAATAACCCTTACAATTACCTTCTGCCATTATCTGCTGTGAATGCATTCCTATGCTGTTTCTGCTTTGGAGCCATTGCAGTTTACTACTCTAAGAAGGTATGTGCTATCAACACGTGAGTCAACATTGCTTAACACTGACTGTCTTGCAGGTGAATGACAACTGGGCATATGGAAATTTCGAGGAGGCAGAGAGTAATGCCACAAAAGCAAAGATCTGGAATGCAGTGACAACACTGGTTGGGATTCTGGCTACTGCAGGATATGTAGCTTTAATCGTCTTTCGAGTTTTGGCCATACAACAGGCTAGCTGAATTATTACCATCAAACTTTTCAAATGCATACAAGTAGCTATTGTTTTGTACATAGCTAATTATTATTTCATGTTTACCATCCAAAACACAATAATTTTTTAAAGTTATGATAATGTGATGTGCAGAATAAAAAGGAAAATAAGAGTGATAAAATTATAATAATAACAAAAGGGTGGGCCTTTTTTTTTTCATTTTTCCTTTCTTTCTTTCTTGCAAATCAGGACTCAATTGCTGGGAGTGTAGATAATATAATTATTACTAATGATATCCATAAGGCATGACCAAAGTAAAACCATATTCATGCAGGTGACAGCAACTAAACTTTCCCCGGGTACTAAGTGCAACCTTGGTAGGAATGCTTCCTTAGTCTAAAAGAATCATGAGTTGAGTCCCGACTGATTATGGCAGGGAATAACAACTGCATCCTTTGATCACACAATTCCTGTCTGGGTCAATCTAGTTTTTCCCAAAGAAACCTGAAGTCATCTAAATGAGCAACAATGTTGTTGTCATACTACCAGCTTTGACCTATGCACTCAAATAGATTCATATCCTGCAAGTAGTCTAGGTCATGAATATAATTAAGTGACAGTTTTCTATAAAAGAAGCAATCGAAGCACTCCTTTCAATTCAAAAGTATTTTTGCACCTCATCACTGATATCTTGACTATAAAGGTGACTTGTTCCTAAGATGGACGCCACAAGTATGAAATTTTTTTTTTTTGAAGATTTGATACTTTTATTGATGTCTCTTGTGTTTAATTAGACGCAGAATCATCCTTCCAAACTGCTGCACCTCCTCCATATCCCACAGAGCAACAGACTACTTCGCAAAAACCATATCCAGTGCAGACAACAGTGCCCCAATACCCTCCTAGCAATGTAGACCCTAGCACTCCTCCACAAGCTCAGCCCAGCACTACAACCACTACATTCAACTCTGTGGTAAGTTGAACAATTCCAGAACATTAGCTACCCACTTTATTAATATTTTACCAATATATATTTATTTCTACAGTGGTCAACTCAACCACAAAAACAGCAACAAACTGATTCTTCAAGGAGTCGGTATAATAACCCTTACAATTACCTTCTGCCATTATCTGCTGTGAATGCATTCCTATGCTGTTTCTGCTTTGGAGCCATTGCAGTTTACTACTCTAAGAAGGTATGTGCTATCAACACGTGAGTCAACATTGCTTAACACTGACTGTCTTGCAGGTGAATGACAACTGGGCATATGGAAATTTCGAGGAGGCAGAGAGTAATGCCACAAAAGCAAAGATCTGGAATGCAGTGACAACACTGGTTGGGATTCTGGCTACTGCAGTATATGTAGCTTTAATCGTCTTTCGAGTTTTGGCCATACAACAGGCTAGCTGAATTATTACCATCAAACTTTTCAAATGCATACAAGTAGCTATTGTTTTGTACATAGCTAATTATTATTTCATGTTTACCATCCAAAACACAATAATTTTTTAAAGTTATGATAATGTGATGTGCAGAATAAAAAGGAAAATAAGAGTGATAAAATTATAATAATAACAAAAGGGTGGGCCTTTTTTTTCTTTTTTCAGTTTTTCCTTTCTTTCTTCTCTTGCAAATCAGGACTCAATTGCTGGGAGTGTTGATAATATAATTATTACTAATGATATCCATAAGGCATGAACAAAGTAAAGCCATATTCATGCAAGTAGCTATGTCACTAGGTGACAGCAACCAAACTTTCCCCGGGTACTAATAATCATGAGTTGAGTCCCGACTGATTATGGCAGGGAATTAACAACTGCATTCTTTGATCACATAATTCCTGTCTGGGTCAACCTAGTTCTTTCTAAAAGAAACCTGAAGCCATCTAAATGAGCAACAAGGTTGTTGTTATCCCAGAAACTTCTACTGCATTAGCTCCCCTCCTGTTCTGGTACACAACTACTGAAGGTCTTGAGGACAGGTACTGTACTGAGTAGAGGAGTGGTCAGAAACACTCTTTCCCGGCACATTATTATTGATTGATTTATTACTTTATTTGTTTGCTTGTTTATTTATTATTTTACTTATTCAACTTCATATATATTTTTGCAATTACAAACATAATAAATAATTAAATGAATAAATAAAACATCAATAATAATAATAAAATAGTCAAACAAGACAAGTAAATAAAATAATAAATAATGATTAGGTGGTATTGTTCCCAGGACAGCGGCATAGTTCCCTCGCTGCACAATTTATTTTTATTATTATTATTATTATTTATTTTTTTTTATACTTGCATTGGACTCTTGAATAGCTATAGCAACTTGAAGATCTAGCTATACTGTACCCTGACAACTTTTACTCACATACTTTACCAGGTCATACTTACCACCTTTGACCTATGCACTCAAATAGATTCATATCCTGCAAGTAGTCTAGGTCATGAATATAATTAAGTGACAGTTTTCTATAAAAGAAGCAATTGAAGCACTCTTTTCAATTCAAAAGTATTTTTGCACCTAATCACTGATATCTTGACTATAAAGGTGACTTGTTCCTAAGATGGACGCCACAAGTATGAATTTTTTAATCTTTTTTTTGAAGATTTGATACTTTTATTGATGTCGCTTGTGTTTAATTAGACGCAGAATCATCCTTCCAAACTGCTGCACCTCCTCCATATCCCACAGAGCAACAGACTACTTCGCAAAAACCATATCCAGTGCAGACAACAGTGCCCCAATACCCTCCTAGCAATGTAGGCCCTAGTGCTCCTCCACAAGCTCAGCCCAGCACTACAACCACTACATTCAACTCTGTGGTAAGTTGAACGATTCCAGAACATTAGCTACCCACTTTATTAATATTTTACCAATAAATATTTATTTCTACAGTGGTCAACTCAACCACAAAAACAGCAACAAACTGATTCTTCAAGGAGTCGGTATAATAACCCTTACAATTACCTTCTGCCATTATCTGCTGTGAATGCATTCCTATGCTGTTTCTGCTTTGGAGCCATTGCAGTTTACTACTCTAAGAAGGTATGTGCTATCAACACGTGAGTCAACATTGCTTAACACTGACTGTCTTGCAGGTGAATGACAACTGGGCATATGGAAATTTCGAGGAGGCAGAGAGTAATGCCACAAAAGCAAAGATCTGGAATGCAGTGACAACACTGGTTGGGATTCTGGCTACTGCAGGATATGTAGCTTTAATCGTCTTTCGAGTTTTGGCCATACAACAGGCTAGCTGAATTATTACCATCAAACTTTTCAAATGCATACAAGTAGCTATTGTTTTGTACATAGCTAATTATTATTTCATGTTTACCATCCAAAACACAATAATTTTTTAAAGTTATGATAATGTGATGTGCAGAATAAAAAGGAAAATAAGAGTGATAAAATTATAATAATAACAAAAGGGTGGGCCTTTTTTTTTTTCATTTTTCCTTTCTTTCTTTCTTGCAAATCAGGACTCAATTGCTGGGAGTGTAGATAATATAATTATTACTAATGATATCCATAAGGCATGACCAAAGTAAAACCATATTCATGCAGGTGACAGCAACTAAACTTTCCCCGGGTACTAAGTGCAACCTTGGTAGGAATGCTTCCTTAGTCTAAAAGAATCATGAGTTGAGTCCCGACTGATTATGGCAGGGAATAACAACTGCATCCTTTGATCACACAATTCCTGTCTGGGTCAATCTAGTTTTTCCCAAAGAAACCTGAAGTCATCTAAATGAGCAACAATGTTGTTGTCATACTACCAGCTTTGACCTATGCACTCAAATAGATTCATATCCTGCAAGTAGTCTAGGTCATGAATATAATTAAGTGACAGTTTTCTATAAAAGAAGCAATCGAAGCACTCCTTTCAATTCAAAAGTATTTTTGCACCTCATCACTGATATCTTGACTATAAAGGTGACTTGTTCCTAAGATGGACGCCACAAGTATGAATTTTTTTTTTTTTGAAGATTTGATACTTTTATTGATGTCTCTTGTGTTTAATTAGACGCAGAATCATCCTTCCAAACTGCTGCACCTCCTCCATATCCCACAGAGCAACAGACTACTTCGCAAAAACCATATCCAGTGCAGACAACAGTGCCCCAATACCCTCCTAGCAATGTAGGCCCTAGTGCTCCTCCACAAGCTCAGCCCAGCACTACAACCACTACATTCAACTCTGTGGTAAGTTGAACAATTCCAGAACATTAGCTACCCACTTTATTAATATTTTACCAATATATATTTATTTCTACAGTGGTCAACTCAACCACAAAAACAGCAACAAACTGATTCTTCAAGGAGTCGGTATAATAACCCTTACAATTACCTTCTGCCATTATCTGCTGTGAATGCATTCCTATGCTGTTTCTGCTTTGGAGCCATTGCAGTTTACTACTCTAAGAAGGTATGTGCTATCAACACGTGAGTCAACATTGCTTAACACTGACTGTCTTGCAGGTGAATGACAACTGGGCATATGGAAATTTCGAGGAGGCAGAGAGTAATGCCACAAAAGCAAAGATCTGGAATGCAGTGACAACACTGGTTGGGATTCTGGCTACTGCAGGATATGTAGCTTTAATCGTCTTTCGAGTTTTGGCCATACAACAGGCTAGCTGAATTATTACCATCAAACTTTTCAAATGCATACAAGTAGCTATTGTTTTGTACATAGCTAATTATTATTTCATGTTTACCATCCAAAACACAATAATTTTTTAAAGTTATGATAATGTGATGTGCAGAATAAAAAGGAAAATAAGAGTGATAAAATTATAATAATAACAAAAGGGTGGGCCTTTTTTTTCTTTTTTCAGTTTTTCCTTTCTTTCTTCTCTTGCAAATCAGGACTCAATTGCTGGGAGTGTTGATAATATAATTATTACTAATGATATCCATAAGGCATGAACAAAGTAAAGCCATATTCATGCAAGTAGCTATGTCACTAGGTGACAGCAACCAAACTTTCCCCGGGTACTAATAATCATGAGTTGAGTCCCGACTGATTATGGCAGGGAATTAACAACTGCATTCTTTGATCACATAATTCCTGTCTGGGTCAACCTAGTTCTTTCTAAAAGAAACCTGAAGCCATCTAAATGAGCAACAAGGTTGTTGTTATCCCAGAAACTTCTACTGCATTAGCTCCCCTCCTGTTCTGGTACACAACTACTGAAGGTCTTGAGGACAGGTACTGTACTGAGTAGAGGAGTGGTCAGAAACACTCTTTCCCGGCACATTATTATTGATTGATTTATTACTTTATTTGTTTGCTTGTTTATTTATTATTTTACTTATTCAACTTCATATATATTTTTGCAATTACAAACATAATAAATAATTAAATGAATAAATAAAACATCAATAATAATAATAAAATAGTCAAACAAGACAAGTAAATAAAATAATAAATAATGATTAGGTGGTATTGTTCCCAGGACAGCGGCATAGTTCCCTCGCTGCACAATTTATTTTTATTATTATTATTATTATTTATTTTTTTTTATACTTGCATTGGACTCTTGAATAGCTATAGCAACTTGAAGATCTAGCTATACTGTACCCTGACAACTTTTACTCACATACTTTACCAGGTCATACTTACCACCTTTGACCTATGCACTCAAATAGATTCATATCCTGCAAGTAGTCTAGGTCATGAATATAATTAAGTGACAGTTTTCTATAAAAGAAGCAATTGAAGCACTCTTTTCAATTCAAAAGTATTTTTGCACCTAATCACTGATATCTTGACTATAAAGGTGACTTGTTCCTAAGATGGACGCCACAAGTATGAATTTTTTAATCTTTTTTTTGAAGATTTGATACTTTTATTGATGTCGCTTGTGTTTAATTAGACGCAGAATCATCCTTCCAAACTGCTGCACCTCCTCCATATCCCACAGAGCAACAGACTACTTCGCAAAAACCATATCCAGTGCAGACAACAGTGCCCCAATACCCTCCTAGCAATGTAGACCCTAGCACTCCTCCACAAGCTCAGCCCAGCACTACAACCACTACATTCAACTCTGTGGTAAGTTTAACAATTCCAGAACATTAGCTACCCACCTTATTAATATTTTACCATATATATTTATTTCTACAGTGGTCAACTCAACCACAAAAACAGCAACAAACTGATTCTTCAAGGAGTCGGTATAATAACCCTTACAATTACCTTCTGCCATTATCTGCTGTGAATGCATTCCTATGCTGTTTCTGCTTTGGAGCCATTGCAGTTTACTACTCTAAGAAGGTATGTGCTATCAACACGTGAGTCAACATTGCTTAACACTGACTGTCTTGCAGGTGAATGACAACTGGGCATATGGAAATTTCGAGGAGGCGGAGAGTAATGCCACAAAAGCAAAGATCTGGAATGTAAAGACAACACTGGTTGGGATTCTGGTTACTGCAGGATATGTAGCTTTAATCGTCTTTCGAGTTTTGGCCATGTAACAGTCAAGCTGAATTATTACCATCAAACTTTTCAAATACATACAAGTAGCTATTGTTTTGTACATAATTTATTATTATTTCATGTTTACCATCCAAAACACAATAATTTTTTAAAGTGATTTATGATATATAGTGTTGTCTAGCAGACAGTATGCAGGGAGTAAAGTTATTTGTTGGATAAACCTTTTTGTGTGATATATTAGCTATTAAGAAAAGTTTACCTTACAGTTAATTAGTTATCAGTGCTAAGGTAATTGCATCTCGTTACAGCAGTAATTTGGAATTTCTTAGCACAAACAAGCTGTAGAGGGGCAGGTCCAGAGCTAACAACAGAGAAGGGACCAAAACTTATAACATTCATGAATAATTAGCTATCTGAATATCAATTTGCTAATAGCTAAAAAGCATGAAGCAAGCCATTACACTAAATGTCAATAAATTATTGCAGCAGTTAGAAACACTGAAGCATTATGAGTATTTTAGGTGTGCTGAATAATTTTTCTAGCATTATAGGTAACTTTAAAAATTATACATAAATGATAGATAATTATTTTCAGATTAAATATTATGCAGAGCAGATAAGTAGCTATGAGGAAAATATATAAGTCACCATAATCATGACTAGGGCCTGCCAGATTATGTTTGAAATTTTTAGGATTATTTATTTTTTTATTCTAAAAAAATGTGTTATTATTCCAAAAGAATAGTATTATTATTCCATAAATTTTCTCAATATTCTCTTATTATTCCAATTAAGTGAATTAGTGTTGATTGAAGTAGCTGCATAAAGTCGGTACATACTCTCTCTTACTGTTATACTGAATTACTCAATATAGAGGATTTCAGTGAAAATCTTGAATGTTCTTGTAAAATGCTCAATGAATGGAGAAAACATGCTCTGTTGAAGCTGAAAAAAGTTCACTGAGAAATCTAACCAAACATTTGGGGGGAAATGTGGATTAGGTAATTAAAAAATTTTTTTTATATGCTCAGCAGTAGATACATCTTCTCACCTTATCTTTCCCTTCAAATTCTTAGGTATAATTGGTAATAAGTCAATTCTGATACAGTATGATAGCTGAGTTGCTCAAGAATAGAAACTGTTTAGCTGATTCTAGATGACTTGCTGACTCTGAGCCTGAGCTGACAGCTCTCCCAGAATATCAAACTTTTCCCATTTTGGAAGTATAATAACAGAGTGACCAACACTAACCAAGCTGCTTTAATTAAGTAATGAAGATCTACTTTATAACCACATTTGTAATGCTTATGTCCTTTGTTAAAAAAAAAAACATAATTTTTTTTTGAGATTATGGATTAGTTAAATAAAATTGATTTTACTCTCATTTATTCTTTTAAATGCTTATATTATTCTAGGATTATTCCACTGTGCAATTTCATGTCTACTATTCCAGAAAAAATGCTCACCTGTACATGATATCAGAGTTGTTGATATGAATAGTTCAGGTTTGTTGTCTGTGTGGGTGTGAATGTGTAGGCCAGTGGGTGTGAATGTGTAGGCCAGTGGGTGTGAATGTGTAGGCCAGTGGGTGTGAATGTGTAGGCCAGTGGGTGTGAGTTTCATCAAACAGTAATTGACAATTATTATCAGCTGCTTGAAAAAACTCACAGCTGCAATGGTTGAATGTGAAAGTGATGTTGATAGCTTTGAAGAGGAAATTGAGGCTGACCTTGAAGCTGGTGGTAGCACCAGTTAGCATTGGAGAAAATGTACCTGATGATGTGAGAGAGTTGCATTGCATAGTTCTGCTGCTTGCCAACTGATACTTCTAGAACAGCCTTCCTCTGCAGTTGCAGAGTGAGTTATTTCATTGCTAGAAAACTTTTTTCAGAACAGGAAACCACTGCAACGGAAGAGTGTAGCTACCAAACTTCAATTAGCTATGCTCAAATACAATTATAGACACGAGTGATAACATTATTGTGTACTTTCATTAAAAAAAGTTGAGAATTTTATGTTGTATTCCAAGTATTATATAAGCAGAATTCAAATTATTATGGGTTGAGTTTATGAGAATTAAGGAAAAGCATTATAGGTAAAAAAAATATTTTATTGAGCCCACATTGCACTTCTACCAGTATTAATAAATTATAAATAAATACCTCTACTGTTTCTCCTTTGGAGCCCTTGCGATTAATTTACTACTCATAATAGGGTACTGTCAGCATGAGGGTAGAGTTGTATGAACTACTCTGTCAATCTTACAGGGAAATAATAAATGTATGGGTGTATGGAAATTTAGAGGAGGCAAGAAGCAGTAACCATTAAAGCCAAAGATCTGAAATGCGTTGACATGGAGGTTCTTGCTATACAGGATGTAATAGCTTTAATTGCTTTTTGATACATATTAGAAGTCCTTACCACAGTTGCATCATTTAATTTGCAGTCTCTCTTTCTTTTTGAGGCTCAAACATAATGAAACTTCGTACAAGGTATTTTTCTACAACACTCAATATTATGTACTGTGAGAACTTAAGCTAGATTGAGTTGGTAATGGTCATCAAATCCTTGCACACATCAATGGCTAATGAGACTATGATTCTAGTGAACCCAATTGACATGCTAGTGTAAAAAATGTCACTACACAGGAAAGTTTCAGCATGCCTTATTGCCTTTTTTGAAAAACAGCAACAAAACCCAATGAACTGGCTATTTGTCACAATTACTTTATCAAGGCATACTTTTAAATAGCTCACAATTATTATGGTTTTGAAATAGCCACACACATAATTAAAGTTGTGAATGCTTGACAAAGTCCAAAAGCGTGGCTCTGGCGAAGTAACTTTTTAGTGCGCATGTTAGCTTGCTCCAGATGAACTATATTGACCTCTTCTTTATTCTTAATCCGATCAATTTGCTGGTTTTGACGATCTAACTCTTCACCCATGTCTTTAGCTATGCCTTTGAGATTTCCAAGAATACCAGACATTGCTCTGTATATAGACAAACCATTATTATAATAACAATAATTATTATTGTTCTTTTATTTCTCTCTTTACACTAAAGCTATAACAACATCATCACAGCAGCAATATAATACACTCTTTTAAACTATTTCTTAATTGGGTAATTAAATATACCATTTTGAATTTAGCACAACATAGTGAGTTGGCAAAAGTGGATTTAAAGTTGAATTTTACCAGAAGATATTTTTAATGAATCACTAATGCAAGCCAGCAACCACAAGTGAACAAGCAACTCTCAGCCTTAATTTATCTCATAGTGGTTTGCTATTGCTAGATGAGAACAAGAGAATATGAGCACTGCTAGCTATAGCTGATGGGACTGACTCCAGAGCACTGATGTATACATCAATGATGAGACTAAGTAACTTACTGCAAGTCATCATCCATTTCTTCCTCTCTTTCATCACCAGTAATCCTCTTTATCATAGGTTGTGGAGCCCTTCCCTCTTTCTTAGATTTCCTTTCCTCTTTCTTATATTTTTTCCCCTCTTTCTTAGATCTCTTTCCGTTGCCTTTCTCTGCAGCACCACCTGTTCTTTGGGGTTGGTCCTCAATTACCCTTGGCATGGGCTCTGCCTTATCCCCAAATGTTTTTCGATATTCTTTTGTAGTTTTTATACTCTTGGAAGTGAAACAAGGACAAGTACAGCAACAACCTTTTTCCAACTCAGTGAGATCTTTATCTGCTTTATTCATATCCACATTGATTTCTTCTTGCTTCAATTCTACATTGTCCAACCTTTCACTTTGTTCATTAAGCGTAAGCAAGGTGTTTACACCAATTTCATGTGTTGATTCAGCCATTTTTCTCATTCGTTTGGTGGCTTCCAAGCCTTTGTTGGTAAAATCATCAATGGCTTGATCCATAAGTTTATCCATAGGCTTTTCATGAGGGGCAGGAACTAGTGTGACCAAGGTGGCCAAAGCCACCGCTAACATTGCGAACAGCATAGCTGGAAAGAAAACAATTGATTCGTAATTATTTCAACGATTTAGTCTTTAGATGCTTACACATATAGCTACGCAGAGACCACAAAATTCTAAAATAATGGTTTAGCTATTGCGGCGACCTAGTCACTTAATCGGCTACTTTAAAATTTAGCGTGTCCTAGGGTACGGTGTGATCAGCGTATCTAGACCCCTTTACCAAACTTCTCCCCCGCTCGTAAAAGTTCGGACATAGCTATGGCTACGCAAGCCAAACCTCGTTTCTTCGCACAGCTCGAATACATTGAGTACATACAAAATATTTACCTATAAAGCTAAGCTGAGACGAATTCTCTTAGCACATCTGAAGTTCTAAACTGTAACTCAAAAATATATATCATCTACGCAATGGCTAGTAAGTTAACTAGCTATATCAACCCGCGATAAGATAGGTTTAGCCAAAATTTAAAAAACTATGTTGGAGTGGATATCTTCTATTTTCAAGATCTCCTTGTGAGTACATAATATATACATAATATATCAAGAAAACCCTCTTCTATATATAGTAATCAATTGACATAAGAGTTGATAAAGACTCCCATTAGAGATGATGAAGGTCGCTATTAGAGTTGATGAAACTGCCATATTCAGCTCTAAGAAATTTTTAATAAGAGTCCAAGAGAGGGCCACTTAATTAAGGTCATTTGAGCCATAATTATGAGCAGATTATTTCAATAATAATATCCCTAGTGTGAGTTCCTGTAAAAATTCACTTGTAACATTATGTGAATAATTTTATATCAGTGGTTGTGATTTGTGTGGATTTTCCTGAGCTAAAGGTGGCACTTTAAGCCAAGTTCCTTTCTTTGTGCATACATCAGGGTCACATACAAGACAGTATTGTTGCCATTTATTGCAACTTTTCACCCACTAACAACAGTTAGGCTTCATCTTCTCACGAATATCATTTTTGCTCTGAGCACTTGCAATGCTTCTGACTAAGAAATAAGTGGGAAAAAGTAAAAGTGCTGGTGAAAATTAATGGCCTTAAAACAATCAATGTAACAGGAACTTTACCACAAAAACTAATTTATTATTTCAAGAACTCAGATTTCAATTAACTGATTTTAGCTAGCCTGCATATTTGTTCACTCTAAAATTTTACTGTTGTCGTAGCTATTTTAATTTTTGTTTCAAAAGCAATTAGATAGTCAAAAGTTTAAACAATTTTCCAACTGAATCAGTATCTTAATTTAAAATTTAGCAAAATGCTATGCATTATCATAAATCAATGTCATACAAGGTGCTCAAAAACATGAATGAATTCATCTATAAGTGTAGACTACAGCAACAGTGTCAGAAACTTCTATCAGGATTCTATCCAGGAAATTTTGTTTGGACAAGTTTAGCTACCACCACTCTCTATAATTATATTATTAATAATACTGAAGTTTTGAGAGAAGGGAAAATGTTGAGGTAAAAAGGTACTGATGATGCTGTATAAGTTAAATGCTGTAATGTCTTCAATGCATACGGTTGTCAAAATTTGTAATAGCTAATGCAATTGCCCAACAACTGTAAGTGCACAACTTTTGCTTTCTAGTGAAAGTTGAAGTCTAGTAACAATTTCATTCTTCTTTGTGCAATAAGTTATTGAGAAGGCTGGCATTTACAATATTATTCCAATAATTTTGGTTTATTTTTTCTGTAATAAACAGGATGCACTATTTATTTTCAAGCTAGCTAACTGATAGAGTCTTCAAAAAGTTCACTAAGAATGAAAGTGAATAGAAACTGTTCTAAAAAATATAACTTACTTTTATGGTACTTATTGATATGGTATAAAGGCACAGTGAAATTATCATAAAGACTGTGTAAACTTTAGAGATATAGGGGATAAAAGTCAGACTGTTTAGTACACTAGCTAATATCTTTTAGACATGCATCTCCTTTAAAATCCCTTTCAAATAGAATAATGCCAACATTTCCTTGTTCTGACAAAGAATGTTTTGACTGTGATCTGACAAATAATGTATAATTCAAACAGAAAGCATTTACCAGTAGCTGTATGTATTTCCTCTTGCCGTGGCATTAATTATGGGACGTTTATAAAGATGAAGAACACAACTAAACATAATATATCACTGCAATGGACTACTCTAATTAATACCAAGGGCAACAATTTTAGGATTACCATTGTTAATTTTTAGCAACTAACTAGTTAATTTTCCTAAATACAAAGTTTTATGCCATGCATCTATATGTATTTGTGTATTATTTGTAGTGTAGATACATGTACATATAATTTAATAAGAAAAATAATAATATGGCCACTTGACCGTACTGGACTTGAGCACTCTCAATCAGAGTAGACAAAGGTACTAAGGTGAACTGGTTCTGAACATGCTCCACTCATTTCACTTGTTTAAACCACTTCTGAGTGCCTGTGAATACGGCTATTTTAGCAGGAACCTTGAACTGCGCACTTGATAGTATTCACATCCTGTCCTTATACACGTGCACATGCCACACATTAGAAAAACTTAATGTGCCAGTATCCTATATAAGAGCAATCATTGGCTGATTCCTTCAATTTGACATATTAGAACCTTCTGAAACTTAATTCATCCTGAAAAAAATCAAATGGATCCAGAAATGAATCCCACAAGTGAGTACAGCAAGATTATGAGATGATGCATAGCTAGTGTTTCTTTTCTTTGTTCTTTTTGCTGTTGTTTTACTAGAAGTTTATTGTATTAATGTTTTATGTATTTTGTCTAGACCAAGACACCGCACAAGCATCTCCACCTCCTCCATATCCGACAGAACAACTAGAGCCACAGCAGCAACAGCAGACTGCCTCAGTGAAACCATATCCTGTGCAGACAGAGGCAGACACTCTGCCTCAATACTCCAGCAGCGATACCTCCAACTCTCCTCCTCAACAGACTCAACCCAATAAACAGCCGGTTGCATTTACTTCTGTGGTAAGTAAAACTTCAATGCTACACAACTGTGAAGGTTTTGATACTGTTGCTCTTTTCTCTCGTAGTGGTCAACTCAACAACCTCCTGTCCAGAAGCCACAAAGGAACTCAAACCCTTACCTCTATCTCTTACCAATCTCCATCGCAAACTCTGTCCTGTGCTGCATATTATTTGGAGCCATTGCAGTTTATTACTCCAAAAAGGTTGGTTCTTATAGCTATTAAGAATTAATGAATAAAATTATCATAAGTAATATTTTTTTTGTAGGCAAATGACAGCTGGAAATTCAGAAGCTACGAAGATGCAAGGAGTAATGCTGCGAGAGCCATTGTTTGGAACGTGGCAACTATGCTGTTTGGAATCCTAGCTCTGGCAGGCTATATAACTCTAGCTGTATTCCAGATTAGAGCTCAACTGAATGATCTCAGTTCAAGCAATACTTATTCTTTTTACTCATGATTTGGCTATTCATACAGCAATTCATAACCACAATTTCTCATAATGTTCTATTAATTTTTGTAGTTGTTAATGTTCATTTGAAGTTACAGAGATGATGAAGTTATGGTATTAACTAAGAGAGAGAGAGAGAGAGAGAGAGAGAGAGAGAGAGAGAGAGAGAGAGAGAGAGAGAGAGAGAGAGAGAGAGAGAGAGAGAGAGAGGTGTAGTGAGTGAGACGCTAAGACTTACTGAGTTTATTGTTTGGACCCTTTACATCGTTGGAATAAGCCACTCCCCTCCGCGAGAATTATTATATCACAATCTAGCATACGCCCACCCGTGCGGTGGAATTGCTTGAGCATGGGTGCTGGAGTGAGTGAACCGGTGCGGGTAGATCCTCCTGCTCCTGCAACGACGGTGAGCTTTACTTTAAATGGCAAAAAAGTAGAAATAACTGGCGCCAGTCCTCTACTGAGTCTGAATGACTGGTTGAGAGTACAACCAGGCCTGACTGGCACGAAGAAGATGTGCAGCGAGGGAGGGTGTGGCTGCTGTGTAGTGGCTGCGTCCACTAACTCCTTGGTGCAAGTCCATAATGAAGATATCTTAGAATGGGACTTACAGCAAGATGATTCTTCAACAATAGCCATCAATTCAGTAATTTGCACACAGATGTTAAACATTTGAATAAAGTCTCACTGAACCTTCTCTCTACAATAGTGTTTGTGTCCATTATATACTGTGAATGGCTGGAGCATAACCACAGTGGAAGGAGTTGGCAGGTAAGTTGAGATAAGGAAGGGAAACTGTAGGGAACTTCTCAACCAGTGGAATTGAAGGAGATAATAAAATACTCACTTGAACTCGTGATGAATTTTTATACTGTTGCACCAAAAAAAAAATTTTTGTTAGGTAGCATTTTCACTGCACATTAGATATTTATCATTCTCTTCATAACTAGATCTGCTTTTAATCACATAAATGCTCGCATGAAATAAGCTCATAATATTCCACAGTAAGTTTCATTGTTACTGTCTGAACATACTTACCCAGTGAAATATAGCTGCACAAGTTAGGTAGCTAAAATAGCCTAAGTGAACTGGCAGCAGACATATTAAGACGGCACAGTAATACGGTTTACCATAAGTATACTAAACTATGAATATGATAATTAGATTCATGACTTACTCAGGCTTAATTACATTCTGTCCAAGGTCACGGAATTATACATGTCTTTAATGATATACAGTTCTACAGATGGTTTCCATGAGATCCAGCGACGTCTGGTGGACTATAATGGCAGCCAGTGTGGCTACTGTACTCCTGGCTTTGTCATGTCCATGTACAGGTATACAGGAAATAAATAAACAATAACAAGCAAACAAAATATCAACAACAAATAAAAATGTTTGTAGTTTTCTGCAGGTTAATCCCAGTCCTAGCAAACAAGAGGCGGAGGACATCTTTGATGGCAACATCTGTCGCTGCACAGGTTGGCCAACTTTGATTTTTTTTTTTTGTTTAAATTTTATTTTCACTTTTGTTATAATGCATTCGTTACTATTTACCTTCAGGCTATCGTTCTATTCTGGATGCAATGAAATCATTCTGTCCAAATATTCCAACTACAAATTGCTCTGATATTGAGGTAGCCACCGTATAGCAAATAACAGCATAATTTTTTATAAAACAACAGAAGTAGATGAAGGTGGGAAAAGGATTAAAGCAAATTTAAACAAAGATGTAGTACTACGTCTGATTATTCCATGATTTTTATTGTGAAAAAAAAATCATTGTAATAATTTTGGCAGGCAGAACATTCTCACACATATTCTGACAGTTTGAAGAGTTAGAACTAACTAACACCTTTCTTTGTTGTTGTCCCAGGATCTTGCCAGTAAGAAGTGTCCAAAGACAAACAAGCCTTGTGGACAGCATGCCTTGTGTTGGGGTGTGAAGAGAGCCGAGTCTGACCCAGCTTGGTATGCTCCGTCTTCACTGGCAGAGCTGGCTGCCATCTTTACAACTAATCCTGACTCCACCTTCAGGCTAATCGGTGGAGACACTGGAAGAGGTCAGAATCAAAATATCTCCATTGATTTAATAGTGTACACTATGTCTGGCATTGATTTGTGCAGGTGTGTACAAGGACCTTCCTACGGTAGATATGCTCATCAGTTTAACTAGAGTTTCAGAGCTTCAGAATATTCAGGTAAGTATTGAAGACAGCCGTTGAACTACACTGATATAGTTCTCCTCAGCGCAGGTCTCAGATGCTTCCCTGACTGTGGGAGCAGGTGTGTCTCTGACTAAATTGATAGCTCTCCTCCAGTCTAACTCCAGCAAGTCTCCTTCCTTCTCTGACATGGCCCAACACGTCTCAAAGATAGCCAACACTCCTGTGAGGAACATGGCCACTTGGGCAGGCAATGTCATGTTAGCTTACCACCACAGCGACTTCCCTTCAGACATCTTCCTCCTCCTCAGTGCTTGCAATGCAACTCTCAAGATAGGTATGTGGAATGAACAGGAAGCTTGGAATTAAATTTTACTCCATAACTTATCACTTAGCATCTCTAGTGGATTCCTCTACCGTATCTACCTCATTGTGGGACTTCTTGTCCAAGGATATGTCCAAATCAGTAAGATGTAGAAAACATGGCCTAGTTTGGTTCTATTTAACTAGTACATATTACAATTGAGCAGGTAATTATATCTGTGGAGATTCCATTCATGCCCACATCTACCAACTTCACCAGCTACAAGATTATGCCTCGAGCCCAGGTAAAGTCTTGAAAATAGTTTAATAATGACTTGTCTTATTGCTTGCTGATGTTGATAGAACTCAAAAGCCGAGGTTAATGCGGCATTTGCTATGAAGGTGGACAGCACACGTAACTTCATAGTGGAGTCTATGCCATCTTTAGTGATCGGAGGAGGAGAATCTAGACCTGTAAGTATTAATACTTAATGAGGTGTAATTGATATAAAATAAAAATTAAATTTATATAATTGACATATTAAATATACTACAAGCATCACACATTGTTATTTTAATTCATAAAGTGGTATTTTATGTCATAAAGTTATTAAATAATTTCATAAATTTTAACTATATTCTGTGACAGTTTCTATGTTCCTCAACCGCAAACTATTTTTCTGGGAAAAGTCTAACAGATCCCAACACGTTAAAAGGTAATATAAAAAAGAAGTGGACCCAGAGAAATATCACAGTTGAATAGTCCTTGGATGCACCCTCTGTGGGCTAGACGCATAATTTTGTACAGTTAATTACCATTAAACAGTATTTACAAGCATGTTTTGTGTCCCAACCAAATCTTATATTCTATAATGCATAATAATTGCACTAGTCAATTTGTTTAGTTAGTTACCTCTACTTCTATGTCAGGTGCCATGGACAGTCTCTCTACAGAACTGAATACAACAGATAACACTATGCAAGGTGTGGCACAGGGTCTCCTCTATAAAGTAAGTACAGTAATATTCCCACTGAGTGGCCATGTCAAATCCGTTTAGTGAACTAGTAACAAATAGACCTTGTCCATCTACTCTGATTCAGATGTGCTTGGGTTTGTGTGCTATAGTTCTACCTGTCCTGTATTCCGGATCACATCAGTGCAGCAGTCAAGTCAGCTCCTGCCATGTTGACCCGCCCAGTCTCCAGTGGGTCCCAGACCTACCAGACCAGTACCAGCAGGTCTCCGGTTGGGAAACCTATCAGTAAACTGGAAGGGCATATTCAAGTAGGTAGACAATCTTTTTCAGGGCTTAAGTCACTCAACAATTCTTACACTTGCAGGCCTCAGGGGAAGCCCAGTACACTACAGACATTCCTCTTCTTCCCAATGAAATACATGCTGCATTTGTATTGGGAACCAAGGTCAGTCATATAGTTCTAAAGGCACCAAATAACTATTACTGTGAATCGGTGTGTGTGTGTGTGTGTGTGTGTGTGTGTGTGTGTGTGTGTGTGTGTGTGTGTGTGTGTGTGTGCTTTAGTGCAATGCTAGCATTCTGGGATTTGAAATGTCCACAGTTGAAGTAAGTCTAGTCACAATTCTCTGATACCCACAAAAAATAATAAACACAAATTCATCCGTTAGGTTTTTATAAATTACAGCTGAAGTGAGGCATTCATAATAATAATGGTTAAGCAGTAATAGATAGTTCTTGCATGTGATAAAAATATGAGCAGTAATTTGATCAACTTGTTTTTGTTGTTGTTGTTTGTGTAAACAGCAAATGTCAGGATTTATTCGATTGATAACACCACAAGATATTCCTCCTAGTGGTAGTAACAACTGCTTGTCTACGAATGGCATGTATGAACCAGAAGAAGTGAGTCCCTGTTTGGTATTTCTCAGAGAGCAGTGATAGTGAATGGATATTTTTTCTTAGGTACTAGCTGATTACAAAGTCGACTATGTTGGTCAGGGAGTTGCCTTAGTGCTAGCTGGTAAGGTAATGTTGTGATCATAATGAACTGTTCATTAGCTTATTTCATATACAGAAACTGCTAAGGGGGCAGAGGAGATGGCCAAAGCAGTTGTTGTGCAATATGGAGAACCAACTGGACCTCCATTGCTCGCCACCAAAGATGCTGTAACCAAGGAGGCTTTCATGGCGGAACCGCAACTCACGATGACTTCGGGAGATGCTCAAGGTGTTGCTGTCATTGTTGTTGTTGTTGTTATTTATATACTTATGTGCACAAGATGTATCATCAATGAAACCGTGTACAATAGGAGCTATAGCAGGATCAGATATTAAAGTCAAAGGTCAAATAGAGTGTGGTAGCCAGTACCACTTCACCATGGAGACCCAGAATGCCTTGGTGGTCCCCACTGATGAGGGATACACAGTGTACAGTTCCACTCAGTGGGTGACTAATGTCCAGCTAGCAGTGGCCAACTTTCTAGGCATCCCAAATAGCAGGTGGCATAATACAGTATTAGTTATCCTTCTTTTATTGTAATTTTTTTTTCAAATATCATTTTCTTATTGCAGTGTTGATGTTATTGTCAAGAGAGTAGGAGGAAGTTACGGTTCCAGGATTAATGGAGCTAACATGATAGCAGCAGCTTGTGCCCTTGGAGCCCATGTCTCTAAAAGGTGTACAATAAAAAGTGTTCCGTTCTAATCTGCATATTGTAGTCACTAGCTTTTTTTTTTTTACAATCCTTACTAAAATTAGACTTTCCTTGATCCAAAGTTTTATATAAAAAATATTGCATACGTTTTGATTGCATTCACTTTTCTATCATGTTGATTACTTATAATATCTTCCTACTCCACATTTCCCCCCAAAATGTAATCATTACTTGAATTTAATGAAATTGTTAATATATTTATTATAATAGACCAGTCCGTCTTCAGCTAGACCTTGAGACAAACATGAAACTTATCGGCAAGAGGTTTCCTTATTTGGCCAACTATGAAGTAAAGAGAAGTAAATTTCTACATTGAAGTGTTTTGATAATATGATTTTTGCAGCTTGGGGTTACAAAGGATGGTTTTGTTAATGGAATAAAAGTTGATGTCTTTGGAAACTCCGGTATTCACCCTACAAACGAAGCTACAAGTTACTTTCCTCAATTCATTGATAACGGTAACATTGATTTTCAGATAGTAGGTTTGAATCTTGTGTTCTCAATATAAATTGCTTTATTCCATACATTTGTATTCAACAGATGTTCATATTGTTGCTATTGTTGTTGTGTTTAGCTTATCATGTAGCAAACTGGGATCTCACTGTCAAACTTTGCCGCACTAACATGGCCAGCAACTTGTTCTGTAGATCACCAGGTAAAGCTTATTAATTTTTTCACTTTTCCAACTAAAATATTCACAGAAATAAAATCACTTGAAGTATCAGGGTATGAGTGCCATGTTTCAGCACAGGCACAAATGTATAGAACAGTGCTGCCATCTTGAACTTAGCTACCTCAGGGCATTCCAGAGTATTTGCATGGATATGTAGCCTAAGATTGCCAGGCAGTATGTGCAAGCTCACTTCAGTTTTTTTAAATTGGTTGAAATAGGCTACATTTTTCTTAAAAAAAGATGGAAAGAAAAAGCAAAGGACATGTGTTTTCCCTGACACTCCCTATTCAAGAAATGTCTGAGATTGTACTATTTGAGTGTTGTCATTGTGTCAGAAGCTGATTGGTATATTGTATACCAGAAACAATTTTGTTGTCATTATTTTAGTGGTTATTTGTGCATGTGTGTGTGTGCTAACTATGTGTACATGTGTTCAATGTGTACATGTGTTCAATGTGTACATGTGTTCAACGTGTACATGTGTTCAATGTGTACATGTGTTCAATGTGTGTAGGTTCATTTGCTGCAATATTCATTATGGAGAGTATGATGGACCATGCGGCAAAACAGATAGGCATGGATGCTGAAACTTTCAGAAGAAAAAATCTTTACCAACAAGGACAGGTATTTCTAATTTTCCAATTACAACTGTGACCGTAAAAAACATTCTAATTATAGGTCACACCATCCAAACATAAGCTGACTTATTGCCAAATATACCCCCTCTGGGCTCGTAAGTTATCAAGTCTACAATATGTGTAAATACCATTCTTATTATTGATGTAGATCTTATCCAGTCAGCGAATGTAGTTCAAAGAAAGGCTGACATTGTTGCTTTCAATCAGGTATAGCACTCTTGACCACTTACTTGCTAATATATGTCGGCAATATGGCAATTTTTAGGCCAATCGTTGGAAGAAGCGAGGTCTCTCTGTGGTCCCTCTTAAATTCCAGCTGCCACTCTCTGGTCTCTTCTACCCAGTGCTTGTGAACATCTTTGCAGAAGATGGCACTGTATCTATTTCTCATGGAGGAGTGGAAGTGGGGCAAGGCATCAACACTAAAGTAGCCCAAGTGGCAGCCATGGCTCTTGGCATTCCTCTGGAGAGGATCAAAGTGAAGCCTTGTTCTACTCTCACAAATGCTAATACTTATGCTACTGGAGGTAGCACTACTAGCGAAGCCAACTGTCAGGTTTGAAGTGATAGCTATTTCACATTAATTCTTGATTTGTACATTCTGTTGTTGGTTCAGGCTACTTTGGAAGCTTGTAGAATTCTCAATGACAGAATGAAGCCGACCAAAGAGAGCAATCCAGAACTGACTTGGAAGGAGCTTGCTCAGACATGCTATAATGCAGGTGTAGACCTAACTGCTAGAGTCTAGTGAGTCCATCCAGTATACTATTGTGGGAAACTTATCAATCATTGTGTGTTCAGTCCTAATACCCTGGATAAAGATGTAGCTCCAATGTATTATTCCTATGGTGTCACGGCAACTGAAGTGGAGCTGGATGTGCTGACTGGGCAGATTCAGATTCCTCGTGTAGACATCCTGTATGACTGTGGAGACAGGTCAGGCAGAGTGTGTGTTGGTTTGAAATGCATGTGAAGAACAGTCTGTACTATAGCATGAACCCAGAGATAGATGTGGGTCAGGTGGAGGGAGCATTTGTGATGGGTCTGGGATACTTCCTCACTGAGAAGATGGAGTTTGACCTGGACACTGGAGAACCCAAAACTGTCAACACTTGGGTGAGTTCTCCCAGATTTATAACATTTGGTAATATGAGTGTTTTAATTGCAGCTGTACAAGCCGCCATCTTCAAAGGATATTCCCATTGACTTCCGCATAGAATTGTTGAAAAATGCTCCCAATCCTTTAGGTGTTTTAGGATCAAAAGGTACAAAATAAAAATTGTTTCTTTATTTCTTTAATTGTTGCTATGGTGGTCCTATTAAATAGCTGTTGGAGAACCTCCATTGTGTATGAGCTGCTCCGCACTGTTTGCTATAAAGAGAGCTGTTGAGGATGCAAGAAAAGACACAGGAAACAATGACATCCTCACTTTAGGTAAGCAATAGTCCACCATCAACCCAATAATGCAAACTTCCATTGTACACGTTATAGATGCTCCTGCAACTATTGGCTCGATCTACAATGCTTGCCTAGTGGACTCTTCTCAGTTCACTTTGTGATACTATTACAAAGTAACTAAAAATAGAAACTACTTTTGTGTCATTTTTTGTGCTATGAAAACAAAGTGAGTCATACGACCATCTTTTTTATTGCAGAGGAGATTCATGCAATTAAACCTTTTGTTGATCTACTTTTTATTGCCTTGTATATATGTAGACAACACTGTTTTGTGCATAACTTGTATGTTTCTATGTGTGTGGTTTTTTATGACAGTCTACTGTCTGTAGCTAGCTACTCTGGCTAGAATACAATGCCCCCACAAAGGTAGTACTGCTTTTGGTAATTCTAATTAGCTTCAAATCTTTTGCCCATACAACCTTGACCAAGCTAAATCCCCCTTCATTAACAAAAGGAATGAAGACAAGAAAAGTCACTGCATGCATAACACTTGTGACACTGACTGAACTCTGCTGTTGCTGGGGTAGCAGGGAGTGGGATGATGGGAACAACAAAAGGGTTAGACAAGCTACTGAAGAAGTGAAATCTACCAGCTATCTTCTCCAAAGACTCAATGTGGCAGTACAATGTGAAAATGTGGCCATCATGGACTGGTTCACATCTTAATCCCGGCATTGTTCATTATTAGCTATTATATTATTATTTTAATCATCACCAAAATTAAAAATGAATTGCATTAAAGGTTTAAAGATACTTCAATAATTGAACTGTTGGTAATGTTTTATAATGTACTAATGAAGGGGAGTGGTCAAGCAATTCTTAATGTCGGCATGTGCTACTATTGTTTTGGGTGTTTGGTAAATTGAAGTTTTCAGATAGTGAAGTTCTATGTATTATTTCATTTATTTTTGTTGTTGTTTATGCATGAATTCAGGAAAAAAGTAAACCAGATGCTTGACACTACATGGATGATGTAGTGAAGTGTGAATAAATAGTAAATAAATGTAAAACTCCCGCCTGATAGCTCATTTATGTGCCTGCCCAACACTCTGACTAAATTGTTTTTTTAAAGAAATACTTTGACATTTCAAAATTCAAATACATACTGGAATGAATGGCTATGCCGATCCTATATTGCTTACTTAAAGGAGGATGCCAGACAATGACGTGTGGATTACAGGATGTGAAGCCTTATCATGAAGACAAATTGACATGTTTGTGTATGTGAGCGGAAACCGGTTTGTGATGACATAATCCGCCAAAGAAACAGTACAGAGGGCAACCTTTGGCATAAAAAAAATTAGACTCCTGCCTAGCAACAATTAATGCAGTGTACTTTCACAATGACTAGTAGTATCGTTTAGTAAACTCATATAGATCTTTCATGACGTCAGTAACCTCAAGTTTCCTCAAATTTTGTCCTTTCACAAGATAGAAATACCTTGACAGCATGAAAATGACAGGTTCAACTCCCTTACAGTTCTGGCCCTTCCTAACATTTGGATTATATTCTTTATCAAGGATGTGTCCAAGAAGGTTTCCATCTACAGAACAATGTATTATATGTGTAATAAGGCACTATCCTATCCATGGTGTTGAGACTAAAGTGTTTGAGTATTAATGAGAGGGGCAGGGCCACATTAATATTTGCAGGTGCTGCTATTGAATTACAGGTGTTTTGCTAACTGAAAGTTTTTGCTCTCTTTTCCTGAACATAGGTACCTACAAAAGGTTTTCTCAACTCTTATGCATGCAGCCTACTAGCATTGGACACAGCCCCAACACCACCTGCACTAGTTTTTTTGTCAGTCAATTAATAAATGAAGTTACAAGCTGACTATAGTGTACATGTCCATGTATTAGAATCTCTAGTATCGCTGATCCTTTACCTTCTCAATGTTAAAGAGGTAAAAGTCAACGATGCAACAAGTAACTTTACATGGCAATGGACTCCAATCTCTAGTATCGCTGACCCTTTACCTCCCTAAGGTAAAAGTCGATGACGCAACAAGTAACTTTACATGGCAATGGATTCCAATCTCTAGTATCGCTGACCCTTTACCTACCTAATGTTAAAGAGGTAAAAGTCGACGACGCAACAAGTAACTTTACATGGCAATGGATTCCAATCTCTAGTATCGCTGACCCTTTACCTCCCTAATGTTAAAGAGGTAAAAGTCAACGGCGCAACAAGTAACTTTACATGGCAATGGATTCCAATCTCTAGTATCGCTGACCCTTTACCTCCCTAATGTTAAAGAGGTAAAAGTCAACGGCGCAACAAGTAACTTTACATGGCAATGGACCTCAATCTCTGGTATCGCTGACCCTTTACTTCCCCAATGTTAAAACGGTAATGGACCCCCCCCCCCCCAAAATCGCTGCTCGGGCGTAAACCACGCCCACAAATGAGCATGCGCCTACTCCAGGTTGGCGGAGGAATAATTGCGAGAACACTGAACAATGGGAGCTGCGGCCAGTGAACCAGCGGAGGTAGATCCTCCCGCTCCTACAACGACGGTGAACTTTACTTTAAACGGCAACAAAGTAGAAATAACTGGCGCCAGTCCTCTACTGAGTCTGAATGACTGGTTGAGAGTACAGCCAGGCCTGACTGGCACAAAGAAGATGTGCAGTGAGGGAGGGTGTGGCTGTTGTGTAGTAGCTGTGTCCACTAACTCCTTGGTGCAAGTCAACAATGACGATGTTTTAGGATGGGAAGTGTTGCAAGATGATTCTTCAACTATAGCCATCAATTCTGTAAGCTATAATAGAGACAAGCAGAGGCGGGGCAGTCTCTGATACCTCTCTTCTGTACATGCTTATTTGCTGTTGTTGTTTGCAGTGCTTGTGTCCACTATACTCCGTGAACAGCTGGAATGTGACCACTGTGGAAGGAATTGGAAGGTAAGCTCAAGAAAGGATAAATGTGAACCCTGAGCGCTACTATACACGAGCCTTGTCGGGTATTGATATAGTTTGTGCTATAGAAACAGTAGATGAATGCTGCCTTCATAAGAGAAGCCTAACATGCAAAGGATGCTTGCCAGTAGTTTCAATGTGAAACTTCAAATCCAGCATAGCACTCTGTAAACTCGGCATAAAGCAAGACTAGCTACAATGAGCAGGAAAAAAATTGCTCACATGATTACAATGTTATGTTAGGTGATGTTACACACAAAATCTAATACCTACATAAAGCTGGCTGCTTTGAATGTTCGCCCGGAAATTTCAATAGCATAATGAAAGGACTTAAGTCATCATTCTGAGTAAAGTAATCTCCAAGATCAGAGCATGACAGACAGACAGGACAGATAGACAGACAAACAGACAGACAGACCAACAGACAGACAAACAGACAGGATGACTACTATATATTACCCTATCATGGATGTGCACTGAGAGTCAATATCAATCAACTAAAAATGTACAACATTAGCTACATAAAAAATTAGACTGAGTAGAAATGTAATTCTTTGTTAGTAGCATCCACTGGCACATTAACAACCTTTACCATAATATGATCACAGTTATTAATATCTCAAGTAGCATGTGATCAGTGGTAGCTAATTCCATCCAGCCTACCTCACCAGGTTAATTCATCAAATTATAAGATCCAAATACACTAATTTATTATAGTCATTGTGTGTGGTGTGATTGAGTATGTCTTAGGTAATGAGTACAGTATTTATACTTCCTGCTAGCTAATGCAGTGACAGTTAGTCTAAGACATGTGACTGACCTTAATTAAACAGATGTTTGAACCATGAATACAGACATGTTATTCATGAAGCCTTTAGACTTAGACTAATTACTAATACTATGGAATTCATATAATAGTATAACAACTGATTCTTATTATTGTTAACAGTTCTACGGATGGTTTCCATGAGATCCAGCGTCGTCTGGTGGACTATAATGGCAGCCAGTGTGGCTACTGTACTCCTGGCTTTGTCATGTCCATGTACAGGTATGCAGGAAATAAGTAAACAATAACAAGCAAACAAAATATCAACAACAAATAAAAATGTTTGTAGTTTGCTGCAGGTTAATCCAAGTCCTAGCAAACAAGAGGCGGAGGACATCTTTGATGGCAACATCTGTCGCTGCACAGGTTTGGAGAGCTTTGATACATATAATTTGCATTGAAAGTCAACATAACCTAATTTCCAGGTTATCGGCCCATACTGGATGCGATGAAATCATTCTGTCCAAGTTCAACAACTGAGACAGTGTGTACGGATATTGAGGTAATTTAAAACATCAAATAAGGCTTAAAGTATATCAACAAAAATATTGAATTAGTGTAAGAAACACAATTTTTTTTATAAATTATATTGCTTGTAAAATTGACTGTCACATAGGTTAGATATCCAAACATGCATAGAAAAGAGTGGCAGTTGCTTAGTCAGTCAGACAATTCAGTAATGATGTCACTGATTTTGCTTATTGTAATATTTGCCCGTCATCATTATTTTAATATAATTCAAGTTGCAACATTTAACTATAAATCTACATGTGAATTGAATAATAGCCTTTAATATTTGTAGCTATGTGCATACATACTCTTATTAATTATAATAATCCTATTAAATCAGGACATTGCCACTAAGAAGTGTCCAAAGACAAACAAGCCTTGTGGACAGCATGCCTTGTGTTGGGGTGTGAAGAGAGCCGAGTCTGACCCAGCTTGGTATGCTCCGTCTTCACTGGCAGAGCTGGCTGCCATCTTTACCGCTAATCCTGACTCCTCCTTCAGGCTAATTGGTGGAGACACTGGAAGAGGTGAGAATCAAAATATCTATCGACATTGATTTAATAGTGTACACTATGTCTGGCATTGATTTGTGCAGGAGTGTACAAGGAACTTCCTACAGTAAATATGCTTGTCAGTTTAACTGGAGTTTCAGAGCTTCAGAATATTCAGGTAAGATTAAAGACAGCAATTGAACTTATTTTATTGACAAAGTCGTCAGCTTTCTTTGGTTTTCCTCACCACAGGTCTCAGATGCTTCCCTGACTGTGGGAGCAGGTGTGTCTCTGACTAAATTGATAGCTCTCCTCCAGTCTAACTCCAGCAAGTCTCCTTCCTTCTCTGACATGGCCCAACATGTCTCAAAGATAGCCAACACTCCTGTGAGGAACGTGGCCACTTGGGCAGGCAATGTCATGTTAGCTTACCACCACAGCGACTTCCCTTCTGACATCTTCCTCCTCCTCACTGCTTGCAATGCAACTCTCAAGATAGGTATGTGGAAATTATATTACAAAGACATTACAATTAAATTCATTATTACAAATCCAACAGCATCTCTAGTGGATTCCTCTGTTGTATCTACCTCATTGTGGGATTTCTTGTCCAAGGATATGTCCAAATCAGTAAGATAAGAGGCTCAAGATTTTTAATTTTATTCCATTTTTGTCATAATCGAGCAGGTAATTATATCTGTGGAGATTCCATTTATGCCTGCATCTACCAACTTCACCAGCTACAAAATTATGCCACGAGCCCAGGTAAGGATTCTAATATTCTAATCTGTAGTAATTAAACAATGATAATAAACTAATAACCTCATTTGCCACATACAAGTTAACTATAATACTTACGCTGCTATATTATTATTATTATTAAAATGCTCATGTCAACATTTCCTTGCTGCAGAATTCTAAAGCTGAAGTCAATGCGGCATTTGCTATGGAGGTGGACAGCACACAAAACTTCACAGTACAGTCTGCACCATCTTTGGTGGTTGGGGGTGGAGACTCCAGGCCAGTGAGTTATGTCTTGTAAATTACAGTCTGAAATTGAATTATATAATATATACAAATATAAATCATATATTATATTATGTAGCTGCATGTGTAATATACCTTTTTTTAAATCATTGACAGATGCTATGTCCCTCAACAGCAAGCTACTTCACTGGGAAAAGTCTGACTGATCCTAACACCTTGAAAGGTAATAGATCTCAGCATCACATGCATATACATAGCTATTGCATCATGTCGTGACTTACTCCATACTTAAGCAGTTCTTTCAGCTGCTTTATTAGTTCTAAACACAAGTGAGAGTCATCAGTTCTTAATGTTGTCTTAACTAAGAGGCTGCTATGTATAGAGTGCAGAAAATTGCCCAAACATGAAGTATCATGCATGTGAAGATAAGCAGATTAATTTTTGCCGTGCTTAATGGAATATTTTGATATAAGCATGACTAGCCATAATGCATGTGTAGTAAAACTATAAATAGCTACCCCAAGCCATAGCTGAATCTTAATTTATTTAATTTTGGCTTGAATGTTGAATGCCTAGACCACCTGTGTTTTTTCTAGTCATCGCTAGTCAATTTTCTTAACCATTTTCTAGGTGCTATGGACGCTCTCTCAACAGAACTTACTACAGCTGACAGTACCAAGAAAGGGGTAGCACAAGGTCTCCTCTTCAAGGTTAGTATGTTGACTCATAGCTGATATGTTACAAAATATCCCTATGAGAAAATGTCTCTTCTTTAGTAAGTTCAATTTGGTTGGCAAAGACAATGGTAGAGAGTTATCTATTTATGTATGTTTGATTGTGTATAGTTCTACCTGTCCTGTATTCCGGATCACATCAGTGCAGCAGTCCAGTCAGCTCCTGTCATGTTGACCCGCCCAGTCTCCAGTGGTTCCCAGACCTACCAGACCAGTACCAACAGGTCTCCAGTTGGGAAACCAATCAACAAACTAGAAGGACTGATACAAGTATACCTTTAATGAGCAAAACACTGTAATACTACACAAGACATGCTTGCACTTTTGAAAATACAGTGTCTCCTTTTATACATGAATTGTTACTGTAGGCCTCGGGAGAAGCCCAATATACTACAGATATTCCTTTATATCCTAATGAAATATATGCTGCATTTGTTTTGGGTACTAAGGTTAGTATGATAAATGAAGTAGGTAGCTAGCTATAGTGTTGTCAATAATACTATTTTCTTATTTGTGTTCAGTGCAATGCAGATATCATGGGCTTCGACACCTCCACAGTTGAAGTGAGCATACTGCATGTTCTCCTTCCAATATGAAATTTATTGTTTCTCAATCTTTCAAATAGCAAATGCCTGGGTTCATTAGGCTGGTGACACCACAAGATATCCCTCCTGGAGGAACAAACAACTGTCTTTCTACAAGTGGAATGTATGAGCCAGAACAAGTAAGTCATAGCTATGGACTATAAGATTGCAGCTGCCGTTTCAATCATGTGACATCATGTGATGTTGAAAAAATCCAATCTAAATTTTCTTTTTGTTGAAAATGTGATTAGCTCTATGAGCTAGAATGCATCTTAAATTCAATCGTTGTCATGCAGAAGATGCTAAATTGTCTTCATTATTTTTGTTAGGTATTTGCAGCTTACATGGTTGGTTATGTCGGACAAGGAGTAGCCCTTGTACTAGCTGGTAAGGTATCAACATCATGGTGATTTCATCAGTTGGCAAAAAAAAATTGTTTTTATATACAGAAACTGCTAAGGGGGCAGAGGAGATGGCCAAGGCAGTTGTTGTACAGTATGGAGAGCCAACTGGACCTCCATTGCTTGCTACCAAAGATGCTATTGCCAAGGAGGCATTCATGGCAGAACCTCTAATAACAATGACTTCAGGAGATGCTCAAGGTGTAGATTGCTAAACTCTATTGAGCTGTATGTGAAAGTTGTAGCTCTCATCTGCATGTATTACCAGCCTCACTGCTATCCCTTTACCATGTGATTCTGTTATGAGATCTCAATGAATATTTTGGAAGTAACCTTGAGCATGAATATAAGTCATAATAAGTCACCTGACAAAGTTTCAATATTCAAGCATATGTATGTATATATATATATATTCTATTGAGCATGAGCATCAGTTACAGAATTAACAAGTATACCCATTATTCACTGACATGGTTACAGTTACACAAGCTGCATGAGTAGCTTACAGATTTGAAATTCACATTTTCTTGTGTATTCTACTCAATCTAAGCTAAGGGTACACATTTCCCCCCGAGTGTTTACAATTCATGTGATATGTACATTAATGTATCAATTATTAGGAGCTATTTCTGGATCAGACGTCACAGTCCAAGGCCAGATAGAGTGTGGTTACCAGTACCACTTCACCATGGAGACCCAGAATGCCTTGGTGGTCCCCACTGATGAGGGATACACAGTGTACAGTTCCACTCAGTGGGTGACTAATGTCCAGCTAGCAGTGGCCAACTTTCTAGGCATCCCTAATAGCAGGTCAGTCAGTGCTTGTGTATGCAGATGATATTATTGTTGTTATTGTTGTTGTTTGTTATATTTTAGTGTTGATGTCATAGTGAAGAGACTTGGAGGAGGTTATGGAGCTAAAATTATTGGACCTAATATGATAGCAGCTGCTTGTGCCTTAGGAGCCAGTGTTTCAAAGAGGTACAAAAAAAAAAGGAGTTAGATTTGCATGTTTGAATGCCTTTAATTACAATAGTATAAAAAATGTTTCCAATAACAGTACCTTAGCATTGTGTATATAGTAATCCAATTTTCTATCTTTTAAAATGTTTAGTGCTAGATTTTTATGCTCTGAACAGCTTAGTTTTAGTTTTTATTACCAAAAGTAGAATACCTCAAGACAAAGGGGATTTTTGTTTACAGTTTAGTTAACTAAATTGACACTAATAATATGCCATTCCAGACCAGTTCGTCTTCAGCTGGACCTTGAGACAAATATGAAACTTGTGGGGAAAAGGTTTGCATACCTGGCTAACTATGAGGTAAGCATGATAAAACACACACCACATTTTAACTTATTGTTTTTTGTTTTCAGCTTGGGGTTACTAAAGATGGTACTGTCAATGGAATTAAGATCAATGTCTTTGGCAACAGTGGTGTCCATCCTACAAATGCGGCTACTTCCTTTTTCCCCAACTTTATTGACAATGGTACTTCAAATGTTGGAAAGAAATAGCTCTCATTGTTACTGTTGTGCTTCTTAACAGCTTATTATGTAGCCAACTGGGACCTGACTGCCAAACTCTGTCGTACCAACATGGCTAGCAACTTGGCCTGTAGATCACCAGGTGAGATGGCAGAAGAGTGACCTCACACATCATATATACTGTCACTGGGACATTTTTTCGACAAGTATATAATATATATATATATATATTAGTTCACAAGTGTGTGGCATTTGGATGTAACTCAAAGATATCCAATGCGCTCCTTGGAATAACTTAAAAAGCTAATAGAGAAGTGATCATTTTGTATAATTTTCAGGCTGGATCATTGATCATCATTAGTATTTTAATCTATTCTCTTGTAACTTAACATTATTCTTACAGAATAGTTTTATTGAACAACTTAGTCACAATGGTTTCTGTATAATAAAAAAAACATTACAAATTTGAAACCTATTAAATTTAATGTAATTGTTCTAAATAGGATCACTTCCTTCCATTTTCATTATGGAGAGCATGATGGACAACGCAGCCAAGCAATTAGGAATCGATCCTGACACTTTCAGGCAACAAAATCTATATAAACAAGGACAGGTAGTTATTTGACTGAAGCATGTAACTCACAAATACATGAAAAATTGTATCATTGCAGGTTACACCATCGAAGAATGAGCTGAAGTATTGCCAGATAAGATCACTGTGGGATCGTAAGTGGTTATCTCCTTCCTGTTACAATAATTGTTAACCTTTAGAAGCTCGAGTTGTTTTAACATAACCCCTAGTGTTTTCTCTCAGGTTTCAATATCTAAATAATGCTTACCAGCTTAGCTGTCCTCTTAACTAGTCAATGCAATAGAATAGTTCTTAAGTTTGCTCAACTTCCATCTTTTTTTTAGAACTTGTCCAGTCTGCAAATGTTGCTCAAAGAAAAGCGGATATTGCTACCTTCAATAAGGTATTTATACACTCTCCCTACTCCTATAATCACATTCATATATTCTAACAACCTTCTCAGGCTAATCGTTGGAAGAAGCGAGGTCTCTCTGTGGTCCCTCTCAAATTCCAGCTGCCACTCTCTGGTCTCTTCTACCCAGTGCTTGTGAATATATTTGCAGAAGATGGCACTGTGTCTATTTCTCATGGGGGCGTAGAGATGGGGCAGGGCATCAACACTAAAGTGGCCCAGGTGGCAGCCATGGCTCTCGGCATTCCTCTGGAAAGGATCAAAGTGAAGCCTTGTTCTACTCTCACAAATGCTAACACTCTGACCAGCGGAGGTAGCACCACAAGTGAAGCTAACTGCCAGGTTTGTGGAAGTGATAATGCAAGATATTGGGTATGAAACGAGTATGTGAATTATTGTTTAAAATATTTCATTTTGAAGTGCTGTCACTATAAAAAAAAAACAAGGTCTATTTTAAAACCTTTTTTCACTTTTATTTCATTATAATTATCTTACCTATCAGTTTAGGTTAGCAATAATGTCATACTGATCAGGTGATGACATCATTTTTTTGCCACATGATTGGCTGCAATTAAGCGAACATTTTTGCAATTGTATTAGGAACTCCTTTCATTTTGTAACATTATTTTGAAAGTTTTCCTTCAAAAAAAAAAAGTCAATATACAAATGCAGAATAGGATTAAACTAAAACTTTACATTAAGGGTGCTGCGACAACGCCCACGCACACATTCACAATAATTGGATTTTGGTTGCTAGGGATTACTAACTTTTTTCTTGGTGTTTGTAGAGCTCCAACTAAGGGTGGATCCTAAAGAGTACTGCTAATGGACTAAGTAAATAAAAAGAACGGGCCTTGGGAGCCTGTTTCGTTCAAGTTACGAGCTCCTCAGCCTCAAGTATATAATCCACAACTCCTCCGCGGGTGCCGTCGCTGACGAGCCCATTCTTCGTCTACTGCTACATTTGTTGATTGTCTTCAAAACCTTCGTTGTACTTTTTCTCAATTCTGCTTTGTTTTGTCTAGTTCACTGTGCTGATTTGATCCTCGCGGCAGCGCGCCCGAAATTTTTTCTTTCAAAAAAAATTGCAACGAACATTTTCTAGCTAAGGTCATAGTCAGCCTGTGTACGAAATTTGGAGTCATTTCTACTCGTAGTTTCTGAGGAGAAACACAAAATAGACTCCAGGACTAAAAATTAGTCCACGCGATCTTTTGGCAGAGACTTGATTACTTTCAAACCACACCCACAACAGATTCAATTAATTCCCGCGGGAAAGTGAGTTCCAGGTGCTCTCTAACTTTCAGGCACCTACCGGTTAGCAAACCAGTTATCTGGCCGCCTTTCCTTCTCGATGATAAGCCCTACTGAAACGAGTGTGAGGAGATTATTGTAGTCTAATTAATAGTGTTTTTCTCGGCATGGTCAGGTAAGGGAAGCCTTTTATCAAGCTAGCTAGATGCATATTCAGTGTGTGTATGTACCTATAATAGATTAGTGAACCATTTTTGCTGCTGGAAAACTCTACAGTTTCAGTTTGTGTACAGTTTTCTGTACTTAGCTATTCACTTCATTTGTTTATTCATCCTTACTTAGCTAGCTACATCACAAAATATTCATCTATATTTAGCTGGCTATTTCAAAATATTTTTTATATAAAATAAGTATCATTATTATTATATACATTCATAAAAATTATCACTGGTCATCACAATACTGTAAAATAAAAAAATCATGAGTGATATATCAGGAAGAAGTTTTGCACAAGAATAAAAAATTAAAATAATGGAGTCATTAGTGAGGTATTATTTACCTGTCAAAGCTTGGATACAATCTGGGAGCCAGTGTCGGCTCTAGGGAGAAACAATACTGATAAAGTAAGCCAAGAAATACAATATCAAACAGCTGTGCTCTCCTCGGTTAGTTTTATCAATTGGTAGGCGGGAAGCTTTGAATTACCCGCGCAAGCTAAGTTAGCGGTTGTTTTTACTATTGCGAGCAAGGCGGATTTTTGTGGTTATTTGTGGTGCGTGCGGGTGCGCGCGCGTTGCTATGTCGCAGCACCCTTAAGTAGATATTAAAATAGATCAAGGAACATTTCAATACTGACTTAGAAAGAATAATGTAAAATAAAATGTTAGAATCTTTTATTGTTGTGAAGACTAGTAACACATTGTTACGTTGACTTAGTTATTGAATGGTGTCATTAGGCCACTCTGGAAGCTTGTGGGATTCTCATTGACAGAATGAAGCCAACGAAAGATAGCAATCCAGAACTGACTTGGAAGGAGCTTGCTCAGACATGCTATAATGCAGGTGTAGACCTAACTGCTAGAGTCTAGTGAGTTTTTTTTCAGTATAGTCTTGAAGGAAAACCTAAATTGCTGTGTTTTCAGTACTAGTTCACTTGATAAAGATGTGGCTCCAATGTATTATTCTTATGGTGTCACGGCAACTGAAGTGGAGCTGGATGTGCTGACTGGGCAGATTCAGATTCCTCGTGTAGACATCCTGTATGACTGTGGAGACAGGTCAGGCAGAGTGTGTGTTGGTTTGAAATGCATGTGAAGAATAGTCTGCACTGTAGCATGAACCCAGAGATAGATGTGGGTCAGGTGGAGGGAGCATTTGTGATGGGTCTGGGATACTTCCTCACTGAGAAGATGGAGTTTGACCTGGACACTGGGGAGCCCAAAACTGTCAACACTTGGGTGAGTTCTCCCCAGATTTATAACATTTGGTAATATGAGTGCTTAATTGCAGCTGTACAAGCCGCCATCTTCAAAGGACATTCCCATTGACTTCCGCATAGAATTGTTGAAGAATGCTCCCAATCCTTTAGGTGTTTTGGGATCAAAAGGTATGAACAAAAAAATGCTCAAAAGTAAAATCATATATACATAATAAACATATACACATTATGTTAACAAATAATTATAAAGAAATATGCTGAGATAGGCACTTAATTTTCCCCCTATTATACAGCTGTTGGAGAACCTCCATTATGTATGAGTTGCTCTGCATTGTTTGCTATAAAGAGAGCTATTGAGGATGCCAGGAAAGACATGGGCAATACTGATGTCCTTACTTTAGGTAAACACTATTGTAACGGCATCTAGCATGGAATAAATAAATAAATATATACATGTATATACATTTGAATGGATAAAATTTTGAAATGAGTATCAGTTTCTGATTTATTTTGCCTATGAAAGAAAAATAGCTCTAGCTAAATAGTGAAAATATTTAAAAAAACTCCCATCAATAAATTATTTTTTCTAGCAATTTAACCCAATTTCTGAACTCTTACTTTCCCTGTGTTTATATGTTTGTATTTCTCTGTATGTAGATGGACCTGCAACAATCGACTCTATTTACAATGTTTGCCTGGTGGACCCATCACAGTTCACTCTGTAATTCAAATAATGCAGCCTGCCATGAGCATTATTTTAACATACATGACAATTAGTTAATTTTTATATAAAACTGATTTGAATTAGGTGTTTATGTAGCTCAATACATTACCAGACAATATGAACTCTTTAAATTTGATCAAATGTAATATTGTTTATGGAAGAGTCTGTATGTTGACTGAACATTTTATTAAAGTTAGCTACATTAGAGATTTTTTTTAATAGCCCGGAGCAAGAGGGAAGTGATGGATAATTACTTTACTAGTCTTGGAATAGCAAAGTGGGTTTTTTTGACCACTCATACAATTATTGTCATCATTACATTATAATTCTATTTAATAATAAAAGTTTTGTAAACGAATGAGAGGTAATTTTAAACGCAACATAGCCTACAGCCTTTTAGACATAGCTGAAACCATGATAAGAACTTAAGTGTTTATCTAAAATGTCAGGAGAAATGAAGTTATAAAAAAATAATAGCAACAACAAACATACATGCTACTTAAATAGCAGTATCCCTGGCTACAAATGTCAAATTCTAAATATTCTAAATTCAAAAGAGCATGAAAACAACAGCAACAAAATTAACTATTGTGCTAACACTATCTTGAGCCTAGTCAGGCCGAACACCAAGTGGTGTAACCGACTTCTACCACGGGTCAAGATATATATATAGAAAACGCACAAATAATTTTGATTGGACTGGTGAATAAGTTGCACCGCACCGTGTTGGGTAGGTACGGGATTTACACAACCGATGGCTGAAGGAATAGTTAGTACGTAGTAGTAGTGTCAACATACCGCTCGCGCGTTCGAAGTGTGTTGCTGCTGCGCACACTCGCGTCGATCGGGGGAACCGAGATGGCGTCGTCAATAAAGGTAGCGTGCAGCTCTTCGTCCCAGCCGGAGCTTGCTGCAACTGACCCCAACATTTGATTCTCTTCGCCTCCCGGTGAAGGAGTCATGTTCAGATTGGTTTGAAAGCGAGTGGTATTCAATGGCCACAGCTTTAGGTCCTCCTGGGGTTAGAACCTTAGACTCAGCAGCAGAACAATTGGCCGCTCATCTCCCCGATGTGGTTATAACTCGGCCATACGATGCCCCCATTCCACAAACAATTCACACTTATGGGGTTATTGTGTTTGCTGACATTTCAGGTAATCACTTAAATAAAACTAAATGTCACTAAACTACTGTATATTCTCTAAAATTACACATGCTTTCTCAAAATGGTGAGTGTTTTTTATCTGACGTCACCTGTACATCTTGAATTGCAGGGTACACTGCCTTATGTGAGAAATACTGTCGTGATGCTGGCACAAATGCCACAGGCACAGATCAACTGACCACAACACTAAACTCCTACATGAGCCAAATAGTCCAGTGCATCCTGCAGGCTGAAGGAGATGTCTTAAAATTTGCCGGAGATGCCTTGCTGGCTTTCTGGAGCTGTAGCCAATTCACCATTCAAGAAGTCCTGTATAAAATCCTTGGCGAGAGTCTGAAAATGCAGAACAATTTTGACAACTTTCAAACTCCCGACGGAGTCGTTTTGAGAATGAAGGTGGGGCTAAGCATCGGGAAAGTAGACATACACTTTATTGGGGACAACAACAGGAGGACATTTGATGTCACTGGAGAAGCCATCGATGATGCTAATGTGGCACAGAATCACACCAAGTCAGGGTCTGTGGTCATATCTAAGCTGGCCTGGAATATGTTGACTAGTAAGGACAGATGTGTGGCTACTATTGTCGGTCCAGGGTGTGCACAGGTAAGATAGTCCACTAGTGTTGGTCCAGGGTGTGCACAGGTAAGATAGTCCACTAGTGTTGGTCCAGGGTGTGCACAGGTAAGATAGTCCACTAGTGTTGGTCCAGGGTGTGCACAGGTAAGATAGTCCACTAGTGTTGGTCCAGGGTGTGCACAGGTAAGATAGTCCACTAGTGTTGGTCCAGGGTGTGCACAGGTAAGATAGTCCACTAGTGTTGGTCCAGGGTGTGCACAGGTAAGATAGTCCACTAGTGTTGGTCCAGGGTGTGCACAGGTAAGATAGTCCACTAGTGTTGGTCCAGGGTGTGCACAGGTAAGATAGTCCACTAGTGTTGGTCCAGGGTGTGCACATAATCAGTGTTTTGTCTGCTTTCATATATATTTCTAAGAAATAAAAGATTGCTATGTATAAAGAAAAGTGAGCACCAATTTTAAAATAATGATTATGCTATGTCTAAAGGTTCATAAATATTATTTTAAAAAATATAAAATTGTATTCCCATAGTAAAGTAATGAGTCTATTAATAATTATACAAAGTTTTATGTTGCTGCTGTTTCCATTGATATCATTGTTGTGATATTTACGGCAACAGGTGAGTTCAATTTGTCAAATAACTGCCGAAGGAAGTCAACTAAATTTGGTTGTAGCTACTAACTTAAAAAGGAGAAGAAGTTTTCGTGATTTGTTACATTCTACCTCAAGAAGCAGGTCGTTGGATATAGCTAACCCTTGGGAAGTGGGAGAATTGGATAGTTTAGCTCCAAAACTTGAGACTGAAGATGTAGAATTAAGCACTAAGCCATCCACTTTCAATTGTAAGTATCCTCTGATTCTTATAATATTTGTCATTGCTTTTAACTCAAATATTCAGTTCGATCCAGACTAGAAGACAAAGTTCACTTGCATCTTAGCAGTGAGGCCCAGCAAGTTCTTCGAGCGTACATTATCCCATCTGTAGTCCATCGAGTAAGTGGAGTTTATTACCCCAGCCATTGTTTTATTATTATATTATATGGATTTTTAATAGATTGAACATGGGCAAGGAATGAGGTGGCTGTCAGAAATGAGAGAGGTCTCTGTTCTCTTCATCAATTTGAATCCAAAGATAACTCTAGACTCAATACAAACACGGAATCTTCTGCAGAACTCATTTGAAGTAATACAGGCAGCCCTAGGCCATCGTCATGGTACTATAATATTTGTGTGTGCATGCAATCTTGAGCCATTTTTTACTCTTTTTTTGTTACAGGAACAATGAACAAAGTATTTATGTTTGATAAAGTAAGAGCTACACAGTTTAATCATAATAAAATAGTTGGGTTTTTATTTTTAAGAGTAATTCTCTTGTGAATGTTAGAGCTGATTAATGTGATATTACAATGCAGATTGTTTAGCTTGAAATGCTTAAAAAGCCTAATAGCAAGAAAGAAACAATTGTTTAATAAAGACTTATATAACATATCTCCTTTAAAGCTAGCAATTTTAATATGGCAATGTATTGTACACAACTCACAATATTGTGAATTCTGAACATATACAAACATTTAACTCCTTTTTTTTTCTAGGGGTGTACCTTTCTGTGCATATTTGGCTTACCACACAAGCGTCTTGAGCACAACGTTTGGAATGCATTGTCAGCAGCCAGAGAAATATACAAGAACTTGAGCACTCTGGACGTCATTGCGTATCAGTCAATTGGTGTAACTACTGGAGTTGCTTTTTGCGGAGTTGTAGGCCATCCCCAGCGCCATGAGTACACAGGTAGGCTGAATCACAGCTGTTAGATTTATCATTTCAAAGTTCATTCAGACTTACATAATGTACATACTTGTGTAATCTTTTACATAAATGCTTGGTGAATTAAGATCATTGAGTTATTAGATGTCATTAAAATTTTAAATATCATTGAGATGGAGTTATCGCTGAGTCAAGTTTATAAATATCTGTGAGATTAAATTAATTAATGAGATTGAGATTAAGTTATTTAATATCATTGAGAATGAGTAGTTAACAAGACCTTGATTGTGTTTTGTTTGTTTGTTTTTTAGTCATTAGTCCGAAAGTAAATATGGCCGCTCGGCTAATGATGTCATACCGTGGGCAAATAATGTGTGATCAAACAACTAAAACTAAGTCCATGTTTTCAGAGAAGCAGTTCATACAAGCACCTCCAGTTCCTCTGAAGGGCATTTCTAAACCAGAAAACATATACAAATTTTCTGTAGATCAGTAAGTCCTAGTTTTTCTTTTTTCTTTTTTCTTTTTTTAAATTTATTTATCATTATTTTTTTAAGAGATGATGTTGTTGTTGTAGGATTGATAGCACTGAAGAAAGATCATGGGATGCTCAGCATTCCAATGATGATGATAATCTAATAGGTGAGTCCATTCATATATATATATATATATATATAAGGTTATAGTAGTTGTCCAGTCTGTTTGTCTGTCTGTCTGTCTGTCTGTCTGTCACGCTCTGATTTTGGAGATTACTGACATTTAATTGTTGATTTAGGTATAAACTTACTTAGAACGAATGTTTCAGACCTTTTATTGTGCTACTTTTTTTAATTTCTGGCTGATTTTGAGAAAAAGCAAGCTGTCAGCTCCACGAATGGTGCTAGCTATTGTGGGTAATGCCTCCTATCATCATGTCATAATGACATGAGCAAATAATTTTTTGCTGCCTGCTGTAGTTTTGCTTTATGCTACAGAGTTAACAGAGTGCTTGGAGTAGAGTTTCGCATTGAAAACATATACCAGTGAGCTTCTTTGGCCTGTTTAGCCTCTCTTATGAAGACTGTGTTTGCATCAACCGTTTTCATTGCTCAAGCTGTATTGATGCATGACTAGAATAGCCAATAAGTTATTCTTTTGGTCTGAGATTGTTTTGCAATAGCTAGCTAGTTGTATAGTAGCGCTGAGGGTTCACACCTTCAGTGCTTCAGTGTAATTGTACTAAATATTTATTACTTTTATTGCAATTGGCTTTTGATTGGTGTTACCTGTATATTTACCATGAAATATAACTATATGTAGTTTAATTTGTAACACCAACTAAATAATGCTTTTTATAACCTTTAAAGGGTGATATATAGCACAGTTGATTGTCTTCATACACATCAACTTTACCAAGACTTTAACAAACAGGACAATAAAAACCTAATTACAGAATTTCTTTTTCTCACTAACAGGTTACTGGAGAGTAGAAATTGAGTACTATCATTTTATCAACTGTACTTAAAAATTAGGACTACAGCAACCATTTTTGCCACTATTTACCATGTATGGTTTTTTTCCCTCCCTTATTTGTTTCCAACATTTGTCTAGGAAGGGATAAAGAAATGCAAATTTTCACGGACGAACTGCAAGCAATACTCAGCCATGCTGCTAGGTCTTGTGGAATCATTTTTATCCTTGGAGGTGGAGGAATGGGGAAAACCAAACTGCTGCTGGCTATGAAATCCAGAGCTACAAAACTTGGATTCAGGTCAGCTCAAAGTACAAGAATGTTTTGATTGATCAAATATTACAATTAAATTATTGAATTAAATATAATTTTAAATACATTAAGATTCATCAATATTATGTTGAAAGGATACCAACTTTTCTTTCCTTTTTTTCCTTCACCCTCCATAATAAAACTATTCCTTCAAAAAAATTTTCATTTTACTTTTAAAGTATCACACTCTGTTTTAGTAAATGGCTATATATGTTTCAGAGTTCTCTCGAGTCATGGTGGCTTAGTTGAACAGAATACATCATTCCACACAGTGAGAACATTGCTCTCCAGATTGCTTGACCTTGATACATGGAAAACTGTACATGACAAGGAAGAAGCTTTGCTAAAGAGAATTGGCAACGAAGATCTCATGGACAGACTTCCCTTACTGAATAGCATCCTTAATTTGAATGTGAGTAATTAGAAACCATTATACTAGCTATTATGTCAAGTGCATATATGTATACATGTGTATATGTGTATATGTTATATATACACAGTTACCACAGACTTCCTTTACATCTGCTATAACTAACCAGAGTGACCTGGATGAACAGTGCCAAAAGCTTCTTCATGATATTGTGCATGAGGTAAACAGAACAATTAAACTGTACAATGCAAAATAGTTAAAGCAATGTTAAAAGTCTGTTTTTTATTTACATTCATACTTTTGAATTTATATTGACCCGAGGATGGTCATAGATGCAGCATAAGTAACCCAATAAACTTGTGGCACACTTATGACTGAACTGCTTTCTTCTTCCACATTGACCACGTCTCTCGGGAGCTCGGTTGTCTTGAAGATTGTCAAGTCATCACTTGGGTAAGTGTCTGAAGATTCTGATGTAAAATGCTTGCCTATTGCTGTAGTAAGTGCCACTGCAATGGACGTAGGCTGACTACTAGTCTCGACCGATACAACTTCGCTTGTTGAATGATGTGCAGTGGATGCCGAGTTGTCAGCCTCTGTTGCTTCAGCTGTAGGGGGAAGAATTTGTGTCTCAGGAGGACCAAAGCAAACTGGGCCATCAGCAAAGCTGCTGAGGGAGCAGTTGAAGAAATCTGGCCATTGAAAATTGAAACTTCTTAATGTAGCAGTGCATCCATCTCTAACTGTTTCACACAAGACTCTGCATGGCTTTACGATTATTGGCTTGCCATTGAAAAAAGAGCAAAAGGGAGCATAGAAGCTGCACAGATATGTCAGAGTAAGAGAGGAGCAGTTTGTCTGCACCAGCTGCTCAAAGTGACTCATCTCCCTCTCAGCTTCGTACTGTGACTGATGGTTTCTGAAGTTTGGGACACTGGTTGTAGCATAGCCCATGCTGGAGCAAGCAGAGATGTTGAGGGGCTGGCACTGTTGATTGCCATTTCCAGTTGGAACTATCGAGCGAAATCGTCCCTCTGAGAGAGGTACGATTATCAGAAAGATCGTGGCTGCAATAAAATAAGTTACAGACATTTTGACATTTGTTGGATACTGTGGGACCTGATCAAAGGCAGGACTTGAGAACTAGTGTCAGGTAGATGAGAGAAATCAAAGCACTAACAATGCATGCTATTGTCACCTACTCCAGATGGCACCTTGTGGTGACAAACATAGCAATAAGGCTGAGGTGTAAAGAATGGAGGGTTTGCTGCTTAGTCCCATCATACTTTGCTTCTCTTTGCTTCTTTCTTCTGTTGTGTTTGAATGAATTTATACAGGATATTAAATTAGTCACTTTTTTACTCATGTATAGCATAATGATGTAAAAGCAACGGCATTTTCCAATTTTAACTTTACCATGTCCCATCTACTGCACATGAGGGGCGGAAATTCCTCATTAGATAAGTACATTATGTCAATGTGGCTAAGCTTCAAGTATTTTATAATAATACATTGTTTAGGAAAAATAAAAAATGGTATTAGCAATTTTGTTATTTCATTGTAGGAAGTGAAACGGGCACCATGCATGTTTGGTCTAGATAACGTCCAATGGCTGGATAGTGAGTCCTGGGAATTTATACTGAATGTGTCCATTGAACAAAACCTGATCATTGCCCTCACCTCATCCCTGATGTCCACAGTAGATGCAATCCCTCCCCCGATGCAGAAAATCCTAGGACAGGAAGATACCGTTATTCTCCACTTAGACGGCCTCTCTTCAGAGGAAATGATCCAATTGGCTTCTCAGAAGCTTGGAGTAAGCTCCATACCTAATGAAATCAAAGGAGTGATTGAGAGCCGCAGTCTCGGAAACCCTCTATGGGGCCAAGAACTGGTTGACATCATGCTGGATCTGAAGTACTTGGAGGTAAAAGGAATGAGAGCTCAGATGATTTCGAGTCCCAGAGGACACTTGGCTAGCGACAGCCAGCATTCTATGGCTACCCTTGATGTGGCATCCAGATGTCGCAAAATCTCCCCGGCCTCTGCTTCTTCAGTCACACAGCAGAAGCTTGACATCCTCATCCCTGACTCGGTCACAGGAATGGTTCTCACGAGGATCAACAACATGCCGGCAATAGACCAGATGACTCTAAAGTGTGCCTCCGTGGCCGGCGTCATATTCAAGAAGGAATTGCTCCAGAGTATTATCCCCAACTGTGTTCCTGATAGCTTCCATCTCTCCCTCAACAGCTTGGCCAAGTGCGGCCTCTTGGAGTGTGCTACAGCAGCTCGAGTGCAGAGGGGATCTACTGACGAAAACATGGACGGAGGCGTGTCTAGCATGCTTGATACACGCTGTGCCTGTCTCAGCCAAGGAGCTCCGATAGTTAGAACTGTGGAGTCATCGAGGTCAACGAGGATCATGAAGTGTTTGTCTACATCATCGGACATGAATCTTCTCAGTGAAGATGCCAAGTTGATTCCACCACAAATTGAGCACTGCGATATGATCCAATTTGTTCACAGCTACACTCAGGAAACTGTATATTCCCTCTGGACTGAGAAACAGAGGAGGAAGCTCCACCAATCTGCTGCAGAGTACTTTGAAATGCAGGCTCATCGTTGCATAAACTGCGGAGGAGGTCCATTTATAAGTGGAAATACCGACGAAAAAAACGAATCTGTTCGCATGCCACTTTATGACCCTGAAGAAGGCCCCATGAGTGAAACAATTTTAGCCGAACGATCCAGCTCCACCTCCCTGATCTACGTTGACAGTGACAATGAGGAGGAAGACAGTGAAGAGAAAGAAAAACGCTTTAGGAAATTTATCGCTTCATCCAAGGAAAAGATAGGGCACAACCTGAACAGGATATTTGAAACCAATGCTGAGAGGTTGGGTCTTCACTGTTCCTGTAGCAAAGTAGTGAACTACAGCTATCCACAACTTATCGAGCACTGGCGCTCTACTGGGAACCTGTTTAATACTACAGAGAGCCTTATTGAAGGTGGAGCTGCAGCTTTGGCCATGAACCAGAACATGAGAGCTCTGTCCATGCTCAGAGAAGCGGAAGCAATCATTGCAGATGGACTGGTAAAGGTCATCAAGATGAAAGAGGGACGATTATACAGCCTAATGGGTCAGGTAATGATAGTTTGTTATTGTACATCATACCATCAAGCCTTATTGTTATGTATAGACCATTTATGGCAAAATTTGGAGTATAGAATATATCATTATACAATGTTCATGATCACAGTCTCTTCGGATTGAACTGCACTGTGTGTTTGATGTTTGTAAGATTGATGCCAACTAGGTATAGCTATTATGCCAAAATTTATAACCTGCTTATTTTTAAATTGTAATTTATACTTATATTTGAAGAAGTGGTATTCAAATATCTAAAATTATCTATACTTGATGATAAAGTAGTATAGTATTTCACATGATTCTAGAAGTTATTGGGGGGAAAAAACAGTAAAAATTTGGTGGCCAAGTCACACAGTTATTTCATGCTATTTTAATTAATTTTTAACCTACTCATTTTGTAATCCATCATAAACTTGTCTCTTTATTGTTTTACTGTTGTTGTTTTTAGACATTCTATCAAATGCAACTGTATCCTGAGGCCATCCACTGGTTTCACATGGCCTTGGACAAGATGGCTTACAAAGTGTCAGGCAAGATCAAGGCAGGAATAGTTTTGATCAAACATTATTTCTTGAACAGGTTTCCTGGTTACTTTTCGGGTCGATCTCAATCCTATCGCATCCCCATTCCAGGATTTTATGACAAGGCTCGTTGCCTGGTACACTTGGTGCGAGCTTATCACAAGCAGAACAGAAGGTTCATCAGTTTAGTCCCAGCAAAGAAGCTATTGACTCTGGCTGACAGGGCCACATGCAGTAATTCACATGAGGCAAGTTTTAGTATGTAATAGCAATAAAAAAAAACTATGTTTGCCTATATCTAGCTACCAAAAATTATACTATTTACATTATAGTTAACAATTATATTTATTCATTTCATTGTCATCATCAATAATTTATTATTGTATTGCTTGTTGTCTGATTCTTTTGATCTTTTTCTTCTTCTTATAAAAAACCTGCTTAAAAATACTAGAACAAGCGACCATATATTAATAATAATAAAAGTAGGCCCTGTCAGCACTACTAATAACCATCCATGTATATATAAAGTATATCTGATTTTCAACTATTTATCCATCATACTGTCCACTTAGTTCACTTGCTCCCCAATTATTGTATCACTATTATTGTTATTACAGCTCATTGAAACCTATGGAAGTTTGGTGGAATGCTGTCAGTTGCTCAGGTATCCCAAACTAGCAGACTATTACTTCAAAGCAGCCGTCAACTAGTGAGTAAATTCTATAAGTCATACCACCCAATTATTAATTCTCATCACATTTTCTCTCCACAGCTGTGGTACAGTTGAGTTCACACTGCTGGACACAAAGGCATATGCGCAGCTTCTACATGTGGGCCTAGTGCTGAAGCTATATCTAGGTTCTTACGATGAGGCTAAATTTGTTGGTTAGTGACTCAAAAGTGGGAACCTAAGGGAAATCCCAAAACCCATGCTTCAGTTAGATGTCAGTAATTTAATTCAAGCCTATAGTTCCCATGCACATGTCATTCACCCTAATAATGTATTATTGATATGATATGATATTTTAGGCGAGGCAGCACTTACCTTAAGCACGGCAATGAAGGGCTCCCAGCTGAAGTTCTCCATTCTGCCCTTCGTCTTTTTTGCCAGTATGGCGAAAATGAAGTAAGTTTAATTTATCATTGTATGATATCATGTACTGTCCATGTTTGGATGTTTGTTTCCAGCAAAGAGAAGAGTAAGGAGTACTTGCAGCTAATATGTGATGCAGCTGCTGAAGTGGATGACCTACAGGGGACAGCTCTTTATGACTGCTGCCATTTTGATGGCATGCTAGAGTTAGGTAAGTGAAGAAAGACTGAAAAATAATTATATTTGGTGGTGGATGCTTTATTAATGACTAAATTTGCATGATTGATTGATTGATTGATTGATTGATTGATTGATTGATTGATTGATTGATTGATGTTACATGACTGATATATTATGAGATGGTTTTAATTAAACAATGTCTATCACCCTACAGGTATAGACTGGACTAATGAAGGCTCTATAGTGGCTAAGGCAGAAAAGAATTTGGAAAGTGACATGTACCACTGCAGCGATGTAGAGCGCTTCTACCTCAGATCATGTCTTGCATTGTGGTATGCATGCAAAATAATATATTGTAAAGTGATTAACTAGATTTTGGAACCGTATGGTGTGGTTACGTATAGTGTGAATGATACCATTAAACAATAGATATACACCCATTCAAAGAGGCTGCATAGCTATTCACATATAAATAGTGAAATTCATTCATTTTCAAGTTCAGGTCTCAGAAAGACCTTTACATAAATATCATATCTAAATGATATTTGTTTATTTGTCTAGGAATGCCAGGAAAGGCAAAATAGAGCAAGCTGTTAAATACATTGATGATGCATCAGGTAAGTCAAAGCAGCATGGATGGTGCACAAGTCATTTAAATAAGTTAATAAAAGTAGTAAAGACCTCATGTACTGTTTGCATGCTAATTAATTACTAATATTACAGAACAGAATAACATCTCTTTTGTGCTATAAGTTGTGTAAGGAGGTTAGATAATGCAATAATGTTTGGATTGTGAGTGAATTAAAATTGCTAAACAGGTATAATTTTATGCAAAAAAAAAGAAGCAAAAATTGCTGTTTGTCCCAATGCATTACCGAGTATTTTAGGAATTTTCATACTGCATATTTCTGCAGTAAGAATCATTGCAAACAGTAGCAACACTTGCTAGAATAAAATCTCTTTTAGACAATTACATAAGGTTAGACACTGCTACACAGTTCCCCACTGTAACAGCATAATCTTTTATGTTTTTGTATTCTTTTAGGAGACATAGATAATATTCCTCTGGATAAATACTTTCCCATCAGAGCCCTCTCTCGTTACACGGAATGTATGGTGCTCCTTTCAAGAGAGCCTCCGACAGCTAATCACATCAATAAGACTCGAAAGGTTAGCAGTAAATAAATGTGGTAAGGCTTCTGTGCCAATCTATCTCATTGTAGAATGCTTTTGCTGTGCTAAATTTTAACTGTCACAGAAAAGAATATTACTAATTGGCTTGCTGATGTTATGTTGACTGCAACTGCATTGGTCACTACATGTACGAAGCATGAAAAAAGTTAAATATTATATAGAAACTTTGAATAGAGAATATATTATATAATTCAGTCATTCTCAGCTGGAGAATATATATATACTAGTGGTGTGCTTGAGCACAAATGGCGAGCGAGCCTTAAACTACACTATTGTTAAATGATTGATTTTAACAACTAACACTCAAGCTACTAAAATAAAGTCGAGTTTTTAAATTACGTATGCGGTAAAGGATTCAATGCCATAGTAACCGCTCCCCGCAACTGTTTGAATTGAAAAAGAAGCAACAAAATCAAGTCACGTTATTTAAAGTTTTCTTTGTGACATTCTTAATAGTAATTGTAACGCACAATACTTTCACGCAACTGAACATACCTACGCAAGACTTACCTTCGTGGTTGGTCTAGTGGACAATGAATTTACAAGTTAATGCTTATAACTGTGACAAATAGCGTATTAACTTACTACCGCCACTAACTCGAATAGAAATGGAGCTCCCATAAGTTTTTGAGTTTTAACTGCACCCCCAAAGCAATTCAAAGCGGTAAACAATTCAATTTCTAAGGTGATACGGGTAATGATTTAAACGGAGGATTCTGTTTAGTGAAGTTTGGGACGGGGTCGAACACGGAGCGAACACAAAAATATGCGAGGGTCAAAGTACAAAATGACATACGTACGTCCAAACCATCCCCGATTTTCAATTGTGTTATTGGCGAGCGAATCGAGTAAGACACTATCAGGGGTAACTCAATTGAAAATCGGGGATGTTTGTTTATATATATGTGGACGTACATATGTCATTTGTACTTTGACCTTCGCATATTTTTGTGTTAGTTCGGTGGTCGACCCCGCCCCAAACTTCACTAAACAGAATCCTCTGGTTTATTGATTATTACCCGTATCACCCAAGAAATTGAATTGTTTATCGTTTTAAATTCTTTTGCGGGTGCAGTTAAAACTTGAAAACCTACCGGAGTTCCATTTCTATTTGAGTTTGTGGCAGTGGTAATTCAATTTGTCATGGTTATAAGCCGTACACAACAGTATTTTCTTGAAAATTCATTGTCCACTAGACTAACCACGAAGATATCTTGTGTAGGTATGTCCAGTTGTATAAATATATTGTGGGTTACAGCTACTACTTAGCTAAAGAATATAAAGAAAACATTTCAATAACGTGTATTGTTGTTGTTTTTTGTTGTTGTTGTTGTTGTTTTCAATTCAAACAGTTGTGGCGAGTGGTTACTGTGGCATTGAAATACCTTAACCATATAAACGTAATTTAAAAACTCGACGTTATTTTTAGTAGCTTTGAGTGTTAGAAGTTAAAATCAATCATATGACTAGGCTTGCTCGCCATTTGTGCTCAAGCACATCACTAGTATATTAGCTGCAAAAACCAGAGATAAAAATGCTATTAACATAGTAGAAACTAGATGTTTAGTTGTTATTTTTGCTTTATGGCTAAGTTTAAGTTAAAATGAATATTACTTTTGGTTGTAGGTGATTTACCACCAGTTTTTAATGTTGTACAGGCACTACAAAAATTTGAAGAAGCATCCCATCGCTACAAAGTATTTCAAAGTCGTTCTTTGCTCTACAATGCCTTCTACAAGCGCATAGTGAAGAAGATTCAAGATTCAGATCATTTTGTCACAAGAGCCATCTCAGAGGCATCCCAAGGAGGAAGTGACTACGACTTGAACTGGGCACAAAAGCACCGGGCATTCTGGAGGGAGCCTTGCAAGAATAAGCTGACTTCCGTCGCTTATAACGACATTACTGAATGTTTCATCTTCCTGTTCAAGCCTTGACTAATTGTAGGGTCATTATATTAGTGACCTTAAGTGATTTTGTTACCATTGTATAAGCAGATACTAAAAATGCATAAACCTGATCATATAATATATCCATTATACTGCTTTATAATGCAACTGGACATGTAAAAATTAATGTATAATGGTTCTGTTTAGTTATTCCTTTTGGGTTAATTTTTTACTCAACACTTCTGTGCCAGTCAATACTGATGTGGTGATACCAATACACTATACAGCTACAGGAAGAACAAACAGGACCATCATTGGACATAGCTATATGAAAACTTTCTTACAATATAGTTTTTCAAACGCCCGAGTAATTGTCTTGTCATTTCACTCGTTATTTTAGCGTGATTTTTTTTTATAGTTGCATTTTCTACTGAAGGCGCTTTGAAACTGAAATGCTTGAAATACTGTTGAATAATTGTATATTGAATATTTGTCCATTACAATATAATACCAGTATCATTGCACATGGGACAGATACATACACAAACTGAAGGATGACTGATAAATACTGGGTTTCTGATGAAGAGATACACAACATAGACAGATTAAGGTGAAGCTGACTGAGTTGCTAGAATGCTGTATGAATGGGAGTGTGCTATGTGTTATGTACATAGATGCAAAACGACCCAGGAAAAAAATTCACGATTTCTTGGGTTCTTCGGAGCTATCCAAAGCCTTCCATTTCTTGTGAGCTTCATTTCTGGCATCCGGGACAAACTGATTCCGAACTCCGCCCAGTACTTGGCGCGTTGCTTCTGAGGCCAGGATGAAGGGTTGGACTAGAGTGCCAGGGACGTGTCTGAGGACTGTGCCCACTGCACTGGCCGTGCCTCTGTCCTGCTGCTCCTTAGAGGCCACTGTGATGAGATTACTGGCAGTATCACCAATGCCCTGTGTATATATAGGAACATAGCATGTAGATGTTGAGGAAGGGTAAAGGGTTCTATCTAGTGTGTGTGTG
>WLWD01000523.1_pt1 | contig 51570 bp, 43 predicted proteins | sample 6712731 | NCBI WGS metagenome assembly WLWD01 (sample SAMN12718690, study PRJNA576275) | sponge metagenome | isolation source: marine sponge | host: Mycale hentscheli | place: New Zealand: South Island, Marlborough, Capsize Point | collected 2014-11-01
GATTTATCTTCTTGGTCTAGCATGAAAATGGTCCATTCATTTTATTCTTTTGCTCTCCTTACACTCATGCCTTATGCCAGGTATACATAGGGGTACACTAGGAATTCTAAATAATCCTCACCAAATATTAATATTGTTGTACTTGGTGTTTATAAGTTAAAGACTGTTTGAATTAAACGTGTGGAATGAAGTTTCAGTAAATGAACTTTTCTAACTTCTATATATATATTATAATGAATTAAAATGATTCAGTCATTCTCGGCTGAAATAATTATTACGAATAAAAATACTTTTTTCTGAATTTTCAAAGTCAATTTTGGTCAAACTGCACTGTTCTAGCTATTACATTACTATTTACATCTAATTAATAAAATATGCCCCTAAATGTGACTAGTGTGCCCTTCATCAAACTTCTACATAAGACTTATAAATGTTGTCTTCTAACATTCAGACCGATCACTTTGAATCATTTCAAAGAGAAGAAGAGGTATTTTTAGATGTTCTCCCACCGCATGAATGCAGTACGAAGCACGCCATTTCAATCAAAGTCATAGATGATTATGGTAAGTTTTATTATACATAAGGCATAAATATTATTACTTTATTTACTGTGCAGGTTTGGAGCATAGTTTGCTGTTCAACATTTGCAACTGTGAACCTGTAGCTGTGACAATGATCAGAGCTGATATTTGGCCAGCTAGCCCAACTACTCCAAGGTTTGGTTTCACTTTTGCTCTTCTTGATTGGGCCGAGGCATTGTTGTTAGAAGCTCAAGTATCCCTTCAAGATTTTTGTAAAACTTTGAAGTTTAGACGTCCATTTCACAGCATGAAGGTACAATGACTGAATATGGTAATAATTGAGTTCATCAAGTGTGTTTGTTTACTTTTCAAGGGAAGGAATATCTACTCTACTCTCATTAATGCATTTGAAGAATACAGGTACGGTATAGTATGTATAATTGTATGTATTGTTATTGGTGGCAAGCAAAGCAAGCTAGACATTATAGGGCAGTTACAAGTTGAGAATCAGTGATATTTGTTTGTTTATTTATATATGTGTGGGTGTGTATGTCATTAAATAGACTGAACGATTCCTTCTTTGTGATTTACGGGTGTTCATGTGAGAAATCACATTTGTAGATTATACCCCCCATCCTACGCCACTGAAACAACCCAAATGAATGTAGCCTTATTGTTGTATACAGATTTTTTGAAGGCAAAAATCATCTTCTATCAGATTCTGCCTTGTTTGAATTACTTATACTCAGTGGCTCACTCGCCATTTTTACTGAATCACATGACTAGTAATAAATTATTGATGCTGCTTCCCCCCTCCTCCCCCTCCCCCTCCCCCTCCCCCTCCCCAGATTTCTCAAACATAAATTGAGGCATTTGGACTTCATTTGTGAAGGCCTCGATTCAGGGAATGATTGTCCAGCCTGTCCAAAGGTACCTATTGTAATTTTGCTGTTTATTTAGTAATTTTAAATGGCTAATAGTCTGAAGGTACAATTGTGTTCAGCATGGATGGCTTGTTGGGTTTGCCTCGGAAAAAGTCAGCCGGAATCAGCCATCGACAACCACTACATGAGAACTTGTTTTTCCAGGATCAAACAAAAGTTGATAGTTTTGTTTGCGACAGTGCTTCAAAGAAGACTACATACGATGTTAGAATCATATAGTACGTATAAATAAATTGGGTTCATTATTGTGTGTTTTACAGGGTTGTAACAACTTTCTTGCTGGAAATCCTTTGCGAAGTTCAAATAGATACAGGGCACTCGATGAGACTGCTGTTTTTGGCTACTGTTGCCGCCATGAATTTCCAGGGGAATTTATTAATTTAAAGCATGGTGAAAGGTATGGTGCATTAGTCTTACAGTACCTATTTTATTTATTTATTTTAATTATGTATTTATTTATATATATATAATATACTTAGATTGGCATATGGTGTCTGGATATTGCAAAGAATCCTTGAAAAGACTCAATCAAAACAAAATTTACAAGTTTTTGTAATGTATGACATTGCATGCATGCTGTCTCGCCATCTCCAAGTAAGAAATAAGTTCTAATTTTGGCAGTAAGCTTATTAATGTATGTGCATGTGTGCGCGCGTGCATGTGTGTGTGTAGTGTCTTGGTAGAAGTGATATTCTAAATAATATCCACCTGTGCCTTCCAATTTTTCATTCCTATGGACACAAAGCATCCTGTCAGGTATTATTATGATTGTAATATCATTGGATTTCATTAAGAATATGTTGCTTGGGCAGGGCCTCATATCGTAGACTACACTCATTTATTACATGCACATAGAACCTCTGAATCATCACTCAAGAATACTATGCCATAACTCGCTCTGCTGATCGTTCAGTTGCCTACATTTCTTTCCCTTACATACATGTATGTACATTCAGTAACAACTAATACATACAGCACACTCACTAATTTACTCCTTGCCGTTGTGAAAATTACGTGTGTGCTTAGTTGTTACACATGCACACATGCACGCTCCATTCATAATTTAGAACTGACTAAAGTGGGTGGGGGAGGGGAGGAGGGAGTGCTTATTTCTATTTCTTCACCACTGTGAAACGAATATGGCTTGCTGTTTGTGCTCATCACATCTGCTGTATCTGGATGATTGATTGATTGACTGCTGTTGAGAACCTGGGCTGAACATTCAATTCTGATGAATATTTTTTGTACATAGCGAATGAATCATTGCACAATCAGAAACAATCTAGGGTTTCCTATAGATGTAAGGAGTTTTACAAAAAAAAATCAATTCCCCATTCCTAGAGTACTCTGTAATATTGCCGTTTATATTGCCATTTGTGTGTGGGTTTTTTATTTTATTTTTAATTAATTAATTAATTAATTTGCCCAGACTGTTTTATACACCCAGTTTTGTCATGCTTCCATGTAGCACATAAAACTCAACTTGGTTCTTAGTATTGAATCATGCTTTACTTTATAACTCACCACTGATGATGCTTCAATTATTCTTGTACAGGTTTCCTTTAGTCCTCGCAGGTGTGATGGTGTGGGTTTATGCGGGGGAAGGTATGGAGAGGCTGTGGTCTTACTTGAGGAGGTTTGCACGACTAAGTAAAGAAATGAGACCATCTCATCATATAGATGTGCTCAGTGGTGCACTAGTTTACTATGGAATATGGAATTCAAAAGAAGGAAAGAATGGGTAAAAATTAAAGCTTGATGTATTTGTCTTTCATTTTTTGTTGTTTCTTGCTCTTACAGGTACTCTGCTTCTGGTACGTTTTGAACGTGCTATAAAGACGCGAGCTCTGGCTAAAGAGACATTGAAGGACTTGCACATTTGAAGGTAATGAGTGTGTTTTGATACAAAACTGAATTTTATGGTCACTCCCCTATAAGTACACTGGTGATGTGCTTAAGCATAAATGACGAGCAAGCCTAAAACTACACTATTGTTAAATGATTGATTTTAACTTCTAACACTCAAGCTACTAAAAAAAAGTCAAGTTTTTTTTATGACGTGTATACGGTAAAGGGGTTTCAGTGCCATAGTAACCACTTGCCGCAACTGTTTGAATCGGAAAAAAACAAAACAAAAAAAAAACAAGTCAGATTATTTGTAAGTGTTTCTTCGTGATACTCTTCAGCTATTAACTGTAACGTACAATACATTCAACACATTCACACCACTGGACATACCTACACAAGGCTTACCTTCGTGGTTAGTCTGTGGCCAATGAATTTTCAAGTAAGCGCTGTTGTGTAGAACTATAACTATGACAAATAGCCCCACAAAAGAAATCAAAGCGGTAAACTATAAACTATTCAATTTCTAGGGTAATACAGATAATGATCGATAAACCAGACGATTCTGTTTGGTGAAGTTTGGGACGGGGCCGAACACCGAGTGAACACCAAGCAAACACATAAGTACGTGAGGGTCAAAGTACGAATGATATACATCGTCCACACACAAGGTTTCATACAGCATTTTTTCTGGGTGGGAGGGAAGAGTTAAGGAAAGAGGAGGGGGGGGGGGGCACACGTTCATTTGATTTTCTGAAACCACACCCATTTGATTATAAGTTGTCTCAGGTCTAGAATTAGTGACATCAATCTTGGAAGACTAATTGAAGGACCTCAATTAACTGAAGTGAACCTTCACCAATTATTAGATCTAAAAGATATAATTGTCACTATATATAATTCATAAATTGTTTTTAACTATTTAGTGCAAGAGGTCGTTATAAAGCAATGGATGATCAAGGAAAGAGAAATGTGTAGTTCTCTACCAAAGTCAAGATATAGTAAGTTATGTGTGTCATGCGTACACATAATTCACGTATAGGCATATGACCTAAAGTCTCAATAAGAAACTCCCCTTTCTGTCAAGCAGTGCCCCGTTTTTGTTGTTGTTTTTAGCAGGATGTACTGTATTTCAAGTACTTCAGACAAACTAAACTTAAAAAATAAAATATCTGGGCATTATTTAGAGTGATTATTTAATCAAAGAATTGTGGACCGGTTCAGGTGGCACTTGTGGGTTAAAAACGCCACCAATTGTGGGTTAAATGCTGACACTACGGTCCACAGGCAGGGCTCGGCACTCAACAATAAAGGTAAGCCACCAAAGACTCCAACAACGATTACTTAGAGACTCTGATGACCGCTGCCACCAGAGTTCTCCCAGGTAGCTAGCCCTTTCACTGAAGTCACAAATTCAGCTTTTGGGTTTAACTAACATTAGGGGAACTGAATGACGCATGCGTGACTAGGGTTTATAAGTTCCAAGTCACGCATGCACACATATAAATGGGGGTGTGGTCCACGGAATACATCCGGACACAAAATACACAACTTGACCTGCGCCTACACTAAAATAACAAAATACAGAAATACCTACACAATGCTTACAATACACACATAAATGTCCTTGTATGACACACACACAAATGTTCTCAATCTCCATGCTTTCTCTTCTATCTTCTCTCTGTCTTCATCTCTTTCTCTGTCTTTCTCTTGTCTGTCATCTTCTCTGTCTCACTTCTCATTCCTCCGCCCACAGCATTGTTAATATTTAAATGGATTAACTGCTTTGGAGGCTGTCACACTTTGACAGAGATATGACTGATTGCCATACAGTAATCACTGTGACCTTCCATTTGAAACACAATTAAGTGATTAGTAAGTATGCATTAGATTGTAATTGAGATAACTGCAGTGTTAATGTTAAATAGAAATGGCTCTCAGCTCCATATACATAGCCATGAAATATTTAGCCGAATAACCATGGTTTCTTTTTTGCACACACCAAAACTATGGAGCTCGTTTCACTTGCCCATTGACCATAAACCCAATTTATACAAGAGAAGCAATTAAGAGCTTGGTATTATCTGATCACATATTCTTAGCAAAGCTATTTGAAAGAATATTAGCACAGGAAGTTTATGCTTATAAACATTTTGAGCAATTTTTATAAAGTTGTGATGAGTCATTTATATTCCGCCCTTTTGTGTACACGTATGGTAACTACTAGCTATAACCATTGAAACATGTATGTAAACTGTCTACGCTGGACCCAAGAGTGCTTTGCTCACTTTTCTCACTTGCAAATAATATCTTTCTTGATTGAACAATACAGTGCACCATTCTTGAACTATACACATGGGAACATTCATTATGTATGTTTCTATTTAGAGCCACCTATTTGGCATGGAATTTATTTTCAGACACTTCATTTGTACTACTCGACAAGGTATTTTTTTTATGTCTGTGCCAATGTGTTAAACAGTATAAATTATTGCAGAGCTCAATTGACATCTGGTGATACAGAGTCATCCTCCTATGCTGAACTTCTCTTAACATATGTGCAAGTGAATGTGTTGTGCATTCTCATAATTGGCGAGCGAGCGTAGCGAGCGAGACACTTACAGGGGTAACACAATCGAAAATCGGGGATGTTTATTTATTTATTTATTTATTTATTTGTATATATGTTTGGACGTACGTATGTCATTTCGTACTTTGACCCTCGCGTTTTTGTGTTAGTTATGTGGTCGACCCCGTCCCAAATTGCACTAAACAGAATCTTCTGGTTTATCGATCAGTACCCGTATCACCCTAGAAATTGAATTGTTTATCGTTTTGAATTCTTTTGCGGGTGCAGTTAAAACTTGAAAACTTAAGGGCCTTCCATTTCTATTCGAGTTAGTGGCGGTGGTAAGTCAATGCGCTCTTTGTCGTGGTTATAAGCCCTACTCAACAGTATTTACTTAAAAATGCATTGTCCACTAGACGAACCACGAAGGTAAGTCTTGCGTAGGTAAGTCTTGCGTAGTTATGTTCAGTTGTGTGAAGTGCGTTACAACTACTATTAAGAATATCACAAAGAAATTTTTAAATAACTTGATTTGATTTTGTTGCTTCTTTTTCAATTCAAACTGTTGCGGGAGCGGTTACTATGACATTGAAAACCCTTTACCTCATACGTAATTTAAAAAATCGACTTTATTTTAATAGCTTGAGTGTTAGTTGTTAAATTCAAATTAAACAATAGTGTAGTGTAAGGCTCGCTCGCCATTTGTGCTCAAGCACACCACTAGTTTATGTTCACAATCTTTCTATCTAGATTAAATCGTTCTCTGTTGGAGCTAGAAAAAGAACATTCCGTACCGCAGCGATGGCTTCCAACTGACAAGCAATACAAAGAATGTGAATATTTCATCATGTTGAATAGAAGGGAACAGTTGCTCGTTGATATTTGGAATGCTGGTCAGTGAGGGATGTTTTTACTTCAGCTCAAAAAGAAATACGCTGGCAAGTAGTTGCTATTTTGAATAGATGTCATGTGTATTCATAAGTTGCTTGTATTGCTATAGATGGGCAGAAGATAGCAAAAAGACTTTGTGCTCAAGTATCCAAAGAAACTCGGCAGATTAAGACACTGCTAGGAGAAGTAAATGCCTGTTCAATACTTGATGGTACGGGAGAGATGTCTTTGGTCGAGGCACTGGACCCAATTTATGTTAGAGCGCATTTGAAGTCTTTCAGTTGCACTGGACAGTCCTTAAATGAAGAGGAACTATGTGCTATTAATGCTTTTTTAATGCTTTGCCGGAGCAATGAAGAAATAGATCTTTTAAGAAAAGATGCCCAAAATTGTGTAGAATATTACAAACATAAAAAGACTTGTATTACACGTACAATCGAATTATTGATGAATAGTTCTGACCAATATGCGAAAGGAAGTATCTCACTGCTCTACTCGTATTTGAATACAGTAGAGAAATTGCTGGATCAAAGTCGTTCTGTTCAAGACAAGATAGCTTCAGGTGACTTCCATAATGCCTCCTTTGATGAGGAAAATGATTCATTCAATGAGGAGGAGGAAAATTCTGACAATGAATTTTGTTTGAGTGATGAAACATTTTACACGTGTTGTTATTTTGTTGTTGTTTTCTCTCATCAGTTTGGCAAATCACTATTGAATATTGTATTGTGCATAATACTGAATATATAAGAGGACATTGTGGTCTAGCATGGGGTAACAAACTGATTTGAAGAATATCTAGTTTTGTCTTCAGGTGTAAAATAAATACACTCACTGAACTTAATGATTTATGCACTGAACATTGGCTTAACACTTGTTGCCACATAGGAAATGCATTACAGTAAACAGGGCGTGGCTTAATTAAGGCAATATTTTCTCGTGTCACGTTGGGATATTAAGTCCCCCTTCCCCCAAGGTTATACCAGTGTTTATTGCACAAGAGACTCATTACTATGGTATTCACACATGAGCAGTACGCAACAAAAATTTATTATTCATTTGGATACTGCATAATATCATTAGTCTGATTGACCATTATTAATGCTTGTGGTTGCAGCACTCAGTGTTAAATACTAAATCAACAGAAGATACTCATATTCTCCTTCATCAAATTAATATGCAGTATAATATGAGTTATGTATCACAAATCGGATTGGAATAATAAATGTTTTTGGCATTTGTAATTATTTACAATTGAAGACACTCCCTCTGAATTAAGCTATAGAGCAGCTTGTGTGTACACAGTAGTACTTCTCCATATACCCCCCCCCCCTCCCTTCATTAGAAGCAACTTTTGGCAGTCTGCTACAAGTTTTATACCATTAATAATGTTAATGATGTGAAAGTAAACACTTGAAGACGAAATAATATCAACCTGTTGATTTGAACACCTAAAAATCAACAAAGAATATTGTATCGCGCGGCTCATTACTAAGTTGATAATGTGGTAAGTACATTAATTAGCAACTATCATTGTGGTGTATGCAGATATTTTCATATGCACATCAAACACAATAAAGGCTGCATAACTCAAATATCTGTACTAGTCGCACTGTTCTAGTAATCATTCACGAGTGTATTCTGTCAATGCATAGAGCCTTTAGTTCCTCTAATACACTCGCCCCTTTCATCAATATAATTTCATTATGAATTAATTTGAATAACAGTGGAGCATTGTTTTTCAAAGAGAAAATGTGGTGTTTTTGAGGTGAGAGGAAGAGATTGAGATGCATGATAAACTAATTGTGAGATATTATAATATCAATGTTCATGAAGAAAAACATGCTTGCATATGTCACACTTCCAATTAGCTCTGTCGACAGAGTCACAAGAAACAATATTGGCACAGTCAAAATGGAACAACTTCTTGCAGCTTCTACATTGAATCATTGGCCGTAATGAATCTTCAACCATCCTACATGTGCAATTAACCAATTAATTGCATCTCTGGATGACCACTTAACTATTTTGCCAAAGCCCACTCTTTTTGCCTTGGATGGGAAAGAAGTTAAAAATCCCTTCTCCAAACACTCCAACAAGTGAGATCTCAAAACTGTGACATCAAAAATACAACTACAGGGACTTCCTCCGTAAACAAGTTCTGTTGCAAAAGCCACAACAAACAATCCACAATCCGATGAGTTAGACTGCTTTTGAACATCTGCTAGGTCGAAGTGAAACACATCTTCTTTCGGTTTCAGTAAAGAGCATATTGCTTTTTTTTGTCTCCGCATTAATGGTTTCTAATGTACTATCATAAACTCGCGCACAATTACGTAACGTGTCTGACTGTGCCACATTGGAAACACAAATCCAATGGTTTCCATTAATATTCATTAGTTGAATAAACTTGGAATTCCTTGGAATCGGAGGAAAGAGAGCATTTCGCTGTGAACACAACGGATGGTTCCAACCATAAATATCTTCGGACTGCCTCTGTAAAAGTATCTGGGCAGCATGTATAATGCGATCATTCAGCCAATCTGTTTTTTATTCCAAAATTCTCCTGTCACAATGATATAATAGTATGGAGGGTCGCCACATTTCAGGACTAGACTTAACCGGGCTGTCCGACACTTCAACAACTGATTTAGATGGAGTTGGAGCCACAGTAGTTGTGCAAGGGGTTGGTAAAAGAGTAGTACGAACATTTTGGGATGGCATTCGCAAGAGTATCTGGGATGCAGTCTGAAGCAAACAAGAGATTGGTTTTACCATTGGTGATGCATGCGCAGCAAATTGTGGATTGGATGTACGTGGCGTGGATTGGAGACTGGATGTACGTGGCGTGGATTGACTGGATGTACATGTCGTGGATTGGAGACTGGATGTACGTGGCGTGGATTGGAGACTGGATGAGTGTGCAGATGTTGTAGAATTAAATGTTGTTGAAAATGATGATGTGGAGGAAATTGTTACAGTTGAGACAGGACTACTATGTGTTGGATGTGCTTGGTTATCTTCTGTATACACACAACAATTAAATCGCAATTATATACAATAGTCCAGCAAAACAATTTACTGCAAATATAAAAATGTCCACCAAATATTTTTTTTTCCTGGAAGTACATAGAAATTTAATCAATGAGTCTTTAGTGGCAGTGTGTGGCAATCTAGTAGTGACAGATTTGTTTCCTCAATGACAGTACATTAATATCTACGGTTACTTTGGTCGAGCAAATCTAAGTATTCAAGAGTTGCAACAACCAAAGCCTCTCTATATTTCATGCCAACAATCACGTGTTCTACATTCACTCTTCATCCAGTCATAACCCACAAAACTTACATTTAATGAAATAAGAATACTCTACTCAGTGTTTATAATATCTTGTATTACATGTGTATTATTATGTACAATTTAGGTCTAGTAGGAAATTGTTTATATATTTATGACGATTAACAGACAATTTTTCATTTACCGTGAATATTAGAGGAAGCTGTTGAGAGAGATGTAGTACATGGTAGCCAGAGAGATCCTCCAAACACATTCTCTATAATAGCAAAATAATGTCAATAATATCCACTTTATTCTGGCTACTAAAGTAAGTTAAATTAAAAAAATAACTTGTAGCAGGCAGAGTCACCAAACCATTCCTCATACTCTGCCACTCACTCTAATCACCTCACGTAAACCTCATTTAATACTGTAAACCTCATTTAATACTGTATCCCTTTACCTTTTAGACTATCCATAGGCCATATACCCGCCTTCTCAAGAAAGTTGTCAACTAGCGGGCATAGCAAAGTTAGCAAGTGAGTCACAGGGTAACACAATAGAGATTCCACAATATTCTCTTTTTTTTGCATATGTGCGACCCATTTCTTTTTTCACCCATGTGACTAGTTGGTAAGGTTTTCGTTTAAGCAAACAAATGGAGTACAGTAATAAACCTGTAGACCATTCTGTAATGACCTTCCAGCTTTAACCCTTTCGATGCCGTAACCGCATATATGCTGGCGAGAACAGGTCCGCGTTCTCCAAATAAAAATAAAAAATCTATTTTAGATTAAGCTATCATTTTTTTTTTATACATAAAGTGGACGTTGTACTTTCCTTAAAAACAATATTGAACCCGTACGGGTAGGTTAAGTATTTTTTTAATGTCTGAAAACGGAGATTGAGAAATTTTTTGACCGAGAATTTTCAGAACGCCTAGCACTCAGTTTTTTTGTTGCCTACGGACATCAAACACTCAAAATAGAAAGTATGAAGCCTATAGAGAGTCCCTCAGCATTTTTGAAGAATTATGGATACATTTTTTCCTACCGGACATCGAGAGCAATCGATTAAGCTCCTTCCTCGAAGACTCGATCCTCGAAACCTGCTGTAAGACGGGTTGGTTCCAGTTCTTTTTCAGGCTTTCAGAAGCTTATTTTGTTTGTTACTCATTACAAGGCTATAGCTACCTACTTTATATGCCTGGCTGTTTGTTTGTGGACTTTTGCGGTTGCTTTGCGGTTTAAAAATCAAATTGAATTCTAAAAGACGCCCGAAGTGCTGAAGAAAGTTGGCGTCGAAAGGGTTAAAAATCAGGCAAGGCCCTGGGAAGACCTAAAACACCTGAACTTTTGTTTATTTGTCAACTGCCAAAAAATATAGCAGACTCTGAAAGACCACACATACTACCTACATGTAACTTACCTACAAGTACCAATGATCGCATGACATCAACCACTTGAGGTTCTGTACATTTTGTACATGTAGTGGTATATGCTGTCTGTATGTCATCCACAAGGAAACCATAGGCAAATGCTCTGTACCCAATATTCTGCAGCTGTTCCATCTACATACACGCAAAAGAAAAAGCACCACTCATTAACAACTAGTTTGGTCACATAAGCAAGTAGGTTTGGTAATTGCTGGTGATAACACAATTAGTGTGAATAGTTTGTACCGCCAGTGCTTACTATCAGAAGTAGATACAAATAGAAATGGTCAACCTATTTCCCGCCAGTTATTAAATTTACAATTGCATTTAAATACACAGAAAAGTATTGAATACCTTCTTCTGTATCATTCTAAAAATTTTCGTGCCTTCTTTTATTCTTTGAGCTACTGTCATGCTTTGTTCCTCCACCAGTTCTGATGCAACAGCATTTAGTCCGGTCTTTTCTTCCACATCAAGAGCCTCATATCTCACACTAGCTGCCATAGTTAGTGCTGCAGCTCCATTCTTTCTGGCATTTTTGCCTTCTGTATAGGTAAACATATGATTTGACTATACAGAAGAAATCAACAATAGCAACTAGATAAGATGTTTGACTGCTAGGCATGCAGAGGTACACATGTACTTCATAACCAAACTCTGTATTTACTATGAGCATGTTATAGCTACTGGATACTGAGTGTACTAGTAAAAGAAGCATTACAATGGCAAGCAAATAATGACTAGTCGCTACTGCATTACAGTCATCATACTGATTCTAAATAAAGAACAATAGCCAACAGACACAGCCAAGAACAAGCAAATTAGATCACAAATAAAAAAAAAAAATGCTCTGGGCTACTAGCTGTATAAAACAATCGTTACAATATAATTAGCTATTACTAGGGCCGACTTGGATTTAAATTTTTTTTGTTAGGCCAGGAAGTAGATGTGACCTAACACAGGATGTAGGTGTGACCTAACACAGGATGTAGGTGTGACCTAACACAGGATGTAGGTGTGACCTAACACCGGATGTAGGTGTGACCTAACACAGGATGTAGGTGTGTCAATGATCAAGTGTAAAGCAGGGTGTATTGAATAATAAATACTACATACTAAGAACTAGCACAATATAAGATATCAATAATTTTGTTAATTTCTGCAGGGACCATGGAAGCAAGGTCACTTCAAAGAGCCCAATTGAAATCAAATGCTTGAACTTCAAAGCACTTAATCATAAATTTCAGAGAACACAGTCGGTAGTTCATAATAACAAGCAAAGGCCAGAGCTCGTCTGATATTGTAGTGGCTGGAAGTGGACAAAATTGCATGAACCGAAATTCTACTACGAGATGACCACGAGAGACACGAGTGATCTCCGCAAGTTTCTGTTAGGCATGCCCACTTTAATTAGCTGTTCAAGCCCAGGGCGTACTTCACCAATTAAAACTACACAAACATGGTCTGGCTCAAGTCGGACTGGTGGGACTAGTGATGCTGCCTCTGATTACTTTGTGAATATGCCAAGTGGAGGAGAGTCATACAGAAATACAAGCGCCCCGCACACGTTGATCATGTGATGCAATGTTAAGGCCTTCACAGCCTCAAACAAGGATTATTGTACACCATGAATTGGTATATAAAGTATCCCAAAAAGGGACATCTTGTGACAGACAAACAATACTAGGGATGACTGTATATCTGATATATTACAATGCAATGACAGATGGCCAATGTACAGTAACCCTTGCAGCTGAACAATTAATCAAGCACGAAATAAGAACAAACAGATTGTAGGCAGGCTTCAGGAATTTTGGTTTGAACTGGTATATGGCTTGAGGAGGAGGGCAGAGGGACTGGCTATATATGTGTAGATATGCACACATGATGCAATTTACACATGGATTAACTTAATTCACATCAAAACATGTGTATGAGCTGGGGGGATGGGGGGGGAGGGGGGGAAGCTGTCCTCTTTGTTCACCATTACTAAAGAAATTATGGTTGCTGTTTTTCTTCTTTCTGCTTATTAGTATGCTTAAATTCAGCTATATTTGTGAAGGGGGTGAGGGCATAATCCTAATCCAGTGTTTCTCTTTTTATCAAAAACTAGTCTATTGGAAATGGATATACAATACATTTTTAAGAAATCGATCGATCTTTTCTCGACATTACGCACGCCGCGTTGTGCCCGGTTTTCCCATAGACGGTCACATATAATCTGCCTGAAAAAATTCACCCCAGAAAGGTACGTACCTTTTAATGTTACCTACTCTGCCTTAGGGAAATGCCATAGCTGGGCTGTACACAGAAAAGGGACAAAACAACTTTCCTAGATTTAGGAGGGGCAATGAAAGTAAAATATAACACATTCAAAGACCCTCATAGTTGGTATCATGACTTCATGATGCATAGTCAACATAGCCTGGCATAGCCGACCCTATACTTCTATTATTGGGGACGTGGGGAAGGAAAGTGTCTGGGGACATGGCCGTACTAAATTTGTTCTAGAGGAATGTGGAAGTGGTAAGTGCCCTGCCCCCCTCCCCACTTTGACATCTGAATTTCTACCGCAATAGATGCAGATCGACTTTCCGACTCTTTTTTTTTTTTTTTAAGTTTCTGTAGCTTTTGCTGACAGATTACTATGCTATCACAGCGTTGCTGGTGGAGGTGATCACACCTCTAGTGACACGTTCCAACAGACTACAATCTGCTTTGAGTGTCTCCTTTTCCACCATGCTTGCTAAACCTAGCTGCGAAAGAGTGGCCGACACGTACAGGAAGTTAGACAGAAAATAGCCATACTTGCTAAACCTAGCTCTGAAAAGGTGGTCGACAGTATAGGAACTTTTATATGTGGTTGAGGAGGGCCATTCCCAGTAATTTGCTAATGGTAATTGACCGCCGCAATGTATGCAGCAGAACAAATTTGGTATGGCCATGTTGCCAGACCCTTTCCTTCCCCACGCCCCCAATAACAAAAGGAAAAGGGTTGGCTACGCCAGACTATAGTCAGCATAGTCGTACTAAAAGATTTCTAGGAGGAGGCAAATACTTTTTTAATTTGACATAAAGCAACAATCCCTCTCATTGCACAAATGCTCTGGGTTAGCTTCAAATTAAAATTACTCCGTATTGTTGAATTTTTTTACGGACTTTAAGTACAAAGAAAAGAATATAAATAAGCTGCGTATTCATTTTGGATTTAGCTGTAGTGGTGGCTTACTCAGAACTAAATACATTATAGCAAACATTACCAGGAAATCCCAGTAAAGTTTTTTATTTAAATCTTGCATGCTATTAGTAGCTTTCATGACCATTATTAGATAGCTACGTGAATGCCCCAGTTTGCTGCTAAAGCTTAATCACATCCCAACATAAAAATATACCTTCAGAATGCCCAAATTCTTTCTGAAATATCTGCCATGCAGAAAGCTTTGGTTTCTTCAGTGGTGGTAGCACCGGCTCCTCTGACAGTGCATGGCTTCGGACATAATTTTTTTTCTTCACCCACCGCTAAAATAATGCATCAATTTTGATAAAATTTGTCTGATTATTTTAAGATCATCTTACTTTGACTTGTTCTACTGAAAGGCCAGTTTCAAGTACAGCTTTCTCTAACAGTCTTTTCTTGAGCACCCTTTCATTCCCATTTCATAGTAGTATTTCAGCCTGTTAATCTGTTCTGCGCTGTGTCTAATAGGATTCCTTCCTTTCTCAGTAGGTGGTACAGTTAAACAGGATTCATTGCGGCATTCCTCATCCATGACGTTTTATTCCACTACACATACATATGGCTTCTAGAAAGAAAACGGATGTAGTTGTCATTAGGTAAGCCGTGGCCATGGCCACACCCACTTTACGTGTGACACACCCACAAAAATTGGAACTTTTTTAGCCGTAACCGACACGAAAGTTCCTTAAATTTTAGCAGTGGGCTGCTCAAAAAGTTCCTGAACCGGGTGTCAGGGAATATCCTGTTATAATATTGTTAACCGTGATGACCATTTACCTAACGACTATATTTATTTCACTGGTTATTATATGAATTTGCTAATAATGTTTATAAAAATAATCATCAATTGAAGGTTCCATAACTGAAGAGAACAGGAGAGCTGATCTTCACTCATCCATGATGGTGCACATTCTCTACATAACATGCAAAACAATGTTGAATTTACAAGTACAGTAAGATCAGATTTTCCTTTCAGTGAAGCAGCTATATGACCAATACCCTCAAGTCCACCCCACCTTTATTTCTTAACGACCTTCAGCCAACATACATTATTACATCCATACCTTAATGAAATACCACATAAAACAGCTGCTTATAGTTCAATTTATTCTTAGTATCTTTAGCATGGACAACACAATATAATATAATATTATGTATACCAACACCACGTGTCTTAATTCATCCAGGTGAAACTTGGTCAATCTCAGTCACTTACTATCATATGCTAAGTTTACCTTTACCAGATTTAAAATCACCCTTCAAATGTGGCAATGGTCAACATTTGAACTTTATTGAAAGTAACTTAGCTGGAAAACCGTTTTTTTTTAAAGAGCAAATTATACTTGGGCTCATTGTGTGTGTGTGTGTGTGTGTGTGTGTGGGTGGGTGGGTTTGTGTGTGTGGTGTGGTGTGTGTGTGCAGCAAGTATACACATTTGCATTTTGTGACCCTTGCAGTTCATAAACCTGACATATAGCTCGGCCATCATACATTACCATAACACTACCACTTACCATTTCAAAAGTACCAGTAAGATATTGCCCATGTTCACTGATCATGAAGAAGTGTATTTTACCTATACAAACATGCACACATACATACACATACACACAAAAATGTAATGGGTAACTTGAAGTTAAAGAAATGCAAGTTAGTATGATTAGAATTGATTATTATTTGAGTGTGCTTTGTTTAGATTTTAGGGGAAATAGTTAGGCCGGGGAGAAATGCAACTGCTTCTGAAGACTGAACGAGTGAGAAGTATCGTGACGTGTTATTCAGTCACTATTTTTGGCTCATTTCAGTTGAAACAATGGACACACTGGGAGCAAGGTGATAGAAGTTAGAGGAGTTGTGACATAAAATAATTAATGAGACGAGAGGCTAAGTCAACTGATTGTCTTCTACAGAGATTATCTGTTGCACTTCAAGGGCAAACTTTACCTCAGCCATGGGTAGCATGAGTTGTCAAAGATATCTGCTCTCTTTTATATTATTTTAGCGATTTTGGCTTATTATTATCATTGTTATCTTGTTGTTGCTGCTGTTGAAATGTTGCCAAACAGCTCTTGATATACTATGAATTATATTACATGCAATTACTTCTGTAATAGTACACAGCATACATTGCCCAATGTATGGGAAAATTGCCGTTCAATTGAAATAGGCCACGGAAAATGAAATAGTATGGCTATAGAACAGTTTGCAAAGTGAGGGGTTTTGCTTAAAAGTTTAAAGTTATAGTGGCTTAGGTTAGGATTTAGGTGTACTATTAGCGAGTGATAGCACTAGTAACTGTAGTATAGGGATTAACAGCACTCGTAAAGCAATAAACAGAACTCGGCTTCGCCTCGTACCATTTCAATTGCATTACTTGTGTTATTAATCCCGAATACCATGGTTACCCGTCATACCAATATACCCCACACCGATAGCACATTGAAAAACGTTTGGGCTAAATCGCCACTAAATTGAAATGTCCCATAGAAAATGGTAGCCAATATTGACAGATACTTATTTTAGCTTTTTTGAGATTTTAGGGTGCTAGTTTTGTGCCAAAGGAATATGCTATCAGTTCAAGTATAATACCATGCTATACTGGGTCCATGACTGTTATAATCAAGGTATTGGTAAGTTAAGATTTTATTCCAATCAAGAACAAAATCAAGTTGAACTTTGAACTAGCTAAAATTAGCTAAAATTAGTACCGCAAATAAAAGTTACCTTAAGGTAGCCATAATAAAATAGTGCTGGCTGCATGTTAGGATGTCAGTGTACTATTACCAAGTAACAGCATGGGTAGTCGTGGTATTTTGGATGAATAGTACTCATGAAGCAAAAAAAAAAAAAAAAAAGCTCTCAGCTTCACCTCATTCGATTTCAATTACCTCACTTACGCTATCCTGACTACCATAATTACCCGTGTTATATTCATACTAACTCACATTATTCTGTCTCATGTTTTGCTGCCACTATGACACAACAAATCCTTTTATCATGACCACCAAATCTATATGAATATAAACAACAACACACTCACACACAAAGTACATTGACTCACACAAACCGTTGTTTTCCATCTATATCAACAACTAGAGCTGGACAATATTCCGGTATTATCGTTGCACCGCGATATTAACCTGATATCGGGATACGATATTTTGAGAATGTCCAGATGATATGATCGGTTCACAATATCGTTTTATAGGAGCAGCCATTTTTGTTATAATGGATAGATAACAAAGTTCTTACATTAATAGCTAGCCGAGGATCATATCAAAAGCAAACACAGTTTCAATTGACATGTTAAAAAATATCGCGATATATTGCTATATCGTGATAATTCAAGATAATATCGTATCGCCTGTGATCTCCCAGCTCTATCAACAACCATTACTTATCTACTTAAAAGCATAAGGTATGATATGTTTTTATAGCTATGTCCATCAAAGCAGTAGTTCTAACTATGAAGTGCAAATGTGTATACCACTAATGTTTCATTTACGTAGATTTAGGCAGACCTTTCGTTCGTGATCAAGTTGAACATACTACGCAATACATAGCTACTACCATTTAGTAATACTTTTTAAGCTAAGCCTATATATTTAATCTGACTCTCACTTAAGCAATTAACTTACAAAACATCATCAGTGGACCATAAAGTTTTCTTGTCCCCTTCCCCGCGACAAAACCAGCCAACGAGCTTCTTACACTTTTATTAGAAATTATGGTAAAGGGTTTAACTCTAACCCTCATAGTGCGAAGCAATGTGTATGTAGATCTAGCTACCAGGTCATTTACTTTGTGAACAGACTAGCACTTCTCAGTCATAACGTTCAAGCGCACGAGCTCAACTGAGCTCAACGCACTGCTGCCCAGTAAAACTATTTTGGATCAGAGCATTTCCCATTAGTAGGCACTTATTCTAGTGAACCTTATTTGTTTAGACTGTTCTTCCGTGCTGTAGAACCAAGCAACAGTTAAGATGTTTTAAGAGACAATGAGAGACAAATGGTAGTGATTGTTTGGAATAAAAACAGGAAATATTGAGTAAGTGGCAACAAATGAAATTATGAAATGTAATGAGGTAATAAAATGATGGTGTCCTGTGGAAGTACTCTGGTAGTTCGTGGGTGCATAACAATGTGGTGATATAATTTGTCATAACATACATGGATGTGTTTGTTCCAATCTGTCAGGGTGTGAGTCCGGTAGTGTCTGTGATATTGGTCCAGTTTGTGTGCATTTCCATAAAAATATATTTCCGTTCCGTTAACTACTAGTATTTTGTGAATTTGAAGTGCTTCAATAATATCCTTAAAATAACAGTAGCATTCCTTTTATATGTGGTCCCATGAACTTTAGCCCACTTCGTCCTATAATGGTAATAGTTATGGTTTTAAGAATTTCACAATACGTATTGCTTACTCAAAGACATTGAAGGCTGATACGGTATCTGGCAGTTCAGTGGTTGCTACAGGGAAAGCTATATACATATACATAGTTGGTTCATTTTGTAATACATGTATACATTTGCAGGTGATCATATAAGAATAAGTTCTCCCACCTGGACCAGTAGTGATATGGTCTTTCTGGCAGTCTTGCGTGATGCTCTGCGTGTAGCACACATGCTGCTGGTAGCGCATGGCCAAGGAGTACGGTATGTTGACATAATTTCCCAGCGTGTGTGTCAAGCTTTTGAAGTATGAATGTTTAGCTTCATACCTCATGGTCCAGTGATAAACAAGTGGACCAAATCTAAAATAAAGACACAATTAGTGTGCAAGTTTAGTCAGTGAAAGAAACGGCCACACACCTCTACTGCTACATGTGCTTAAACACATTTATGCAGGATGTCCCTCCCAAACTAGACTGACTTTGTTTAAGTACTCTAACAGAATTGACTTACAATTTATCTTCAATAATTGTTTGAGTGTACCAAAGGATGCAATAACAAACCTAGAATAATTTCATTAAGCTAGCACTATATGAGACAAGATAGCTAAATGTGCAGTGGTGAAATTAATCGCAATTTTTAAAATATAGAAATGTATTTGAGGGTCATTTCATAGGAAACGTTAATTATTTTTTTGGATGTTTTACAAAACAGTGAGGATAACGATATATATAATACACCAATAAGTCGAAGACTTTCAAATCGCAGTCAGATTTGCAAAAATAACCATGTCCATGTCATCATTCGAGTGACTCTACGTTCGAAAGTAAATTTTTTCAATGGGTATCATATAAAAGTCATAGACAGCATTGGTAAATGAAATATGGATAGAGACTACACTCTTCTGATAATGGGTTTTGTCACTAAAGTAATATGAATTCCTATAGTAGCAGCTGCACTTACTGCAGTGTGAGTCGTGGCATGTGTACCATGAAGTGCATCTTTGGTATGATGCTGTCATTAGGATATAAGTCCTTGAACTGAGAGTGGTGCAGGTAGATTTTTTGTGATAAATATCTAATTAGATCCTCTGTTGTTCTTGGACTAAACTATGTCTACTATCCGCATCATTAGTTCTCCCAGTAAGAATCTACTTCTGGAACTAGATCCCTGATGACAATAGGGAGGATTCTTCCTAGTAGCCACATCTGGGCAGCTATGTATGTAGGTACGCAAAATAGATTAAAAAAGGAATAATAATAATAATATTGACAATAGAGTAGAACGTTAGTTATCTGGACATTATTGCACAGAGGGGTATCCAGATAGATGAATATTCAGGATATCTCTATATGAGCACTATGGAAGGGTGTGGCCATTTGCTATTGCATTTAGGGTGTCCGGAGATAACTGACTGGCATCCAGATTACCGACACTCTACTGTAGTACACTGTGGAATTCGCCCATAGGATAATGTAATGGGTGAGTTTGTCAATGTGTAGCCCATGATTTTGTGATTGCACAGTTTAACTGCTTGATATTTTACTCAAATATCCAGGGTGACAACTGTAGGTGTAAGATTCACTTAGATGGCTATTGTCTTCGAGATCCGCTTTTGACACTAGGATGACTACTATAACCCTTATGCTAATTGTGTGATAAGGGCTATTGGCGAGCGAGCAAAGCGAGCGAGACACTCTCAGGTGTAACGCAGTGATATCACTTAATACATTAAATGCCCTTATTTCACAATCACATCACTGCGCCAGCCGTACTATTTTAGCTTTATGGCACTCATAAACCATGTACAGGCACTCCAGCTATTACTCTGCTATATTTCTAAATACAGTAGTGCTATGTGTCGAGCTATTACTTACATAATATAGCATGTGTGAGTCTATTTACATAAGTACCGGATTGTCTGAGAGTGTGGCCATTGCTAAATAAAGTTGTAGCATCTATGAGGGAGCACTTGTCACTAGCCTCCATGTAACCCAGCTCAGTGTTGGTTAGCCTTGTGTTTAACAAATCTATGGGAAACAGCAATTTTATGAAAGAAACCGGAATTAGTTTGTGCTTACCAAGAGTAAAATACTGTTTCACTTCCACCATTATTTTTATCATCAACTTTATTTCATATTGTAGAGCTCCTTCCAGTATGTCATGCATGATGTCAGGGATCAATCCACCATCGCAGACATGGAAATACCTTTCATGAAAACAGAAGAAAACAGTAAGTTTATATGTTGTGGAAAACCACATTATCTAGTGTACCTCAATTCATTAAGGTGTGAGTTTTTGTTGATCCCATACTGTTTTGATGCCTCAGAAGAACTCTCTGCTTGTACACAGTATTGCCTGTGGGCCCATAGGATGAAATCTTCTTCTTTGAACTATGTATTGAAGTAGCATTGGTTGCAGTTTTAAATATTTGGATCACACACACACACACACACACACACACACACACACTGAAGGGAAGTACAACTCAACGGTCTCTAGGTACCTCCGACTGGTGTTCCACACCCTAGGGGCCAGACGTTTGAAGAAGGTAACTCCACTCATCTTGAAGTATCTCTCCCACTTCAGAACAGACTCAAGAGTCACACTATCAAATCAATTATAATTTTTGTTTTTGCTATGAAAAAGTTGAAGTTCATTTCTAATAGCGCGGGCGAATATTGTGGACGTTTAGGGTAAAAGCGAACTGCAGTATCTCGCGCAGGCAAGCCCGACTAATTGCGCAGAAATACAACTGGTGAGGCGATTTGGTGACCTGTCCACCATATACGAAATATTCCTCGAATCAATCCGCATGTAACGGCGGGTACTCGGTGAGTGATTATAAATAAATTCATTAAATTTATTTTAGGAGCGGTACAGAGTAGTGGAATACAGTAGTGGACATTCTTATAGTTATATCCAGCATTATATTTTAGTTAAACTGTTCAATACAGCAGTAGTTCTGTGACCAGACCCCTCAGGCTTAATTGTAATCAGCAGCTCCAGTCATATTTCACTGGTCACACCTTAGAAACCTTTTCCTCTTAAAAATCAATGGACCTACTCAAGAAGGATCCTTGTAAATAGCACTCTGACTCAAACAATGATTGTTATTGCATAAAAAAGAGTAACCGTAATGAATTCATTTAAATAGAAGGGTGTTGAAATAGAAATATTAAGTACTAAATGTGAGGGAAGTATTTGTGTCTGCACGTGCTACTATAAAGTAACTGAAGTTAGAATAATTCTTTGAAGTAGAAATATAGTAATTAGACAGAATTATTTAAAGTAGAAAGAATTATAACTTTTGAAATTTAAAGTAGATAACTGTAATATTGTAACTTTTTGTAGTAATGATGTAATAAATAATTCGACTTTACAGAGCCTTCCAAGCGATTTAAATGAAATATATCATATTTGCCATGTGTTCCTATGCGAAAATACCTGTCTGTAAATTTGTGTGGGATTGACATGTGTTAAATAGCTGTTCTGCATGTGAGGTAACCACTGCTTGATCAGCATAAAATTAGTGTAGAGCATTACTTACCAATCCTGCAGGGCAACTAGCACACAGCACAAATAGCCAGCATTCAGGAAGCTCCATAGCTTTTTTGAGTCACTTGAACACAGAGCCACTAAGAACCGTGAGTTTGAGATTAAAGAAGACTGTAAGTCTAGAGATATCAGTCTGGAGCTTTGTGGATGCTGACTGTCTACTGACAGTGTAGCAGTGGGCTAGGTGGGTTAATACTAGGCAAAATACCAGCTGTGGTTTATTGGGTGAAGAGAATTGATATGTAAGGGTTTGTGAGGTTACGAAGGCAAGAGCTCCATGTGTGTGGTGGTATAAAATTAATAATGAATGATGACACAAACATTCGGGTACAGGATAGAACAAAGAATGCTTCCATCTATCCACACCTTACTTGATGAATAAAGGTGGGAAGTGAGGGAGGAGGGAGGATTATCATCCGTAATTTTAACCTCTGGTAAACAGCTAGCCTGCTTACTGTGAACACATGGGTGTGACAAAATTGAAGAAGCTTGCCCCACTCCATCAGTTAGCCTGAGCTGATCAGGGATAGGGTTTCTGGAACCTGCATGTAGACAACTCAGCTATTGGAGCTGGTTATAAGATGAAGCGAGAGCGGAAGGATGATAAATAAGTAATTCTAAGTGGACTGTAGCAAGGTTAGCTGAACTGATCCACTACCAGTGAACTGAGGAGTTTATAGCTCACACACAAGCTGCACAGTTAAACTGCAAGAAAGTTGCCCACCTCCTGAGAATTCAGCAGGAAGTTGAAATGCTGAGTTAAGTTATGGATACAAAATTAATTGAATGTGTAAATGGTAAAACTGTTATTATTATTTCTTGCATAACTGGTAATGAGATTTATATCCATATTATACCTCAAGTTTTATGCAAAGATCTTTTCTTGTTTACCAGATAATATAATCAAGTAGAATCAATTATTAAAACAATATGGGATTTAAAATATTACATGCGCAGCATTGCACTAAAATAAATATGAAATGTACAGCCCAAGAGTCTTTACTGGATAATTGTTACAGGTACAAACATAAGCATATAATTCACTAGCTATTCATTCAACAATCCATTGAAAAGTAGTAAGCCTGAGGCAATACGTCACAGTTTAAATTTACGTGTAGTTCAAATGTGCTGAGCCCAGGAACTTTATTTCCCATGTGTAATGGTTCCATTAGTTATACTTTGGCTTCTTCCCACTCTTTGGAATGCTGTTGAGTCACAATAGCCATTTCTGGGGCCATCTCATTATCATTTTCTCCTGTACTTGAGTATTCTCTCCATCAGGAGTCATCCCTGTCTTTATCCTACACGGATATGTTTAAGTAGACACGACATCTTTGAAAGAGATGCGACAAAACAATGTTGTCATCATTTCGCTGAGAACCAAAACTTGCACCAATCCTTCAGGCAATGTTTTGTTGTTTTGTTGTTGTTTTGTTGTTGTTTTGTTGTTGTTATTATCCTATAGCTTCGTGGCACTTTCATACACACACACATTTGGTGGTCAACTGTGTTAACCTCAACTACTGTTTTAAACATGGATGACAGCCTTGAAGAAGGAAACAGCTAAGATGTAGAAGATACACATCATTGGATGTGTAAAAAATAATTGAGCTGCAGTTAAAGGCTTCTTTATACAGTGTTGAGTAAAGTCGAGCTTACAAAATTCAAATGGAATTTTTAATCAAACAGCTCAAACAGAATGTTCACAGGATTTAAAATTTATATGTTTCATGCATTTGGGGAGTCTGAAAGAAAAACTTAGCTAGCGCAGACACTGGTATGATAATTAATGGACTCCACCCACTTAGTGTTATGACTCCACCACATTCCATCTGTCTTGAGAAGACGCCATTTGCCTCACTAGCTAATAGAGCAGGAGAAACTAATTAAGGAGTCACGAATCGTAAGAGAACACCAGAGAAGTAAAATCATAAGTTTAGACTATCAGAAATACAAGGTACTTGCTCATAACAGAGCAGGAGGTATATATGGGTTCATTGTAAATGGCACAGTAGGGAAGAGTATATAAACTCTGTATATACACCATGGCTTAAAAGCTGAAGTAAGCATAGCCCTAAATTAATTGTTCAAGTTATGAAGTTTGTGTAAAAGAAGTAGCTACAAATAATGTTGCTGCAAATGACAAATCTAACCACAAGTTGTGTTTTGTTCAGGTTTATGATGGAGAATTCAATTTGGTGCTGGTTGGTTATTGCTACTGTAGCAGCTTCAGCTGAAGCCGTACTCAGAGCTCCTTGTGGAATGGAAGATCATGTGCGAATGCTGTATGAAAGCCATGGTGAAATAGGAAATGCATATCATCTAAGAGGAGTGCTGGAACTCTACTGTTCTGGTTCTTATCATGGAATATGTCCCACCAGTTTCTCCAACAATGATGGTGACGTATATTGTAGGTCAATTCACTTTCAAGGTAAGGTAAAATATGATCTTAAAGTAAAGCTAACACACAGTGGCTGTACTCTGACTCAAAGGAGCAGTTCTGCTTGGCAATCTTCCATACAGTGGATCAGTTGTGCCAGATGGCTTTAATTGTGATGGAACAGAAGCTTCTCTTTCAAACTGTTCTAGAATTAGTGAACCAGAGCATTGTGAAGTGATGTCTGCAGTGCATTTACTCTGCTACACATGTAAGTGCTAACATATGTGATGAGCAATGGGTTATAATTGTTCCAATATTTATATGACTAAGCTCATTACCCCAGTAGTTAGCTATAGCAACCTGGCTTGGCTTACCAGTTTTCAGGGTTTTTACAGCTACCTTACTCTAGTGGGGCATACCCTGGTTAGAGCAGCTGCTAAAATATAAGGTGGGGGGGGGGGGGGGGGGGGGGGGGGGGGGGGGGAGGGACCGGGGGGGATGGCAGCCCCTAGAGAGTTTTATGGACAACTTTACTACTTCAGAGGAGAACTTTACACCTTGAGTTACCAACAAACTACTTCAGAGAAGATGTCTAGCATGGAATACTCTTCAGAGTGATATGGCTAGATATTCCACTCTCTCAGGCTTGAGTATAATAAGCAGTTAGATATTGGCACAGAAGTAGTTTGTTAGTATGTCCAAGTTGAGTTGGTAAGGGGGGGGGGTTAACAGGAAGCAATTTAGTCATGTGAATCCAAGTCAAGGGGTGAAGTTGAGTTGGCTGTAAAAACTCTGCAGGGTCTTCCCACAAACCAAAGCTGCTGATATTTTAGCAGCTGCTCTAACCTTGGTTGGCGGGTAGGCTCCACTTACAGCCATGAGATAACACTATGGGATAACACTATGTGATAACTGTGAACCTGGCAGTTCCTAAAGACAAAACATTGTGAAGATATCTAGCTTGGAATAACTATAGTACTTATTGCATGAGTCAGAGTGTGATTTCAAGGAGCAGGCTAATTTATTTTCATGAGCCAAAGGCCTGAGTGAAAATAAAGCCTGAGAGTGAAATATCTAGCCATATCAGTGTAATAAGAGTTTATTCCACACTAGATATCTTCACTGAAGTAGTTTTTTGGTCTCATGGTGTAAAGTTGAAAACTCACTAGGGGCTCCCCACAACCCCAGCTAATATTATAGCAGCTGCTCTAACCTGGCTGGGTAGGCTCCACTAGAGTAAAGGTAGCTGTAAAAACCCAGAAAACTTGTACCCAGGCCCTGCCCTGTTGCTATAACTACTATACTCTGGTAATGAGCTTGCCTTGCAATACAGCCGTGGGATAACACTATGTGATATGAAGGGTCACCTACCTAAAAATATCATTATGAAGATATCTAGTGTGGAATAAATATATATATATATATTTCAGCTGAAAGGATTTCAGTCAATGGCACACTACAGCCACCAGGAGGTTTCCTCCCTCCAGGTATGTGACAGAGTTCTAACAGTTGTCTATTTTGAATGCATGTATTTTGTCCATTACAGTGCCACTCTATCATACTGGACCAGGATTTGGAGATGTGGCTATTTCACTACCTGATGATTCTAGCTTTGGTATACCTTTCACCATCCCCTTTAATGGAGTTCTTTTCAACACACTTTATATCAACAGCAATGGAGTCATATCTCTAGGCTCTCCTTATAGAACCCACATCATCCAAAGCTTCCCTATCACATCTCCACCTCTCATTGCTCCATTCTGGATAGATCTGGATCCTTCAGTCAGTGGGACCATCTCCTACAGATCCATCTTTAACACCTCATCCATCGATGATGGAATCGATGCATTTAACAGTTTCAGTGTTCCACTGTACAGATCCACTTCTGCTCTACTGATTACGTGGGACAAGGTTATTCGTTATCGTCGATCAGAAATAGCAGAAACATTCCAAGTTATACTGAGTACTAACGGAACCAGCAGTTATGCCTACTTTCTTTACAGTGATGAAGTTTATCCAAGTGGAGCAGTGGTAGGAGTCAATGTAGGAGACGGAGTAAACTTTGTGGAAGAGACGTCTAGGTTTGATAGTCGCACAATAGCCCAAGGAACCAACAATCCAATTTTCACTTTCAAGAGTTTATATTTCTATAACTTGGACAATATTGCAGGTATTTTTTATTCTATTTATAATATGCATTCTTATTTACCAGTTTTTATCTTCAAGGCACCCTCACAAGTGGGAGTGGCAGTGGCAGTGGCAATGGCAGTGGAGTCTGTATTGATGGAGATCTCAGAGGAGAGCAACACACTATGGGTCAGACGTTCATCAATGGTGAAGGAGACTTCATCTCTAACACATCCCTACTTCTGACAGCTTGTGCAGGCGGAAGTTTCGGAGGAATTTGTCGACATAATTTTGACAACATAGATGCAGCACTAGCCTGTAGTTTCTTAGATTATGGTAAGTAAATATTGCATCACATCAGTGATATTTTACCCACAAGCCCCTGGCAATTTGAAAACAAAAAAACAACAACAAAACACAAAGTAAAGACAACTATACACATAATAGGTAGACTTGGATATTCTGAATCTGCTACGTTTAAGCTCGAGCTAGATTCCTAAATGATGCCAATCTGAATTGAATGTTTTAGAGTCTAGCAATGACTGAAAATAAGAAACAAATAATAATTGGTGACAATAAAGCCTAGAGCATAGCAACAAGCATCTGATTTACTATATTTCTAAATACACCACAAAGCATGAATCTACTATTTAATGGACCAATCAGATTGCTTGCATTTGATTAGCCACACTACCTTGAAATCTGCGGGATTTAGAAACTCGAAGGCTTGGGGCTGTAGCATCAGAGCATAGCGAGGACGCTACTAAGAGCCTGAGAGTTTCCATGGTACTGCACTTTAACTTTTTTAGAACAGAAGTATTATGCTAAAGCTGAACTACAAGTGATGGAACACAAGAAACTAACGAGTATATACAGAATATTGCCACTCATTCTGCCTGGGGAGGGTGAACCTTGCAGTTCAGCTGAGGATGAGGAAGAATCATTGTGGGAGACAGGTGGAGAACACTGTGCACAATCGTTAGTTGACACTTATATGTTCTATATGTGTGGCACCTTTATTTCCTTACGAAAACACAGAGCACTATGACTTGTTAATCCTCATCACAAATACCGCTAGTTGAAAAGCCTGGTCAGTGCACTCAAAGGTACACGAAAGATATAAAGCAACAACAACCAGGGAGGGTTGATTTAGAACACACTCATGAATGCAACTAAACACTATATTGTTTCTGCACTGTCATTGGTTCATGACACCAAGGTTCACCCAGGCAAGATGAGCAGTCACAATTAGTTAGAGTGCGGGGTACCAAGGACATTTGTGGGATTTAGAAACTCGAAGGCTCCCTGCTGTAGCATCAGAATTTGTCACAGCTTCACAAAGGCGGTAAAAAAAACTAAAGAATTTTCAAAAAACTATATTTCTTGGCAATAAGTCACAACAGCAGACACCGGTAAGTGTTTTCTAAGTGCTGCCAGGCGTGATTCTAAGTGAATTAGATTCAAGCAATGGACCAATCAAATTGTCGTATTTAGTCACGCTCTGTTTTAAGTATATATATATTTGATGTTATGATGCTCTACTTATTCTAATGAATTAGATTACGGAGGAGAAGTATCCAGTAATCAGAGTAACAGTTACGGAGGGTTTATATCCATTCAAGATGTGAGCTGCACTGGCCAGGAAACTAGCGCCAATCAATGCAATGTATCTACTGACATCACTCCAGACTGTTTCAGTCCCTACAACATTGTCAGAATCAACTGCTTCTCTGTCGGTAAGTCAGCTAGCTAAAACAGTTTTCATAACTTCAATTATAACAATACCTTGATTCCATTTTAGTGTTGTTGTTTGTTTTTTATACTTGTGAAGGACAGGTTATAATTGTGTATAATACTGTTGTGCTTTCTGAATAATCTTGGCATTAGCCCTTTAACTGGAAAAGATGAAAATTCTTGGCATGGCAAAGTAACAAAAAATCTCAAACTAATTTCTTATCAGCACCAAAATATATTCCACAGATTGAAATATTGTATATTTGCTTTTATTGTGTATAATTTGACTGAACCCAGAGTCTTTGCATGGTATTCAAATTTGAGTTTCTGAACAATTTGACATTTCAGAGGGTGTGGTTAGTGGCTGTATAGCTAGAATACTGCTTTTAGAAGCATTTGGTTTCTATTTTTTTGAAGATCTGATATAGAAAAAGGCAATGCTGCACTTGTATGAACCCACGCCCGTATTAGTAGAATTATTGAAAGTTTCTTCTTTCTACCATTAATTTTCTTAAAGGCATCCTTTTGTTTTCCTGCCACCAAGTAATTTGTGTTTTGTGGCTTTTTTTAAACAATATATAAATTATTTCACCTTATTATTCCCTGATAAATATCTGATTATCAGTCAGCAAGTAAGCAGCTGACTTGTAATGTAAGGAGCAATAATGCATGTAAAGTTTGTGTGATTATCAAAACCACACCCCCAAGAAGAGGCAGTGTATCTATTTATTGATTGAAGTTATTTTGCAGCTGTATTGTAAGGTTTATAAGCAGCTGACTTGTAATGTAAGCAGCTGACTTGTAATTAACCGATTACACGCGAATAATAATTTTAATTGCGCCTTACGTAATGCGGTCACGGGCGCACGCGAGACACAGAGGATTGATTGCTTGGTGGGAGGGTGACACTAAACGAGAGAGAGAAGATGAACGGTTGAAGATTGCCTCGGGGACAGTATTATCGAACGATAGAGTACGCTCTAGGCTATCGGGAAAGCGTAAATTCGACGCTAAGGAGCTGTTCCCGACTTAAAAATAACAAAGTACTCTCACCGTTTGGCAAAAACTTTTATGGCATCACACCGCGGCTCTTAGTAAGCACTCTAGTAAGGTTGGAAGTATGGTTTCATGGCTGAAGCAGTTTGCTACTGGATCATAGAGGTAAGAGAAAGTGTTTTTGTACACATTTGTCTTACAATCAGGAAGAATTTGTTGATATTTATTTAGGGTGTGTATTATTTTGAACTGAGCATCTGTTATAAATTTTGTGAACAGAGAAGCTTTTTTATTGGCTTTTGTGTATGAAAAAGAGTACATCACAAATGAATGATAGAATATTTGAGTGTATTTAGTTTGGTACTCCAAGGTGTCTTTACTTTTGATGTGCTGGTAGGCTGCATTGTTGACAGAATAGCTTGTGATCTTACTATCAAGTGCAACTGGTCATAACATAATAGAAGTATATGTCAGAGGGCTCCCTGCAGTCTCACCTGTTATATAACAATATTTGTTTTTACTTTTTGCTATAAAGAATGTGGTTGAAATTCCTGTAGAATCGCTACCTTTCAGAATCATCAATTCCGTTCTCTCGGCAGAGTCCTTGACCATCTAGTAACTACTACAGTCACTACACCCATCAGCACTGAAGTCATTCTTCCTGTCATCAAACTCCTCATCACTACCACCAGAGTTACTGCCATCCTGGTCACTGCCATCCTTGTCACTGCCATGCTGTGCCAGGTCAAGAATATTGTCTTCATCACTAGGATGCTGAAGTGCCAGTGTTCCACTTGCCAAGATAGCTTTCTACTTGTCATATAATGAGCAGTTATAGCTAAAGTAATATTGGTTTGTAAAAATTATTCTGTGTACCTTTATTATTATTATGAAATATATTTTCAATTTATACTTTATAAGAAGGAAGTCTTATTGTTGTGACAAAATTTACTCAACATTTTCTTATGGAAGTCTATGTATTTTATAAGCCTAAAAGATACTTACAACAATATAGAATCGTCTGCAATTGTGATTGGTGGCTTCCTTGACTCCACAAAGCTGTAGGGCGAAGTGGACGCGGAGACGCATTTTTGACGCTTTGACGCGTCCTCCACGGTTATCGAATTTTCCAATTTAGACGCGTGTACGCGTCAATCGGGGTTAATCGGTTAAGCAGCTGACTTGTAATGTAAACAGCTGACTTGTAATGTAAGGAGCAATAAGGCATGTAAAGTTTGTGTGATTATCAAACCACACCCCCAAGACTAGACAGTGTATCTATTTATTGATTGAAGTTTGCCAAAACCTACCATCTTGCATAACAATTTGGTAAAGAGAAACACTATTAAGTGTCAATTCATTTTGCAAGGCTGTAGTGTAAGGTTTATACAGCCAATGGCAGTGTAGTAGTTCTTGTCAAGCAATGAGTGTTTGCATGACACAAATGGTAAATGTGGCAGCAGCTTGGGGGAACTAGACACTCTTCATAGCTACTTCTCACTTATTCACAATGGACATTTTTCAACATGAGAATCTTGTTCTTAATAAACTTGATCAGATTTTGAATAAAAGAGGAAATTGCACAAAACCCTGACAGTAAATAAACACCTAATAGATATATCACTTTAATTGTGCAAGCGAAGAGAGACTCTCACTAACGGGTCTCAATTTGCGATTTTGGTGTATATATATATATATGCCAAAGTTCAAAGAGGTCAATGCGTGTCCACCCCCGGAGGCTACTCCAAAATGTAAACATTAGTGCGGGCGCAAGAAATCCGGGTGAAAAGACTTTGAAGTAATGTCAGAAAAATAAAGACAAAAGCTACAGAGACAGAAGAGGACAGATGTTCACAGTTAGGTCTTACAAACTCAGAGGAGTTCATTTTCTATTCTATTAGTAGCGGTGGAAAGTTACCTTGGTTAATGTGCTGTTTGTCCTAGCTATACACCTTCCATAACAGATTTGTTCTTACTTGAAAATCTGTTTTCCAATAGTCAAGTCATCAAGAGATTACAATAGGATGCTTTATCTACTAGAGCTCTGGTACAATAGAGCATTGTCAACAGAGCATACTTTGGAAGGGCGGCTTGATAAACAGAATCCTTTGGTTTACATCTCGGAAAGATTGATTACTTACCCGTAGAAATCAATTGCCCAATAGTCAAGTCGTGAAGTGAATGTGATGTAAGTCATGTGCTGGTATATCCAGTGATCAAGTGTATATATGTGTGTACAAGTGTTGTGTGTTGCTAAAGAGTAAAATAAACAAGAACATTTAACTATCAAAGAAGTATTGTAACCTCCAGCATTCAAAAAAATTTGAATTTTAGTCAGACCAGTTCGCTCACCATTTGTGCTGTAGTACATCACTAGTAATAGTTACATTCATTTACAGGTCCATCTGTGAACTTTACATTAGTTCCCAGTGGAGGTTTGCAATATGATGCATCAAGAAGTGCTCATGTCATAGTTGAAGGTTCTTCTCTTGTCTTGAGTTGTTCCGTCCAAGGTGACCACGAGTTCACCATCATGTGGATTCATAATCAGATGGAACTGACTGGCCCAAGATATGTATTTACCAGTGACACATCTCCAAGTGGGCATGTCAGACATATCCTGACAGTGCGTCATGTGATCTCAGATGACTCGGGCAACTACTCTTGTAAGGGAACTAACAGCTATGGTTCTCATCAAGTCACTGAAACAGTGAAGGTCATAGGTCAGTTCAGCGATTGTAAGATTATAAGGTTTGATAGTATCATATTTTACTTTATCAGTTCCTCCGACTGTCTCAGCCATTGCGAGAGAAGTCATAGGTGTAGTGAGTCGAGATGACACTTCTTCATCTACAGTCCTGGGTTTCACGATCACTAGAGCTGACCCAGATGTCTCGTTAACGAACATAGTGTGGATGTATACTCCTTTCCAAACCTTTATCGATGACGACTACTACACTGACGTACTCATCAACCAAACCGTTATCTATCCCAGACTCAACTTCTCAAAAGATAAGAGGAGAGTCTCAGTGATAATTCTTGACTTGTTTGATGAAGGAAAATTTACCTTGATGGCTACAAATGAAGCAGGCACACACAGTGCTTCTGTGAGGCTTGTCGTCCATGGTAAGCAACTAAACTCAGCATTATTGGTAGATTCTGCACTGGAAGAATTGCCTGCTTTATATAAATTGATCTTAGGTGTATCTAATTTACTATCAAGCTGCAGAATAAATAATCCATTCCTCTTTTATTGCTTGTAGTGGAACCACAATCGCTAGCAATGGAGTACAGTGGAAACAAGACGGAGGAGAAGAGTTCAATGTCTTTCTGGTGTTTTGCTGATGGCAAGCCAGTCCCTATGATAGTCTGGCTGCATAACAAGTCATTGATCTTAGCAGACATGTCACCAAGACATCAGGTGACAACTGTAGTTCTTCCTTCACCTGCCAGGCCACACACAATCACGGCGATTAACAGCACGTTGACGGTCAGTGGCGTACGTCTGAGAGATGCCGGGGAGTATCTTTGCCGAGTGGATCCAGCCAACATTGAGAAAGCAAGACAAGATGTCCCGGAACCTTTTGTAGTAGTTGTATATTCAGGTACGAAGGGAAAAAATGGGACGAACATTTTAAAAGTTTATGCATCATTCAGTAACAAAGTGGCTGTTTCATTTGTTTGTTTTGCTTTGTTTTTTTTTTGTTTGATTATTTTTACATAATTCTACTCATTTGATGGCTGTTGACTCCTACAAGCACCATCTTGCAACTCCCAGTTAAATATGTCATCATCAAACCTTCTAGTGTAGATCCTAGACTGCCATTATTGTCTTCTTGCTTGTGGTTATTATTAGAATCTGTGGACTACTGCAAGTCAAGACCATGCCAGAATGGGGGTGTGTGCTCCAATGTTAGCAACGGGTATCTCTGCACATGTGACCCTCTTAAATGGACAGGAACCAACTGTACAATAGGTGAAGTTGTTATTTGGTAATGGTTGTCATTCACAACAAGTGTGAGCCAATGTTTTATGTTGCAGAAATATTTGAATTTAATCATCCGTCCATTGAGGTGAATCCTACGTTTGCAGACTTCCCGCCTCTCTTTACTTCGACGCGAGTTGTATGCCAGGTATCGGGAGCCCCTCAGCCGAACATCACTTGGTACAAAGACGGACGAGTGCTCCCTGGGCAACACAGCCAGACTCTTATACTTGAAGAAGTATCCCTTGGAGACAGAGGAAGATATCATTGTACTGCACAAAACTATGATCCCAACAAAAACCAGATTGAATTGCTTACAGATGTTTCAGAAGATACAGTGCTCAACATCAGAGGTAAAGTGGCAATAGATTTGTAGTTGTACTGACTTCCTGGAGAAGGTTCCTATCATGCCAGTCTTCTCTGCAAAATCAAGTGAATTAGTTTTCTTATAATCAAGACCCTAAAAATTACCTTTAACTATAATCAGCCTTATTGCTATGGTTACCTGGTGTCATCTTCCTAAACTACACAATGGCAGTCTGAGCTGATGCGAGCCCGTGGTCATGTGTGTGCATGCTCCTTGCGTGAGGCAGTGGTGTGACCTTGGACCCACCCCCCTGTGTGGCCTTGGGGGCGAGGGACTTGGCAGGTCAGTGGCAATTAACGTTAATTGCCCTGCATCACAGGAGTCCCCCCAGCTCAAATCACATCCAATAAAATGGATAGAATATTTCTAGCTACCTTCTGAATAATCAGGTAGTGTGAAATGGGAGGTAGTATGGCTGAAACTGTGGCTATCAGCAGTTACCAGCTGTCAGGACTAAGAAGCTTGTGGCCCTGTGCCACTGGTTTACATGTAGCCACTGTGCAGATGGCCGGAGTATTGGAGGTCCTTTGTTGACCTTTACCAAGTGTGTGCAATGAGTGGGCTACATTTCATTAATGAAGAAAGATGAGGAAAGAGTTAAATATTTGATGCAATTATTTTAACTCAACTTCTATTAAAAGACTGAGATTTGGAGTTTAGATGTATTAATTTGTTATCGTTAATGTCTACAGGTATTGTTCAATATAAAGTTGAATTGGATGTTTTGGCGAATGCCAGAGGAAAGAGACAAGCTCCAATGACAGACACTGAAATTATTAATAAAGTACGAACTTGTGTATTTAATGGCACTAATAAAATTGAGTTGTTTATATCAGATATCTTCTAGACTGTCTGGAGTGAGATTACCTCAACACAATGCTACCATATACTCAGTCACTGGAGATTCACTATCTAGGAATTCACTGTCATCGCCATCTGGACCAAACAGAGTGGATGCTATTATTACCGTATTGGCTCCAGAAGGAAATGCTGGACTAAGAGATACGCTGCTCCACAGGCTACAGCAAATAGCACCTGAAGTATCACAAGATGTAGAGCAACAAATAAAACCAATGCATATATCTAGATTTGGTGAGGAGAAAAGACCTTACAATTAACCCCCTTCCTCCTCCCCACCCCCAAAATTGAACCCCCTACTTTGATTAGATGGCTGTGAAGCTGAGGGCACTGTTTTGAAGCCTCTGGAACCAGATGGCCTCAGTATCACACTTTCCTGGCCGGAGTCTGATTTGGGAGAAAGGCGTGTCCTGAAGTGTCCGTGTGGTAGTTTATCGGCAGTGTCTGGTCAAGATGTTAGTGATGATAAAGCAAGCAGAGTCTGTGGAGGGAACTTCACTCATGGAGGAGAATGGGAGACTCCATTTGTGAGCCCGTGTAACTTCAGCTCCACAACAAGGCGGCTTTGTCAAGTAGCAAATGTAAGATGTTTTGTTGAAAGAGAAGTAGACTGAGCTCAGGTGTATTTTATCACAGTCCCGGGTTAAAGTAAAATATTATTTTTGTACAAACTGCTGTAATTATTATTATCTCAGCCAAGAATTACTAAATATGTTATATTGTTTCTCTTGTCTCTTCTGCTTTACTAAATGTCTGAGACTCATACCCAAATTTCTCAGCATTAGCTATAGCTAGAATGATTGATGTCTTCACTCATTGCACAGGTATACTAAGTATGCATATTCAAAACATTACGTGATGGTTACTTGTAAATTTAGAGATATCCAGGTTAGTCAGACATAGTGGAAGTGTTGTTTATTATCTTCATGCTATAGATTATAAATGAACCTGAAGAAGCAGTCAGTAAGTTGGAGGACATCACAAGTCAGGAAGACAACATCGGCTCCACAGAGATTGGAGTGACAACTATCCTACTGGAGACTCTCCAAGACAATGTCATGACTGACAATCCAAGTCAAAAAGTAAATCTTCTGCTGAAGAAAAAATGAAATAAATTAACTTGCATTTCTTATTCTTTCGATTAGCTCACTAAAGCATTCTTGACTATAGTAGATAACATCCTTGAAGCTGATCCTAAACAGATTCAAAGGAGTCAAGAGACGTCTAACTCATCTGCTAGGTCAGTCATAGCAAGAGACTAGTCTGATGATGTGTGTGGTTGGTTTATCATGCATTGTCTATTTCAGAATCCTGGACGTTATAGAGACAGTGTCCGAGAGGATCCCTTTACCAGAGAATGAAACTCAAGTGATTATTAGTCTGACTTCATTTGCAGTTGCAGTCCGAGAAGTCGACACTGAATCATTCAATGGACAAGTATTCTCTGCAGACTTAGGAGGAGAGTTTAATTTTGAAGAGGGTCAGCGTATTAACTCCATGTTCCTTTTCGTCAGGGAGCCTGGAGTATTTACAGCAGCAGAAACAGCTTCACTGAACATCCCTTCAAATATCTTTGAGAATGAAGTATTTTCTAATAGAAGTGTTAACAGCACTCGAATAACTAACTCTGTATTTCTCAATGACGCCTTATTCTCCAGGAGAGCAACAAGTGCTAATAAACGTCTTAAAGTGGGTGGCATTGTAATGGCTGCATCTCTTAGCAATGGCAGATCTATAAACAACCTCAGTACTACTATCTTGCTGACATTTTTAAAGAAACCATCATTGAAGAATGCAAGCACAGCTAGTTGTAGATTTTGGGACTTTACAGCTAATGGTAAGTAGTTATCATACTTATAGTAATCAAATACACCCAAGGCAATGCCATGTCAGGAGCTGCACAGGAGATCATTTGTTGCTTATTTTTTACAATTTTTTTATTTTATGTTTTCGTAATATTACACATTCATTATAATTCTATATTCATTATTATTCACCCGCCTAGAATCGTATATTTATTGCTCTGATATGTTCTGAGAGACCTTTCATTGCAGGTGGATTTGGAGATTGGTCAACTAGAGGATGTGTTGTAGCTAATGAGACTGATACATTGGTCATGTGCGAGTGCAACCACCTTACCAATTTTGCTATATTACTGGTAAAACACGCTCACTCTGGGTAAAATATAGTTCAACTAATAACTAATAATATTTTTGTAGGATCCAAGTCCATTAAAAAAGTTTTTTGTGACTCCGCCTACTAGATTTGTGATGACACTCTCGGCTATCTCTTACATTGGTGCCATCATTTCCATTGTCTGTCTCCTGGCCACCATAAGTGTTTATTTAGCCTCAAGGTATGTTGATCACAACATGTAGGAATATAATAGTAAGATGTTGGAATGATGGTGTGCAGAAAGCTACGAGTCTCTGAAGCAGGTCAGCTATTGATAAACCTCAGTTTGACTCTGCTGGGTCTCTACATTCTTTATATACTGAGTCTTCAGGCTGTTAGGAATAAGTATGTGTGTGCAGTCACAGGAGGACTTCTGCACTACTTCATGCTGGCCTCCTTCTTGGCAATGGTGGCTGAAGCTGTCAGCCTCTACACTAAATTAGTTTTAGTTTTGGGAGTTCCCCTGATTATTAAAAATAAGTATGTCCTGAAGGCTTGCCTCATTGTTTGGAGTAAGTATTAATTATATAATTTGAATTGAGATATAATAGGAGATGAATTATTGTGTTATTTACAAGTGTTTCAGTACAAATATTATTTTTCATTAAACACACTTTCTAACTATAATAACCCGTTGAAGTATTTCACAATTTATTTCTCAGCCTTCTTTTATTCATTAGATGTACTCTCTCTCCCTTACGCAGGCTTTTTTTTTTTAACAATACAGAATTGAAAAATGTTTAGCTGTCACCAGGAATCGAACCCAGAACTGCTTGTTTAATGCACAAGGACTCTCTCACTAGTTATTGTAGCTTCAGCAGCAAATCGCTTGTGCATTAAGCAGGTGGTCATGGGTTCGAACCCAGTGACAGCCAGATGTCTATTAATCCTGTATTGTGTAAAAAAAGCATGTGAAAGAGAGATAATACATTATGAGTTAAAATATTGACATGTATTCCAATAAAGAAGTTCTTTCCATCCCTGGAGTAGTTCTGATTACAAATGTACACTGATAGCAGCTATATATATATCTACTCATGTGAAACTGTTTGTTTCTTTGTTCATTACTAGTACTTCCTGCAATCATAGTAATCACGTCAGAAGCACCAAACTGGACCAACTATGTGTCAGATATCTTGTAAGTGAAACTTTATACCAATTAATTAATTGGCAAGCATTGTGTGCCAGCTGGAAGCAAAATGTTAAAAAAAATTGTTGAATTGTCTACTTTAGCAGTAGCTAACTAAAATACTCCCAAAATGTGCCTTTCATTAAGAGCAAGATTTAGATGATAATTTTGTTTTTCATATTTGTAAATTTTATCGTTGTAGTACCATTTATTTAATAATTTTAGTGCACACTGTGTTCTATAAATTCCAGCTGTCGCCCATTCAATGGAGCCTTCTATGGAGGTCTGATGGTTCCTTTTATCATCATCTACTTGTTCAACTGGGCCATTTATGTGAGTATCTTTTGGTCTCTGCTGAGGAAGACATCATCTAAAACAGAGAGGTCAGCAGCTGCAAAACTGAAGCAGCATTTCATTATTGCTCTGACCCTCTCCTTACTCTTTGGGCTGGGTTGGGGAGTTGGTCTTGCTGCTACCTCTAGTATACCCGTTGCTGAGTTGTCATATATTCTGCAAACAGTGTTTGTGTTACTGACATCCTTCCAAGGGCTTTGGATATTCATGATGAACTGCGTTCGATCCGAAGAAGCAAGAAGAGTGTGGCAGTCCTGGGTCCATGTTATAACTTGCCACAAAGTCAGTCTAGGAGCAAAGAAGTCCACTAGCGGTCACACTTCTGGAAGCTATAGCAATGGAACACTTGGCAAATATGTGAAGAGATTTTCAAAGACGTCTACAACACTTACCTTCCACTCTCAGACTCGACAGCGAATTATGAAAAGAGAAACCGATTCTACTATAATAATATCACCTGAAGCAACCAGAGATGAGAGCTTTGTCTTCACTCCCACTCTTAACCCTGAAGATGAAGGGAAAGTTAGAGATGATGCACTAACTAGTCCTGCCTCCAACCCTTTCATTTTCATCTATAATGACAATGGCATGGATGCTGCTGCTAATGCTGTAGCTGCTGATGATCAAACCCAACACAGTGTCAGAGACATAGACACTTACAGAAAAGAAATGGAGATGAGGGAAACAGGACTCAATTTCAGGAGAGTTGGATATGAAGGAATGTTAGGCTGTGAGACAATCAGTCTTCACTCTGTGAGGATTGTGGAGAATCCAGCATTAGAGGATGTGGATTCTGAATCTGAAGATGCGAAGAATGTGTTTGATATCCAGTGGGTGGGGCCTGATGAGGAGAGTCATCCATCGTTGCTGGTAGAGAGACCCATGCAAATGGACCAGGATGTAACACTGTATGCTTCCCCTGTACCCCACACAAAATTACCTACCGAAACCTGCCCTGTACCCACTGATGCCCACACGGAATTACCCACCGAAACCTGCCCTGTACCCACTGATGCCCACACGGAATTATCTACCGAAACCTACCCTGTACCCACTGATGCCCACACGGAACTATCTACCGAAACCTGCAATGACTTGTCTACAATTCCTTGTCGTGTGAATGTCCCAGTTCACTCTGACACTGAAGTACCAATTATTAACAGTTCCACGAGTCCAGACATTATTGCTGGCAATTCTGATTCAAGACAACCGATCAAGTTATGATTGTTATGTGGTCACCACCTTACCAGATTGACTAACTAGTATATTCGCATACACTGTGAACCAGAATCATATATTGTAGAACCAGAGTGATATTTTAGAAACATACATTTTACTACTGTGTGTGGCAGGGTCATATTTAGGGGGGGGGGGGGGTTCAGGAGGGGGGACAATTGTGCCCCCCCCTCTAATTTTATATTGCTACTTCATTTAGCTACATACCATGAAAAAGGGATAGATAAAGCTCTCCTAGTAGTAAAAAGCTTGGTTAAATAAACAGGCTCTATGGAGAATCAAATATTATTTATACCCTTTTTGGTATACTAAAACCCAGCAGCTTATTGGTTGCTGCCATTAGTTCAATATAATATGTACAGTACATATAAACATACACATATATATTATACTATAGACATTACAAAAGTTTTCCTATGCTATGCACAACTGACGTTAAACATTCACCCCCCCCCCTCTCCTCTCCCCTAGGAAACTTACCTAGATATGGCACTGCTGTGCGTGTCTCATACATTTATTGTCGTGAATGAAAGATATCAACTTGTTGATAGAATACGCGCATAGAAATACAATATACCATTGGATGATAGAAGCACAAGTCTGACCTCCTACTTCTCACACACCACCCATGGAAGAAGAGTGAGGTGAATTTCAATATGTCTCTCATTCTGGATCCTATCCTATGTTGTGCTGATGGCTAACTGTACTATAGAAGTGTAGCTAGCATTAGAACCCAAATCACAAATATGGAGTTAGTACTTGAGAAGGGCAACCACAAATGGAAATCATTGAAAGGATAGACAGTTAACCATTGCCAAAAGATGGGAGGAGAGGGGTATTCTTATGAAAAATAACAACAACAACAACAACAAACAAAAACAAATTTGCAACTTGAATTGAATTTATGAGCCAATACAAAATGTAATAAATCTGTATCCCTGCCCCTTCCACTTACATCACTGATGGCACTATAATTGGGTTTGTTTAAAAAAAAAAAGAAGACAAAAATGAAAATAATAGCTAATCAATATACCAAAATTTAAAATACAAGGCACTTTTACCCTCCAAGTTTGGGAGTCTGGGGGGAGTGGGGGGAGGAGGGGGGGGGGGGGGGGGGATAAGGCAGACACCTGATCAATATATATTTTGGACAACAACTTTAGTGCTACAATGAACGCAGGTTTAGTATTTAGCTATCATTATTGTTTCATGCACTAACTAATAATTCTCACTACTAGTGATGTGCTTGAGCACAAATGGCGAGCGAGCCTAAAGAATATACTATTTTTATATGAATGATTTTGACTTCTAACACTGAAGCTACTGAAAATAAGGTCCAGTTTTTAAATTTTGTATACACGGTGTAGGGAATTATAACTCTTTTACTTCTTCTCCACTCGAGTTCCGTCTATCAAGTTAGCTAATGACAGTCTAACTTTTAAGTTGTTTTAATAATTGGTTACTAAGACAGAACTAAACTGAGAATAATGATACAATGCTTAAATAGAATGTGTGAGTATGACGTAGTTATTCAAATGTCCAATCAAATAAATATAGGTGATGGAGGACGAAGTTGTTCGACGAACATCGTACCCTGCAGCAGAAGTGCCCGATTCACGGTGTGCAAACTAAAATACAATAATAATGATAATGATATAAAACATAACTTAGCTAAATAATTATGTTCATGTGGAGTGGTTCTCCACATTTCCCTCCTCCAGACTTGATGTCGTCCTCGACATGCACTTATCATCTTCCCAAGATTGACGAGACAAGCCATCTGCATTTCCATTTCTAGTCCCTGGCCTATAGCGAACTTCAAAAGTAAAATCTTGAAGGAAGAGGGCCCAGCGTGTAAGTCGCTTGTTGGGTGATCTTTTTGTTGTGAGATATTGAAGAGCTTGGTGATCTGTTTCCAGCATAAATTTTCATCCAACTAAGTGTATCTCAAAATGACGCACTGTGTCAACTATAGCTAAGCACTCTATTTCCGATGCTGAATAATTTTTCTCTGGTGAGCGGAGCTGACGAGAGTGGAATTCAACTGGCCATTCTTGTCCATCTCTGCATACACTTAGTACTCCACCACCACCTGCATAACTAGCATCTGTGTGGATAATATATTGGTCTTCAGCAGTAGGTATAGTTAATGTACAGACCTCACACAGAGCATTCTTTAATGTATCAAATGCAATTTCCATCTCCTCTGTCCATACTGTTTTCATGGGCTCAGACTTTCTTAAACTAGCGGTTATTGGTCTGGTTTTTGCTGCGTAATCTTTTATGAATTTTCCGTAATATCCAGTGGTTCCCAGAAATGCTTTGATATCTTTTTGAGTCTTTGGTCTGACATATTCCCTGATTGCTGTGACTTTAGCTTCTGGTACAGTAACTTCACCATCACCAATTATATGGCCCAAGTATTCCAATTTTGCCTTTCCCCAGACACATTTTGAGGGTTTAGCAGTCAATCCAGCCTCCTGCAGACTTTTAAAACAGCTGACACATCTTCAATATGGTCCTTACCATTTTTACTGAAAATGAGTACATCATCGATATATGCAGTGCTGCAACTCTCCAGTCCACTCCAGACAGTGTCCATTAATCTCTGGAATGATGAAGGAGCATTCTTCATACCAAATGGCATCCTCACAAACTGATACTTGCCAAATGGAGTAGTGAAAGCAGACTTCTCCTGGGCTGTACCTGTAAGACTGACCTGGTAGAAACCTTTTGCAAGGTCTAACTTGGATAGTACAGTGCAATTACCAATTTTGTAAAGCAATTCTTCAAGAGGAATATAATATGGGTCATCCATCTACTGTAAGTTTGTTTAACCTTCTATAATCAACACATAACCTGACCTTACCATCAGGCTTCTTAACTGGCACAATTGAGGAGGACCAGGGACTAGTGGAATGTTGAATAATTCCTTGCTCCAATAGTCCAGCAATCTCCTCCTTGACCTGCTCTCTCCAAACATCCGGTAGTTGATATCAACATCATGAAGAAGCACACTAGTGTGTCCAGGAGAATCTGAAAGCACACATTCCCATTTCTTGAGTAGATCAGTCATCTGTTTTCTCTCCTGTTGAGAGAGGGCATCCCCATGTAGATGTACTTTGGGCTGGTCCAATGATGTCATCATTTGCAGCTACTACCAATCTGTGAACAACTCCTGCCAACTGAATATATGGTTTGCATAAGTTAACATGTACTCTCTTCCCAATTTGTCCTCGCTTTCTGCTACCTGGGACAGCCAAAATTAAATGAATGTCATTGGGAACTTCAATTATTTCATAAGGTCCTTCCCAAGCACAATCAAGCTTATTGCGAAGTCCAGGATATCTGGTTAATACCAATTCGCCCACTATATAATTTCTGAACTTAGAATTTTTGTAAAACTGGTCTTCCTTTCTTCTCTACTTGTGATTTCATTTTGTTTAACTTCCTTTCTAATCAAAGTTACTCTTCTATTTAAGTCTTCAACCCAGGTCATTACATTCACTTTACTCACTGTTAAAAATGAAGCGTTATAATAACACTTTTGAAGTGTAAATCAAGAGTGTAAAACCTTGCAGTGTTATAGTAACACTGAGGCCAGTGTTAATTCTAAGTGTAAACACTGCAGCATTCCAGTAACACTGAAATAAGTGTAATTGTGAAAATTGGTGTATATGACCACATTTTTTGTTTCTTTAGCATTTTTATTTACCTGATAACATTCAAGCCATTATCATTAACTGCATGGTTGTACTTTATTAAAATCAAGTTAAATTGTACAATGAGCTAAATATTTCATACTGTATTTTTATTTAATTTTAGCTAATATACTGATACATTCATAGAAGTTTATAAATAACAAGCAGTAAGGGAACTTAGCTGCAATAGCTATCTATCTAAATTCTACAATTGACAGTAACTTTGTTGGCTACTTATTTGTATATAGCTAAGCTAGGGCAGGAAATAGAAGAAATCTAGCCATTGCTCCACGCAATGTCTAATTTAATGCATTATTTAAATCCCCCCAGAAGACCGTCTTGTGTACAAACTTTGGCAAAAAATTTCTTAGAATTTGTTTACTATTTGATCGAGTGCTTACTGAATGCGCGGTATGGTTTTTATTGCGATGCGCACAAGCACCCGCTTTTTACCGGAGAGCGTTTATTAGAATATTCCAGGCCCTCCTTATCCTGCAGAAGAGTTTTATGGATATGGTGTTTTTAAGTGCAGATCGTGCCTTGGATCTTTCGGAGAAATGGTAAGTTTAAATATGTGTTTATTATTGGAAACAATAGAGTTTTTTGGCTAATGTAAGTGACGCATTTGAATAGAGTTAGCCGTTTAAGTTGAGTTTGAGCACGGAAGAGGTAATTTCTTCTTTATGATTAATGAATTTAGCAGGTAGCTAGTTCAGTACTTTTTCCGACTATATCTGAGAGTTATCTCAAAAATTATTTACTGCACTCTTTATTTATTTTTTTTCATATGTAATTTTAGGCTACAAAAAAGTGCTGCTGTGAAAATCTAGAGATGCTTTTGGAGACTAACAAAGTAAGAATATAAAGGTTAACACAAAATTATTACAGTTGTTAGTTCAGCAGTTGATTATAAACCATTCATTTACCCTCAGTTTGCTCTTTTTTCTTCTTTCCCCAAATATTTCCCCCAAATTAAACATGCCACAAGATTAGTTCCTGTTTTAGTTTGTGTTCTCATGCTGTCCAGACTATTCAAAAGCATTATCATGCTATATAGAGTGATAATAGTAAAAAATGTATTTGTAGACAAACACATTTGTTTTGCTTCTTTTTCTATTTCTATGTATTTTTGTGTGTTTAGAATAGCGTGTTTAGTTGTGTTATGTTTGTGTATATGTGACCGTCTATGGGAAAATCGGGCACTAAGGCGTGGCAGCAATGATTCCGTATTCTACCGCACTCTCCGCATACTATAGGTTTTTACCGCGCGCATTGTGTAGAAACATCAACAAGGAGTTATTCTCTCAACAACACTGCTGGTGGAAAAAAGGTTAGCGAGCTTGTCTTTCTTGGATAGTTAGTTAGTATCTTGCTATGCTGAAGACTGGGTGGTGATTTTTTAGCTAGCTAGTTTCCTATTCTCGTTGTAGTTGTAGGTAGCCCTTATAATACTTGTTCTTTTTTTTTTTTTTCCTCTCTTTCATTTTAGCTTTGATGATGCTAGTGCTGCAATATGCTATGACAACTGGGGATCTGGTGTTCCTGAAATGTGAAGAAAGGTAATTGTTAACTAGTTAGATTGTCTACTTTTTGTTGCTGTAGTTGCTAGTAACCTTTTTTTTTTCTTTTCATTTCCTAGATTTCATGGTGCTTGGGCTGCTGCTATCTGTACTGAGGTTCTGGTGTTCTTGATTGAAGAAGAGAATAATGGTAAGTCTCTAGGCATGCACTACTGTTATCATTGTACATACACGTACTAATACTAACACTGCATTCACGAAGTAGTACTGCACACGAAGTGCTAACACTGTGCACATACATAGTACTAACACTGTGCATGCACGTATTACTGTGCACGCATATAGTGCTAACACTGTGCACGCATATAGTGCTAACACTGTGCACGCACATAGTGCTAGCACTGTGCATGCACGTAGTACTATTTCTGTGCATGCACATAGTGCTAGCACTGTGCACGCACGTAGTACTATTACTGTGCACGCACCTAGTGCTAGCACTATGCACACACATAGTACTAACACTGTGCACGCACATAGTGCTATCACTGCATGCACGTATTACTGTGCACGCACATAGTACTAACACTGTGCATGCACGTAGTACTATTTCTGTGCACGCACATAGTACTAACACTGTGCACGCACGTAGTACTATTACTGTGCACGCACATAGTGCTAGCACTGTGCACATACATAGTACTAACACTGTGCATGCACGTATTACTGTGCACGCATATAGTACTAACACTGTGCACGCACATAGTGCTAACACTGCACGCATGTATTACTGTGCACGCATATAGTACTAACACTGCACGCACATAGTACTAACACTGTGCACATACATAGTACTAACACTGTGCACGCACATAGTACTAACACTGTGCACGCACGTAGTACTATTACTGTGCACGCACATAGTGCTAGCACTGTGCACATACATAGTACTAACACTGTGCATGCACGTATTACTGTGCACGCATATAGTACTAACACTGTGCACGCACATAGTACTAACACTGTGCACGCACGTAGTACTATTACTGTGCACGCACCTAGTGCGAGCACTGTGCACACACATAGTACTAACACTGTGCATGCACATAGTACTAACACTGTGCACGCACATAGTGCTAACACTGCATGCACGTATTACTGTGCACGCACATAGTACTAACACTGTGCATGCACGTAGTACTATTTCTGTGCACGCACATAGTGCTAGCACTGTGCACGCACATAGTACTAACACTGTGCACGCACGTAGTACTATTACTGTGCACATACATAGTACTAACACTGTGCATGCATATAGCACTAACACTGCACACACTTAGTGCTAACACTGTGCATGCACGTATTACTGTGCACGCACATAGTAATAACACTGTGCATGCACGTAGTACTATTTCTGTGCATGCACATAGTGCTAGCACTGTGCATGCACGTAGTACTATTTCTGTGCACGCATATAGTGCTAGCACTGCACGCATATAGTGCTAGCACTGTGCACGCACGTAGTACTATTTCTGTGCACGCACATAGTACTAACACTGTGCATGGACGTAGTACTATTTCTGTGCACGCACATAGTGCTAGCATTGTGCAAGCACGTAATACTATTACTGTGCACGCACCTAGTGCTAGCACTGTGCACACACATAGTACTAACACTGTGCACGCACATAGTGCTAACACTGCATGCACGTATTACTGTGCACGCACATAGTACTAACACTGTGCAAGCACGTAGTACTATTTCTGTGCACGCACATAGTGCTAGCACTGTGCACGCACATAGTACTAACCCTGTGCACACACGTAGTACTATTACTGTGCACGCACATAGTGCTAGCACTGCACACACATAGTACTAACACTGTGCATGCACGTATTACTGTGCACGCATATAGTACTAACACTGTGCACGCACATAGTGCTAACACTGTGCATGCACGTATTACTGTGCACGCACGTAGTACTATTTCTGTGCATGCACGTAGTACTATTTCTGTGCACGCACATAGTGCTAGCACTGTGCATGCACGTAGTACTATTTCTGTGCACGCACATAGTGCTAGCACTGTGCATGCACGTAGTACTATTTCTGTGCACGCACATAGTGCTAGCACTGTGCACGCACGTAGTACTATTACTGTGCACACACATAGTACTAACACTGTGCACGCACATAGTACTAACACTGTGCACGCACATAGTGCTAATACTGTGCATGCACGTAGTACTATTACTGTGCACACCATAGTGCAACACTGTGCACGCACCTAGTGCTAGCACTGTGCACACACATAGTACTAACACTGTGCACACACATAGTACTAACACTGTGCACACATAGTACTAACACTGTGCATGCACGTATTACTGTGCACGCATATAGTACTAACACTGTGCACGCACATAGTGATAACACTGTGCATGCACATATTACTGTGCATGCACATAGTACTAACACTGTGCATGCACGTAGTACTATTTCTGTGCACGCACATAGTGCTAGCACTGTGCATGCACGTAGTACTATTTCTGTGCACGCACATAGTGCTAGCACTGTGCATGCACGTAGTACTATTTCTGTGCACGCACGTAGTACTATTACTGTGCACACACATAGTACTAACACTGTGCACACACATAGTACTAACACTGTGCACGCACATAGTACTAACACTGTGCACGCACATAGTGCTAATACTGTGCATGCACGTAGTACTATTACTGTGCATGCACGTAGTGCTAACACTGTGCACGCACATAGTACTAACACTGTGCACGCACGTAGTACTATTACTGTGCACACACATAGTGCTAGCACTGCACACACATAGTACTAACACTGTGCATGCACGTATTACTGTGCACGCATATAGTACTAACACTGTGCACGCACATAGTGCTAACACTGTGCATGCACGTAGTACTATTACTGTGCACGCACATAGTGCTAACACTGCACGTAGTACTATTACTGTGCACACACATAGTGCTAACAATGCACGCACAGTGCTATTACGGTGCACACACATAGTGCTAACACCAAACACTGTGCACACAATAGTACTATTACGGTGCACGCACATAGTGCTAACACCATGCATGCACATAGTGATTACACTGTACTAGAGTCATTCTTGTTAGTGTTATCAAGTACTAGAGTCATCCTTATTAGTGTTATCACGTACTAGATTTATTCGTATTAGTGTCAGCACATGCTAGTGTCTGTCAGTTGTAGTATGTTCGATTAAGTTAGTTATTGCTAGTTTGATTGTAGTAGCTGTTGTTGTAAGGAAATTACGATACCCGATGAAATAATTTACTAATCAGGTGATCTTTGGAGGTACGGGTGAAGTCCTTGAGGCCAAATTATTTCTTCACTGGTGGGCGTGTCACATGATGTCACTTCCCGTTTCACTTCCTGTCGTTAAATTTTGTCCTTCGAGGCTATCTGAGTGGTTCTGAGGTGGGCTTGTGGTTTTTCATTAGTGTGTACACGTACTAGAGTCATTCTTTTTAGTGCCCGCATGTACTAGAGTTATTCTTTTTAGTGCTCGCATGTACTAGAGTCATTCTTATTAGTGCCCACATGCACTAGAGTCATTTTTATTGGTGTTTGCACTAATAGTTTTATTTATCTTGGTAATGTCAGTTTTTACTATTGTCCACTAGAGTTTTTTTTTTGTGGTTTTAGCTGAGTTGGGATAATTATATTGCGTATTCAATGTAAATAGATAGATTTTGATAACACTGGACATAAGAACAAAGTAAAGGTGTGTATTACTTGTATAGATGATACATAATTTAAAAGAGATGACTAAAAATAAAAAAATAATAATTAATAATTGATGTCTGTACTTCCTAATTCTTTTAGAAGGGCGGACGAAACTGGCGATGGTGAAGGAGTTGGTGACTGTGACTGGCTAAAAACTGGTCTAACTGCTCAGTTGAGGTAAGTCGTTTTGTCCTTGCTGGTGATGGCTTTCTTGACCTCTTCCTTTCCTTAACACAGATGATGCTTCCGTCGGCAGGCAACGGACACAGTATCGGAAGGGGAAAGAAAAGTGGGGTCGGAATGGGGTGGTGACAAGAAAATAGATGAGTGGTCAGGATGCAATGATGAAGGCTCGATGTCTGGTACAGAGCAGTCCAAAGAATCCAGAGGATCATAGAGGTCATCTTCGTCTTCAACTCTGCTGATGAGACATCCCTAGAAGCTTTATAAGAATTTGTTTTGTTTTGTTTTTTTATCAAAAAAATTTTTTAAATTTAAATTTTTACCTTCATAATAGTTGGTAAAATGGCCATCAAATTCTTCATCACCTAAAAAAAAAGGGAAAAAAAGATGATGAACTGATGAGGGTTATAGTTAAATGTAATAAGTGACTTACAGTCAGAAAGCGGGTCCTCACTTCCTGGAGCCATGGCTTCAGTGTCAGCTTCACCCATCATGTCCAGACCATCACGGTGGCTGAGGTTTAATGCTCTAGCAAGATTCTTGGCTTCACTCATGATAGCCACTGTACTTACTACTAAACTGAGAGCTGTATTTTGACGGCGGCATTTACAGCGGATTGGGCCACTTGCCGCGCTGTGCCCGATTTTCCCGTAGAGGGTCACATATTTTGGATAGTGTGTTTAGTTGCATTTATGAGCGTGTTTAGAATTGAGTGTTTAGCTGAGTCTGGGCGTGTGTTTAGAATATGTGTTTACTAGCATTTATGAATGTGTTTGTATATTGCTTATTGATTTATGTTATATTTTTATGTGTCAATGCAGGTACATTTATCTTGAACATGATGGATCATAAATGGAGTGCTTATCATGATATTTCATCTACTCATGTTGAAAGGACAGCTTTAAAACTGTTTAGCTACTTTATTCAATTTTATTTTATATATTCATTGTCAATCATTTATTTATCTAAAAATTTTGAGGTTATGTGAATGAGGTGTGGTCATTATTTATTAGCAGTGCCATTGAAACATGTTACTTAGTGTTGTAATAAGCTTGCAGAAGGTGTTAATACAACTCTGCTAAAGATGTTGTCCAAACACCTCTCAGAGTGTTATATTATAACCCTCGTGCAGTGTTCAGGAAACATGGGTGGGGCATAAATTCCTCCCTCTCCTGGGAACGCTCCTTGCAGTGTTACTGGAACACTTCATTTTTAACAGTGCTGGCAGTATGAGGATCTAACTCCTCTAAAACAAGGTGCAAAGGAGATCTTAGATTCTTGCCATAAATTACTTGGAAGGGTGAATAGCCTGTGGACCTATTTGGTGTTGATCTAACAGCAAACAATGCAAATTTGAGCTGATCATCCCACTCAAGACCCTGATGATCAAGCTTGCGCAACATTGGTATAAGTGTACCATGAAATCTCTCCACACAACCATTGGATTGAGGATGGTACGGTGTAGTGTTTAGCTGTTTGATTCCCAGTCTCTGACACAAATATTTCATAAGCTTTCCCATAAACTGAGTACCCTGGTCATGCAGAATAGTAGATGGAGTGCCCAATCTACTAAAATATCTAGTAGTCCTTCTGCCACCTATTCTGCAGACATAGACTTAAGAGGAATAGCCTCAGGATATCTGGAAGCAAGACATATACAAGTCAAAAGGTATTTGTATCCCCTCTTAGTCCTCGTAAAAGGACCAACTAAGTCTATAGCCATATGTTGAAATGGCTCTGACTGTATAGGTGTATCACCCATAGGTGCTTTCCATTCTCCAGCCTTATTATTTTTTTGACATTCGTCGCACGAGTGGCAATACTGCCTTGCCTGTTTGAACATGCCTGGCCACATGCAATTCTCTCTCAATAATTGACCAACTTTCTTAGACCCAACATGAGCCTGGTGATCATGAGCTAGCCTGATCATTGTCTGTCTTAAGCCTTGGGAATTACAGTAACTTCCCTAGTGCCTACAAGCCCATCCTCAACTTGTTTCTTTAAAATATCTCCAACCCATACAAATCCTTTTTGCTTTGTGTCAGCAAATTTCTTCCATTCACGTAATGTACTACATATCTTCACTGAGTGCTTTCACATATTCATTTGTAAATGTACTTCCCTCCTCCAACTTGCACACACCCGCTAAACCTTCCAATTCCAACTGAACTACATTATTCTTTTGTACAGCATTTTTAACTTTTCCCACTATTTCATTTTCATCCACCATATCATTAGACATACCTACAACACTTATATCCTCAGGCCCATTCTGTTCAATTACCTTATTTTCATTCTGACCACTTACTACCTCCTCCGTGTTGTAGTTGGGCAAGTCAGCCTGTACTAAGGTTGGTAGTT
>WLWD01004216.1_pt1 | contig 51543 bp, 31 predicted proteins | sample 6712731 | NCBI WGS metagenome assembly WLWD01 (sample SAMN12718690, study PRJNA576275) | sponge metagenome | isolation source: marine sponge | host: Mycale hentscheli | place: New Zealand: South Island, Marlborough, Capsize Point | collected 2014-11-01
CTGCTAGTTTTGGGAGAATAAAGATGCACTTGTAATCCCTAAATAATGTGCTCATTTGACAATAGCCTGCTTATTATTTATTTATTGCAGGTAATACGAGTTCCCCTTGAGGAGTGTTCCTTGCACAGAGAGTGTTCTAGTTGTGTGTCTGACAGGAACCCTCTGTGTGGCTGGTGTGTGGTAGAGAACAAGTGTTCCAGAGTGTCCCAATGTGCTAATGGAAACTCTACCAGTGACAGGTGGATACGTGCAGACAACACTACTACCAGTTCTGGCAGATGTATCACTAATGTTATCACTCCTAGTCAATATGTCATGGATGATCCACAAATAGTAAGACTATAATGTAGACACGGCAAATTCACTATGCATTATTGTATTAGGAACACTTGAACATTTTTCTGATATATTGTACTGCTTAACAAAACAGATAATAAGGTTAAAATAGCACCATATTTGGAGATTCAATGTATAATATTTATTTCCAAACTATACAGCTCTGGAATTGTTTACTAGTGTTGTTGTGTTAACCCTTTTGCTGTATTTATTACACTATTGGTGATGATAAAATGACTCAAACATTCACTTACTGATGAACACACTTATATGAATCAGTGTTAGTTTCACCTCAAGGATAGCAAATTTTTTTTTAATAAATTGAAATGCACAGAATACATAAACTTTCAAAAATTAACGGGATTGACTAATAAAAATGTAATTATTTAAATTGTATGACATAACTTAAATGTAACTACTTCATGTCAACTAATGTCAGAAATTTTATGTTGCTATAATGTACATCAATAAATTCTTTTTTTCATTTTGTAGCTATCAGTTTCAGTGAATGGTTCTGGCCTACCAGCAGTTCTGCTTGGTGAAAGCTACTCCTGTCATTTAGCTGATAATCAAGGAAGATACAACATCACTGTACCAGCAATAACTGTGGAGGATGGTAGAAACTACACTTGTAACATTACCAATGCTAACTTCAGCTATGTGGGAGTTATATCAGGTAGGTTTGGCTAGAGTTGTAGACGGCACTTTTTCCCCCTTTTTCATATTGAGAACTTATTATATGGGGTTAAAGTTAGCATTTTCTTGGTATTTTGACATCCTCCTAATTGCCAAATGATAATAGTGTGTGGAAAAGTTATATAGATCATAAAATTATCATGAGTCACCTCTGATAAGATTATTTCATTGGTATTGTATGTCTTAAAGTAGGGAGAGTTTTGTTATTGAGCATACTAGCTTGTATATTATACACATACATGTTGTACATTAAATATGTTAAGCTACAAATGTGATCACAGTATTTTATTTTATTTTTGACAGAGATCAATTTCAGTTTCATTAGTTCCAGAGGTATGGTCCCATTTGATACTACATTAAATGCTCTCACTATATACAGATGTAGCTCTGCTAGCAGGTGAAGTCTTTAAAGTGGTTTATTGTATTGTACTGACTGCAGTACAAATGCAATTTGTAGATGCAGTGATTGTCTGCAGACTGACAATGCTTGTGGATGGTGCTCAGTAAATAAAATATGCAGAGGAATCTCAACAGATTGTACTAGCTCTAGTTCAATGGCGTTTTTGCAGGTACAGTATTACAATACGTTTTTTTCCTCATTTATGTCATTCTTTTAATTACTTAGTTAATGGTTGGACAGAGTTTCAGTGATGTTTGTCCATTATTATTGACTACAAGTGATGGCTATTCTCAACATGTCAGAGTAGGAACTGATCTGCAATTAACTACAAGTAACCTTCCTCCTACAGTGAGTTATGTCACTAAATGTTAATCCAACAACAGCTTTATTATGTTATATATTTTAATTTTCTTACAGGAGTCAGGATTCTCCTACATGTGTGATATTGGTGGAACCATACTACCAGCCACTAGGAACAATGACACTAGTCTCACTTGTAATGTGAATATGAATCAGGTATATAAATATTATTTGTGTGTAGCAAGCTAAATAATGATGGAACGTAATGAAATACTAGGAGAATAATCAATTATATGCAACATTTTTCTAATTTCGTACCATCTGCTGTTTCTAATTTAATTCTATTAGCTGACTATACAACTTATCCCTAATATTAATATTCATTTATTTAAAAAAAAATGTGAACATTACTAGAGTACATATGTGTAGTTGCTTATCCAATCATCAAGTAATGAAGTGGTGGATGTATTAGTAATTTGGACAAATGGATCATCCTTTGCACATCATATTGATTCCTTATCACCTGTGAATGGTAAGTACTTATTAAACTATTTCTTATTTGAAATCACCTGTCTCCTTTCCATAGTTACTCTCTATGACTGCTTGTTGTCTGACACTGATTGTTCAGCATGTGTCAACACAAGAATAGGAACCAATTTCCAGTGTGGATGGTGTGCTACAACATCTAGCTGTAGAGTGAGAGAGGAATGTTCAATGGGTATTATTAATGATGGTCAACATTGTCCAGCTCCCACTATCACAAACTTCTCTCCACAATCTGGACCTCCTAGAGGAGGTACTACCATTACTATTACAGGAAGTAACTTAGGAGTCACATTCAGTGATTTCACTGCTAATAGTATCACATTGAGGAGGGTACCTAATACTATGTTTCCATGTACTCCAATCAGTGAAGACTATGTGCCTGGTGCTACTGTGAGATGTATAACTAATCCACTGCCTGCTGGAAGCTATACATTAGTGATTGACTTACTTAGAAGTCCAGGTCCAGGACAGGGCTCATCGCCTACTAACTTTGAAGTATTAACTCCTACAGTGTCTGGGGCCAGTCCACAGTTTGGTCCTATAGCAGGAGGTACTGTATTGACTGTCACTGGAACCAATCTGAATATTGGAAATAATGCAGTAGTCAAATTGAATGGAATTTCAGAAGTGTGCATGAGGCAGTAAGTTTCTTTCTTTGACTACATGTGTCATTTAATCTATGCATTCGATGTCTTGCCACAGGAATGCCACAATTTTAACATGCATCACACCTAGTATTCCTTCAGTGTCAACTGATAATGATATAGCAGTGATGATTGATGATGAGACTATTACTCCAGACAATGCTATCCAGTTCTCATTCAGAGACAATCCTACATTTACATCAGTACAGCCACAGAATACCATTCCAAGGTATTTAAAGCAGAGTATGAAAATATTATGCCTTAAAGTAAATAGCCTCTTTGTAAATTAAAAACCACGATAGTCATATATGTTTGTGCAAGCATAACTCCTTTGTGTATTTGTCACGTATTATAGTGGAGGAACAATTTTAACCTTCTCTGGAACTAATTTGGATGTTTCAAAGAATCCACAATTATTTGTTAACAATATTGAAGTAAGTATGTTTTTGCCTTGTTTTGTTATGTGTTTTTGTATATAGAAATATTTCTTATAATTATGTACATATGTGTGTATGTATGTATGTATAGTCCGAATGCACTGTGGTGAACAGCACAGTCCTGACATGCATTACTCCTAGACTACCTGCTGGCACATCCATGGTCAGCTATGTGTTGAGACTAGATGATGCCCCTCCTCCCAATACTACTATTGCAGCACTGATGTTACAAGTTTTATCAGACCCTATAGTAACAGGATTTATACCAGACTCTGTTCCACTTAGTATATTATCAAGCGTAGCTTTGCTGCTCTCTATTCAGGTAATTATATATAGCTATTAAAATAACACTTGCAACACTTTGTCTCAAATTCCATGAAGTCTTAATTAGATAGCACATTTTTTCCCAGACAATTTATGTCAGATTTTTTTTTCTATTTTTATCAATCTAAATATACATTTGGTTGCTGGTGATCTTTGGTTCTGACCAATTTAGCACGACCCTTATTTAGTGGATTGGGTTTAATTATGTCCATGCACATCAACAAAGTTACAATTAACCACAATAATTAGTGTTGGAATCTAGCTAGTGTTTTTATGCTGCACTAATAGTAAACAATGTTGTTGTTTTTATTTTCATTGCAATGACACAAAATCCACTAAAGTGAATTACAGTAGAATGTCAGTTATCCGGACTTCAGTTATCCGGAAACGTCGGTCAACCGGACATAGAGAATGGCTATAGGCAAGAGGAAAAGAGTGGTGCTAAGCATTAAGGACAAGCTGGAAGTATGCTGCTTATCAAAAAAGATAGTTGGAGGCTGCTTTTAACCTTAGAAGCAGCTGTATTAGTAAAACATGTACATTGGCTTACCCCCAACACTGACTTAGGTCAACCTCTCCACAGAGTTCAGTTATCCGGAATATTCACTTATCTGGACACCCTCCAGTCCCATTGTGTCCGGATAACTGACATTCTACTGTAATTAACAAGTCATGTATCTAATTTCCTACAAGAATCTTAGCATGTCCGGATAACTGACATTCTACTGTAATTAACAAGTCATGTATCTAATTTCCTACAAGAATCTTAGCACATTACTGACAATTTGTTGCCAAGCAATTGACACACATCTAATGGCACAATTATGAAGACAAGTACCCCACCACATAGTGGTGCTTAACATAATTGCAAAGTAAGAATGCAGTAGCACCAGTAATCTTGCTCAGTTATCATTTTCTACCAATGGTTAAGGCATTTCCCTCTCCTGCTCTTTCTTTCTGAACTATCTGAGCTTTTCTTATACCCCACCTTTCCTATCTTCATCTCTTCTTCTTGAGCCATGAAGTCCCCTTTTCTTTTGTCTATCTCTCCTGCTTCTGAATTTCTGTCCTACTTTGCAAACTTTGTCTTCTAGTTCGTACTTTAGCCTATCTTTTGAAAACTAACTCCCACCTTTACTCATTGATTCAACCCGCATTTAATTAGAATTAATTGCTCACCTTTCTGTCTTCTATTCCATTCCATTGTAAATCTACACCACCTTACCTCACCGATTCCACCCGTTTTTCAGTTACGATTTATGGCCTTATTAAATTTACACTGCCTTCCTTCGTCTATTGCATCTGCATTGTAGAAATAACCAGCACTTTATACTAAATGTGACGACACTTCACCTGCCATAAGTTGATGACGATCTACCTGCATAAGTTGATGACACTTTACCTGCCATAAGTTGGTGACACTTTAATTGCCATAAGTTGGTAACACTTTACCTGCCATAAGTTGATGATACTTTACCTGCCATAAGTTGATGATACTTTACCTACCATAAGTTGATGATGCTTTACCCAGCCATACAAAAGTCATGAATTATTCATGAATACACACCGTCGGTTGTTGGTCTTCAGTCGTCGTCATTGTTACTGACACGCAAGCGTATTATTATAATAGATGTGCAGAAAACTTACAAGCTACAGTGTGAGAATGTTTTCTTTAAATATTGCATAGAATAAAAATGATAAGTTACGCAAGTTTACCAATGAATATCTGTTTGAATATATACATAGCTATTACATTATTATTTCCATCACATGTGTATGATATTTTATTTAGAATTGTTGTTTATTGTTATATTGTTGCTTATGATGACCAGTTTTGTAACATGTATAAAATCATATTTCTTTTGTACAAACATTGAAGAAAATTCAGACTTACCTTTGTAAATAACACTAACTTAAAAGCTCATTTTTCAATTGTTTAAAAGCTGCTGTTCAGATGAAGTACACTGCTAATTCACTTTGTATTTGATAGATTTTTGGGTTTCTGATGGGTATTATATTAAAAAATTGAGCAAACAGATGCTGAACAGATGAGCATTTATATAATAATGTATAAAACACACAATACTGTTTCTTTTATTTTATTTACTCATTTACTGAATGCCCTAGAACAGTGGAGTACAACAACAAAAAAAAAGGAATGTTATTATTAGATAATAAGTACTTGATATAAGAATAAAGAATTTCCAACCAAATAATTGGTTTCTTATGAAACTTACAGCAGTAAAAAATAGTTCACTTAGGTCCTAAAATAGAACTTATTTATGTGCAAGACCTCTTAATTATTTCCATTTATATACATATCTAATCTCGCACAATGCATGACTTTCTACTTGAAAAAATCAACTAGGTTTCTGTTGGAAAGAATTTCATGTATGTAGAATAAATTAAAATTGCATGTTCTGATAGTCATTCACTATCTCACACATGCTGTTCATGCATATTTTAATAGATCAGAAGCTATAAGTTATAGCTTTTGATAATTAAAATAAAGTTCATATTTAGATTAGACAACATTATTTGTATTATAATACATATTTATATATATACTGGTCATATGTGAGGATATCAAGTTGCTTTTTAAAGTTAGTTATACGGATGTAATAACATCAATTTTGTTTAAGTTCATTGTTTTAGTGCAAATCCCTCAACTATTCTAGATAGAGAATTTTGTGTTTAATTTACTGAGTTCATAACTTTATTTGCTTGTTTAGGGCAGCAATTTTGCTTCAGTTGTCAGACAAGAAATCCTGATTATAGTTGGAGGCAGTAATTGCATCATTAATAGTATTTCTTCAACAGAGGTATTATCAATGATCATTATAATGTAGAATTCATAACTTTTCTATTGTAGATTAGTTGTTTCATTCCATCTGAACCAGTGCAAGATGACATTCATTCAGTTTCTGTACAGGTATACATTATTTTAAGAGCACGTTATAACAAACAAAATTATTTATAGTCACTTAATTCTAATGAGTAATGGATAATACATTGTGCTATTAGTGCCATTGTATATATTTAGATTAAATACACCTTAGTGAAACCTTAATATCACAACCCTCTGTGCTATTGTTGTATTATTAGCAGTAATTAACAATATTGTAGTTAATGTTGGTAATTAGCTTTATTATGTCTTATAATTTAATCTATATATTATGTACACTAGATATTATTTGGTAGGAATATTAACATTACCCTACCAAACAGACTAAGATTATCTTCATCTACCGTGTCTGGTGATAATATTGGTTTGATAATTGGAATTGTGATTGGAGTTGTATTTCTATTGATAAGTGTTGTGCTGGTCATGTGCATCATATTGAAGTGCTCATTGTCACATGCTCGCATGAAAGAGAACAAATTCCGAATGAATGAATACATAGCAGAGTTGACACTCAAGGACAAATTAAAGCAAGTCAATGGACAAGGTATTTTGCTTATGCTGGATTTTAGATAAACTAGTACAAGTTGTATGAGATGCTTCTGTTCAAGTTGATGTACGGGTATAGAAATGAAAGAATGCTGTGTGGAATAGTGAAAGATGTGTTTGCTCTTTTTCTTTAGCATAGTGTTCTGTAGTATAATATTAAACTATAGTCATCACAAGCAGTTTTCTGAGTTTAACAGTATCACAAAAATAAACTTTCAATACTTGTAGGCTACATATTGTCAAATAGTATACACAAGATAAACTTTTACTCATTGGAATAATTTTCATTGTATTATAGATGACATATTAAATGTGATGAATCTGATACCTGAAAACCTTAAAGTGTCCATGAATGAGTTACGAATATTAGATGTAGAACTTGGACGAGGTGAGTAGAATATTAAAACTCATTGCTGTTAGATCAGACTCAAAATTGAAGTTGCTTTTAAAAATTCAAATGTAAGAGAAAGTTTTGTACTATTACTATATAATTCTTAATAATAGGTCAGTTTGGAATTGTCAGCAAAGCTCATTTGGTCAAGAATACATTTAAAGGGCCTCTACAAAATGTTGTAGTAGCAGCAAAGACAATACATGGTAAATTGGATAAATGATTACTATATTTGATATGTTTTGAAAATATTATTGGCGAGCAAGCGAAGCACTATAAGTGATAACACAATTGAAATTGGGGATATTCGTTTGTTTATAAATCTGAGTGAACGTTTGTATGTCATTTGTATTTTGATCCTAACATTTGTTTGTTTGCTTCATGGTCTACCCTTCCCATACTTCCACTGAACAGAATTTTTCGGTTTAGTGATCCTGTATTATTCAGTTGTGGTCAGATAATAATTCTATATTACTTAGCTAAGTATCATCACAATGGCTACGTACTTATAATTATAGAAAATAGCAAGAACCCCGCCACGCCGTGGCCCTTGATGTATTGCAAAGTAATAATGCAGTACCATAAGTTATTTTTATTCATTATAACATTCTCTACAGTTTGTTAAGTTACATCAGTTTTACTCTCCTGCTCTATTTTTTCCTGAACTATCTCAATTCTGTATCTACAACATTTCTTCTTTTTTTTTCCATCTCTTCCTTCTTTAGTCAAGAAGTCCTTTCTCTTCATTTGTCTACCACTTCTGATTCTGAATCATGATTGTGGACTTAGGCTTTGTGAAACTTTTAACTTCAGCTTTTCTACTTTCACCTTTCTTTTTAAAACTTGTGCCACCTTTACTCGACAATTTGAGTTCATTTTCGCTCTTTCGTACTTGCTCCGTATTGAAACATAGCCGTTCCTCACTGATTCCACTAGCTAATTAACCACTTATAGCATTCTCTTTCACACTTTACACATCCTTTTTTAAACGAATGCCACCTATCCCCTTCTGTTCCACACGCTTTTAGTTACAATTACAGTAATCATGTTTCACTGACTATGATGATACTTTACACAGATTCTCCTGATTCTCGGCCACTCTCATCTTCTTTCATTTGTCATTGTACCTGGTGAAGTTCAAACTAATTTTCCTACCTGTAATCTAGCATAGTGAAACCCTTCACTTCTTTACAACTGTGTTCTTGTTTACACAGTAATTCAGCGCTAGCTCACGAAAGCTACCCTCCTGTTTCTGTGCCACTCCTGCTTAATGTCCATTATTTTTTGTGCCAGATTTGGTTACTAACTGGTTCGTCCTGCGCTTTACCTTTACCCAGTAATTCAGCGTGAATTCACGAGCATTGTGTGTCTGCGCATTCTAGCTTATTAGCTCATGAATTATTTATAAATACGTATGTCGTCGTCAGTCACGGGTAATATTATATAGATGGTTTTAATAATTTTTTTGAAGTGGTTAGTTTGTGCACAGACTCGCTCACCATTTGTGCTGAAGCACATCACTAGTTATATCAATAGCTGTCACAATAAATGATTACATGTATAATTCATTTAGGTGATAACACAAAAACGGAAACTGAGGAAACTATTTCTGAAATTTTAAAGATGGAGTCATTATCTCATCCTAATGTCATGAGTTTGATTGGTGTCAGTATCACGGATACAATGAGAATTGTGATTATAATGCCTTATATGGCAAATGGAAGTTTGCTAAGTTATATTAAGAAAGAAAGAACAAATTTATATTTAGATTTTGATGTAGATGAAGATGAGGTAAGAACAACTTGTAATTCAATTAATTAGCACTTATTCTTGCAATAATAAATTTTCGCTTTTTAAAAAGTTTCATGCTGATGTATAGCGATACTTTTTGCAATGATAACACATTTGACTTTTGTAACTGAAATAGAGAAAAACTTTGAGTTCAAAACATTCTACACACCAGTTTCACATGTCAGTAACATTTAATAAATGCTAAAAAAAGATTGCTATACTTTATTTATCTACTGATCCCTTGAACCAACACAATACTTGTGCACTGTTTAGATGCTTTCATTAGTTTTGACTATATGACAGTAAACCATACGCAGTGGACAAAAGCTATAGCTGGAATGCTGAAAAGTTTAGTTAATTGTTATTGTGACTACAAACACTCTACTCGTATTGCATACAAAAAAAACAATGATCAGGATAGAAAAGCCTTGGAATACCAGCACGTCATAAAAATATGTATATACAGACACATCATTATTCAATATTGTCTATCACACAGGCAGTCAGATCATTATATTGACAAAGTATTTGAGAAACAAATACATTAAGTCAAACAAACAAGTATATGAAAATTCTAAATAACTTCCGTACTTTTACCAGTCTATTAGATGGTACAAATTCTGTCACCAGTAAAATGTTTTTCCTATTTATGAGGTATAGGCGAGTCAATATTTACATTAGAATACCAGAGAACTAATGAGTGATGTTGATCCCACAAACTAGTTCATAATTCCTGTTCTATTGACAGATATTGACAGTCAGAAAGTTACTCTTAAAAATGTGTCATCAAATTGCCTTGGGAATGGCATATTTATCAGCCAACAAGATGGTACACAGAGACTTGGCTGCTCGGAATTGTCTGTAAGTATATACAGTGCTTCCAAATTAAAAAGTGGATTTTTTTTAACTACAGTGTAGAACCTCACTACAGTCATTTAACTTATACATACCTTATATTCATCATCCCAATAATGTTTCCAATAGTAAAACTGCCTGTTTAGGGAATGGAAAATGGAGAACAGCATTTTTCTCCTCTAATACATTTTATGCCATATTTTTACGTCAAAATTTTTGCGGTAGTTCGTCATTAAACATAGCTAGTTAACGAGCTACGGTCGAATGGTAATTTCCTAAGCTGTAAGACGGTACTATCCCTTACTGCGAGTGGCTGTATCGGTTCTCAGCATTCTAAATACTAGCAGCAGTAAGCGAAGGGAAGGTCAGTCAAATTGTTAGCTGATATTACTAACTTGGAGCCAAGCCTATCCAAGAGGTCTTCTTTTTCTAGAGCTGAATGTAAGCTAAAGGAGTTTAACACTCCCAAGGGTCCCAGCATTCGGTGTTCTGACAACATTAGGTCGATGTAGTTGGAGTCGTACGGGTTGTGCGGCTCCAAACAGCAGCTAAAACGCTGGCTGTGATAGGCGGTAGTGCCGTAAAACTTGATCCCATGGGCCTGAGATACAACCGTAGCTAAAACAGCCACCTCCACGCAACAATTAGCGGCAAACTGGTACTTCTCTCAATCATTTGACACATACATGTGCTGTTTTTTGATGTCTCGTTGACGTGTACTAAAGGCCCACAACCCACTTCTAAATCTCATCATTTGATAACCCTTACCATGCATAAACATTTTTTGATGAAAAATAGCCACAACTCACTTAATTTTCAAGATATAGCTACCAAAGTTTTACATAACAATTTTCAGGTAATTTTACATCATGTTCAAATTTATAGAGATGTACCTCCATCAATTCAAATATCTTGGTTTAAACACTTTTTTCTTAAAATTTTAAATATTTTGAGAATCAAATTTCATGTGCCCACAGAATCAGGCACACATGAAACTTTAGGTACTAAAATCAGTATACCAAGTTATAGAGATAAGGACAAATAATTTCTCTTTTTTCAGCTTAAACACTTCCAAATTCACTGTCCAGAAGCTCCCGGTTCCATCACCTATAACCAGCTATATATTACACACACTTGAGAATAATTATAGCAGAATTAGCAAACTTAACCCTTTCACCGCCAAGTTTACATGGGACTTGTATTCACAATAGACCAAATTTAGTTAACACCCATGGCATCAACATTTATAATTATGATATTTATTCTTTAATAGCTAAATTCAATCAGTATTATATATAAACTGTTCTTCTTTTAAATAAAAACTTACTAAAATCTCCTTGCTGTTCTACTAGTAACTACTCATCATCTGTACTCATATCATCTAAAATTGAACGGTCTGCCACAGTATCTGAAAGATAGTCAAGAGAATCTTTTGATAATAATTGCTGGCCCATGAAAGCAGTAGCTTCTTCTGTTTCTCCATTTTGTTCACCTTCACTGGAGCTATCTACTAGGCCGAATACATCGTCACTATCGTCACTATCCAGGACAGACGCCAGGACCTCGTCTCGCGATAGCCTCGCCATTTCTTTACTCAAACTACTTTGAACTTTCAGGAAGTATTACCCTTAGTTACCGTTGACGTAATTATTCTATATTAAGAACAGTACTAAGTCATTACTAAAGCTTTTAAGCTTTGTTGCGTGTCGATAGCATGAACGGTTGATTTTTTATACTTTTTAAAACACGGCCGTACTGCTGAGCGCCATATGGCGCTTATGGCGGTGAAAGGGTTAACCAAAAAGCTAAAAAAAATCCACACTTTAAGCTGGAAGCACTGTATATAATTGTTAAATTAAGGCAGGAAATTATATTATTTTAAAATTAAACTTGTTATTTAATCAAATTTCTGTAATATGCTTATAATACATTATTGGACTCAAAAAAATAATCATTGATAGTTTACGTATGAAGTCATGTTATATTGTAGAAATCAAAATCTTTGATTTTAACCATACATTTAACTAAGCATTCAATATTAATTACAATTAAAGGGTAGGCTATCATTCGTAATCAACTTACAGTCTATGTAGTATACAAGTTATTTTTAGAATTTCACAACCTTTTCACTAAATTACCCCAACAATAATAGGGCATGTTTACACTAATTGGCATGTATTGTCTTAATAGATTGGATTCCAAAGGAACAGTGAAAATATCAGATTTTGGACTTTCGGAAGAAGTTTACACTAGTGGATATTTCAGGCAGAATAAGAAGGATGCAGTGAGACTGCCTTTTAAATGGATGGCACCAGAGAGTCTCATCGATGCATTGTTTACAAGCCAATCTGATGTGGTAAAATAATGGAATTCCTAAGAATTTTTGGGAAAAAACACACAAAATCATATCATTAAGTGCTGATTTAGTTAACTAAAACTAAAGCCAAAACACCTTGTTTTACTATTGGTAAGAAAAACTGTAACTAAGCTGTACTTAACGTGAAAGAAAACAACGAACACTATATATTGTAGAAGACAGTAAATTCAAATAAAACTAAAACTACCAATAGAATGGATAATATAAATTAAAACTCAACAATTTTTATTTAAACCAATTCACCTTGAATCATGTCATTTTTAAATGAAAATATAAATTGCCATCCAGTAAATACATACATATTTATATGCCAACACTTTCATAAAAATATGATTATTTTTTATGTTCTTGGGGTTCTTGAACAACTTTCTTTTTGGAAAAATTTGAGATAACACAAATTAACTCAAACTAAAACTAGTCAATTGATAGGATAACTAACTAAATATATATATATATATTTATATAAGTAACTAAATCTTTCACATGATATTGAAGAGATACTAAATTCTAACCAAATCTTCAAGGAGAAAAAAGAAAAAAATTACGCTAAAAGTAAGCCTTCAAGATATATTTTTAGGATGAATAACTAAACTAAGAAAGTTTGGGATCTCTAAACTAAAAACCACACTGTTATCACTCATGCTATAATTCATATATAATGCAATATTTCAGTGGTCTTATGGAGTAACTTGCTGGGAGGTGTTTAGTTGTGGCAGAACCCCTTACCCAGGAGTTAATCCCATCGATCTGCCAAAACTTCTGGAAGAAGGGTTGAGATTGGATTATCCTACAAATGCTGCTAATAGCTCTGAAATGTAAGATATTGAAGTAACAATTGCTTAAAGCATCCCAATGTGATAGTGATATTTGCCTCAATTATATACCCAATAAATAATTTCTATGTGATTAGATACATTGTCCTAACGAAGTGTTGGAAACAATGTCCTCAAGATCGACCAACATTTGATGATCTTGTAGTAATGATGGACAGAAAGTTACAAGCAATTGCAGGATACTTAGAGTTGGGAATGATTCTAATTCTTGAGGAAGGTAAGATTTTCAATAAAATTTTCTTGTTACTTAGAGTTAGGAATGATTTATGTGCCTTATGATAAGTATTATTTTAAACTTTATCGAAAAAGTAATTTAACACTAATCACTCGTTTTTAAACTTTAAAAATAATTGTTTCAACCTGTATACTTTTACATTTTTATAATTTCAGAAAATTCAGGAGGCATAGAAGGAACAGATTTGATTGAAAATAGTCTTGAAGAAGAAAAATTTACTATCATTCAAAATATTGAAACATAAATAGCTATAATGGTCAAACAGCCTATTAAAATGACACCATTAATTGTATTGTTAGAAACATTATTGTTAGTTTTATACAACATTGATTAGATAATAGTACATTTATTGTGCTCATGTGATATGCAAATAACTTTTATTTTTATAATGTGTGATGTAATACTATTTTAAATTTTTTTTTGCCATTTTTACAATTGGTGACCTACAAAAATCATCACTATAAGGCAAGATGAACTTAACTGTGGGCTATATACAACCACCAGAAAATGGTCCAATATACATTTCTCTAATGTAGTCTTTATTAACCATCAATAATTTAGTATATAAGTATATTTATCCCATCTCCTTTTTGGACTTCCAAATCTGAAGGAATAAGGATTCATCACCTTAACATTCAAATACTTTTCTCTCCACCATCAGATAGCATTACAAAACTGTTAGAGAATGGAGGAAGGGGAGTAGCTTTACTTTTCTACTTGTGACAGTAGGGGGAGGGGTTGGGATGGTTTGACTTTCCAGCTTCTTCTATTATATCGTCTACCTATTTTGAATGTAGCCACAAAAGTGACATTAATTGTTTCCTGGAATTTCCATAGGATTTGAGCTAAAAATGAAGTAGCTATGTCTTTGACAATGAAGTAGACAACAACACAGTGAATTTTAATATTTCTAAATCTTTTGAGCAAGTACTCTTTAGGTTTAATGGCAGATATGAAATAATAGTTTTATGCAGTTTCTGTACGGATATAATGCTTAAAATTTGATGCAAATCTAACTGCAATCCTAAGATATGATTATGCCAGACAGAATCTAGAAAAAATTATAATGATTAATGTTTATTCAAACTTTGACAGTTCCACTCTTAACCTTATTAAAGTCATTTATAGTATTGTATATAGAAGGACAATTTTGATAGCTGGAATTTGTAGCTTGAATTGCCTAAATTTTTGAATAGATCTTTTTAAGATAAACACACAAGGTTGAAATTGTACTATAATTAATATTATGTTTAGTGTCTACATAATTCATTTGACTTGACGAGCTTCTACATCCATAAATCATTGTTCAACAAAGCCTAGTGTAAGTTAAAATATTTATTTGGAAATACTGAGGCTGTCGGGACTGTAGCCTCTCAATACAAAGTACATAATTTTTTAAACATAATATGTGGTGTATGATTATTTTTCAGTATGGTACTGTAAAGACAAATCATTAATGTAAGTTGGTCATTAGGAGTTTTTTTCAGCTTTTCTGAACTATAACATAACGTTAGCTATAGCAAAAACATATAAAGTTTTACTGACATGTGCATTAAAATAACTAGGATTAACAGAACTAAAGTAGCTTATTATGTTTCCAGTTCTATATTATAATTATTCACATTTCTCCTTTAGAGAATGCTCTGAATTCAATTTAGAGTTATCTTTATTAAGAAATGTTGAATTAAATGGGAATTATCTTATTGTTGGAAAACGAGAAACTCCAAAGGGTATAAAATAGTGAAATGAGTGGAATAATAATATCGTTGTTATTTTATATAATTTAATTTGCTCCCTAGGACTTTAAAAAAAATTTTTTTTTTTAAGTATTGAGTCATCCAATCATAAGGTCATGAAATACTTATAACAGGAATGTGAGACATGGGGGGGTTACATGACAGTCTCAATGTTTATAGCTTTTTAAAAGAAGTTTGCATCTATTTTACCTTAATGTTTGTAACTAAAGCATGACCAAAAATTATTGTACAAATCATTTGATTAGCTTATTATAGAATGGTAATTCCGATGAAACTGTACCATGTTGGCTAGTTCTTTCTCACTATAAAATTATTTAATAGTATTAAGTAGTTACTGTGACTTTCAGTTTTTTATTTAGATTATATGTTCATATTATATTAAATTTATGCCTTTTACTACTTATAAGTGAGATATTGGATCTCTTTATCTATCAAACTAGAGTAGCTAACTAAGAAATGTCTCTGTCATGAGTGTTTTTCAACCTATAGTGGACATGTGCTTCAGTCAATAAATTGGCTAATATAAAAATGCAACAACATTTACTACAAATAAACCATCATGTCTACTTAAAATGGCCAAAAGTTGTGGGTTGGGGGCCAGGGATTGCCCCCACATCTCACATTCTTGTTATAAACATTCCATGACCTTACATGTATATGATGTATTGATGACTCAATACTTTTTAAATACTTTGAAAAAAGTTCAAGGGTCCCTTAATTAAACTTAATGCAATTATGGAAATAAACTAATAGTGATAATTATTTCACATCATTTCACTTTTTGATACATATTGAAGTTACCTGTTTTCCAGCAGCAAAATAGTTCCTATTTAATTGTATATTTCTTATGAAGAAAACTACAAATGGAAATCAGAACATCCTCTAAAGGAGAAATGTGAATAATTATAATATATAGCTGGTAATATATTAAACTACTTTAGTTCTATGTTAATTCTAGTTATTTGAATGCAAACGTCAGTGCACCTTCTTATTATGTTTGTGCTATAGCTAAACAGTTATGTTATAGTTAGGACATGTGGAAAGAAAAACTCCTAATGATGACTGACCTACATTATTGATGATGTCTTTATAGTGTCATACTGAAAGACAATCGTTCACCAAATATGTTTACCACATATGCATTTAAACATATTTGGTGAACGGTTGTCTTTCAGTATGACACTATAAAGGCATCATCAAATGTAGGTCAGTCATTACTAGGAGTTTTTCTTTCCACATGTCCTAACTATAACATAACTGTTTAGCTATAGCACAAACATAATAAGATGTCTTTACTGAACTGAGTTGGCACATGCGTGGCTTTGCTATATGGAAGGAGGGGGAATTGTATCAAATGAAATATCAATACCAACTTACATTAGACACATTTCCTTTTATTAGCCGAAGACAAACAGATGGGAGGGGCTGTAGTATCCCTAATACACACTTGTTTATACTACAGAGTCTTAAAGATTTACCTTGACTGAAGGACTTATAGTATCCTCGCCTGCTTCAATATTATCAGGATCCATACTTGCTGACAGTAACTATGCAATAACAATGTGTTTTTATGTTAAATTTTTATTTACAATCCGATTTATACCTCAGGTTACAATTCATTACACCATTCTTCATCTAATGCACTTGAACTTGCCAAATCCTAAATTGAAATGAGAGATTTATTCAAGTTATTACACGCTAGCATGAAACATTCAAATGTACCTCTTCTTCACTAGCCCAAGAACAAACCAAAAATAAGACTCTGTATATAAATCTATATAAGTTATTTTCAAGGTAAAATAGTGATGAGTGAATTTGATTAAAATCAGTGTAGACTACACTACAAAAATTTTGTTTCAATTTGTGTTGATACTTGTATGTGTGAAGACATAAATATTGTGCAAAGCTCTTTGGAAGTGAGGATCATCTTGGGTATGACAGAGGAACCAGACCATGCATGTTTGAATGGCTTGTGGCTAACCTCACCACTTAACCTATAGACTTAGTGATAAGAAAAACCACACTTGCCTCAGGAGGGTTGAAGGGACCTCACTACTTACAACAACACCTGTATTTTGAATTGCCTAGATGGACACAAAACAACTTAGCTAATGATTTTATAAATTCAGCCCTAAAGGATATAACAGAACCTCTAAAGAGCTTACATCCAGAGATTCAGAGGTTGAAAACAAATCTTCGTGTGGAACAGATGCAGTTTCTTTTACATTGTCTTCAATAACCTAAGAAGTTTTATGTCTTGGACTATACACATATAAGTTTAAATTTTTTTCATAAGGCCTACCTGAACAGAAGAAGTTTTCCAATTAAGCTCTCTTTGCTGCTTTAAAATTAATTATCTTCTTTCTCCAATTGAAGTGATTAGTTGACTGAAGTCATTTTCTTCCAGAATTAAATGTTTCTCCATCTATGTCATTGTCTAAAATAAAAAAATATTGTCAACTAGAACAAAAATAAAAAGGTGTAGACTTTACCTTGAAAGCTATCAACAACTTTTTCAGACAACTTCTGCTCTCTCAACCAATCCCCTACGTAAACATCTTCCATTTGTCTGGCCTCAGTCCACTACTCTCCTGAGAAAAGAAAACCAGTAAAAATATAGCCAATCTTTAGACAGAGTATGGAAAATAGCAGCTGCACTTGCGTCATGTGACTACAATTTTCTTTAAATAGAAATTCTCTTGTAGAGATGTTTCAATGTTGCATATGTCACCAGCATGCAAGAACAACTATTGCCGAAATTCTAAAGCATATTAGAGATGTCCATCCATTTTTTCGTGGTGCTGCTGTAACCTGGATGGTTGTGCTGCAACACCCTCTAGCTATGAAGCTCTCAAGGCACATGTCTACAGGTACCACAAAAATTTGTTGACTACAACACAATGTCAAGCTGATAATGAAGATGAGTCAGTAATGCCAAGTGAAGATCAATATCAGGAATTGGAAGAGACTGAAGAATTGCCAGACTTAAATTCTCTATCAGCTTCCCTAAATGCAGCACGTTTTATTATGAAAGCTCAGTGAAGTAGTGGATGATGTTAAAATTATATTGGAAAACTCCATATCAAGTAAATGAAGTAAAGAAATTGTCAGCTAATGACCACCAGGTAACAGAAATAGAGTCAATATTTAGTGATGAGAGCATTGTGAATCCCTTCCTCGGCTTGGAGACACAGTATAAGCAAGATCAATTTATTGCTAGCCATTTCAATTATGTGGTAAAAAAACTGATAATTATTGAAGTTATTTTCAATTGTTTTAATATTTACATATAATGTAGGAACCTCAGGAGCAAATCTTACATGAATATACTGTTGGAAATAAGAAGTTAAAGGATTACTTTTATTACATTTCACTGATAAAGTCATTGCAGAGTCTCCTAGCTAATGACAGGGTTCCAGATGAGGTATATACACATGATCACATACATTTTTAAAAATTTATTCTGACTTTAAACAATTCCTTTTTGATTATATGTGCTTAATAATAGTGCTTAATATTTACTTTCATGCACATTACTTGGGGCTGCATCAGGTGTTGTGGACTATGTGACTGAAGCAAGTGTTGTATTCCTTCACATGAATCCATCTGTATTACTTTTGCTGTTCTATTTTTGTAGTGCAACAAAATAATGATTGAGCTAATTTTATAAACTATAAACTATAAGGGAGTACTAAAATAATCATGCTATGTTATTTTATTTAAACAGGTTTTGAATTCTCACAGTCCAAGATGTGATGAAATGAGTGATTACACAGATGCTGAGCAATACAAGTATCACCCTCTGTTTCAAGAAGACCCATGTGCATTGCAGATTAAATGGTATTATGATGACATTGAAGTTTGTAATGCCTTGGGTTCTAAAACAAAAAAGCATAAGCTAGGTATGACTTAATTAAATTTATATTACATATGTAATAGCCATTTATCAGGACTTTTTTACTACACTCTTGGCAATATTGCTCCTAAGTATCGCTCATCTTTACAGTCTATTCAGCTGTTAATCGTTGCTAAGTCGGTAACTGTCAACAAGTATGGATTGAGCAGAATACTAAAGCCATTTGTTGAAGATATTTCTCTTCTAGAGAAAGTAAGTGATTGACCATAATATTTGATTAAAATATTGCACTGCAATACTGAAATATAGGATGCTGGAGTACCTCTGGTGATAGATGGTGAAAGGATGAATTTCAGGGTACACTTACGATTTGCTCAGCTGTTAACCTAGCTGCATGTGCACTGGGAGGCTTTAAAGCTCTCCATTCTGCCATGCGAAAGTGTCGTACCTGTATTGCAATTGATGGGGATATGCAGACAAAGGTAACATTAATTAGTTATTTTCCAAACCTTAATTAAAACTTTTTTTTAGTTTACAGAAGACAAACTTCTTATTCGTACTCGGTTAAATTATGCATCTCATGTGCGTGATTTGGATGGGCCATTTCACAGCTATATTGCCACTACTTATGGTGTTACTGAAAACTCTATTTTAAATGAGTTGAAATACTTTCATGTAGTGGATGGTATTGTTCCTGATATAATGCATGACATTTTGGAGGGTACTACTCAAGTCACAATGAAGTGTCTACTTTTGTATTTAATCCATGACAAGAAGTATCCGACATTTAAAATTCTAAATGAAAGTATGCGTGCATTTGATTACGGAAATAGTGAAATTTGTAATAAGCAGTCAGAAATTTCCAAAAACATTTTACCAGATTCAAGCTCTCTGAGACAATCAGGTATTGCACACAGCTGTGCTTATAAATGATGTTTGTTATTACACTTTTATTGTATTAATTCTCTAGTTACACAAACTTGGTGTCTGGCAAGAATTCTACCCCTACTAATTGGTGATCTCATTCCTGAAGGGGATGAAAAGTGGAATAACTTTCTATTATTGTTGCAAATCATGGCGTATCTTTTGCTCCAAGAATCACTCATGATCAAGTGGCATACTTGGAACTTTTAATCGAAACTTTTCTAGAAGAATTTGTTTGCCTTTACCCTGATAGACCATTAACACCAAAAATGCACTATCTAGTGCACACTCCTATGTGGATTAGAAGGTTGTTTTTTTTTTTGAGTGATGCAATATTAGATTTACACAGCCATATTTATTAATAGGTGTGGTCCTTTGATTGGTGCTTGGTGTATGCGCTATGAAACAAAGAATAAATACTTTTAAAAAATTGCGACTACAATTGGAAACTTCAAAAATATTGAGAAAACCGTGGCTACCAGGCACCAACATTATGTGTTATAAAATGTCATGCACAAGTTTTATTTCAGGTAATACAACACATGAAGTGGGTAAGTTCTCAATTTAGATTTGAACTGGTTGGCTAATGTAAATAAATAGCTATTATAATTTTTGTAATGTACATGTATATTTTTAGTGCGAACCATAAATATTTCTGAGGTCCCTTATGGAGATGCCTTAATGGAAGAATACAGCTGTGAAACTCAAACAAAGTTACAAAGGTAGGCAATTCGAATATTATTAAATAAAGGTTTTATTGGTTCCTTGTTGTTTAATTGGACATCATTTGTAGAAAAAAATGGGATTAAGTACACTAAAGGCAGCATTGTGTTCTGCAGTATTGAAGATGAAGTCCCTGTATTTGGCAAAATTATGGATATATTAGTTTGGTCTGGTAAAATGTATTTTTGCATATGTTGGAGATATCTTTTTTAACCATTATAATGCTTATGAAGTTAGGCCAGATAATTCTAACTACATATTTTAGACTCCTGATAATCTTGCTGATCATCGGACTGTAACATCTTTTTCACAACATTTAAAAAGCTTTTGTTTCATTAAAATATCAAGTATGTTGTAAACTGCATTGTTAATATCTTTTGAATATTATATATAGCTATATATTTTTTGTTGGCATTTTACATGACAACCGGGAATAGGAATAATGAATGGGAGGGGCGGGGGGAGGGGGAGGGGGGAGGAGATGTCGTGACAACTGAAGGTATTGCAATAGGGGGGGGGGGGGGGGGGGTGCCATGACAACATAAGGTATTTCTATTCTAATTAATGAGTCAGGGGGTGGGTGCCGCAACAACAGAAAGGTATTTCAATACTAATTAATGAGTCAGCGGATGGGTGCCGTGACAACAGAAGGTATTTCAATACTAATTAATGAGTCGGGGGGGGGGGGGTGGTTGTTATGACAAAAGAAGTTATTTCAATACTAATTAATGAGTCAGGGGGTGGGTGCCGTGACAACAGAGAGCTATTTCAATACTATGAGTCAGGGGGTAAGTGCCATGACAACAGAAGGTATTTCAATAATTGAATCAGGTGGCGGGTACCTTTAATATTTTAACAATTTTTTTTATATATTTGATTATTTCAAGACAACAGCAAATATGTAGTAGTAATAAATGAAATTTTTTTTTAATGTTTAAAGTATCTAAGTGATAACACTCTAATCAACTGATGATAATGTAGCTAAGTATTATTTATCCCATCTCCTATTTTGGATTTGAGGTTGGGGTGGTTTGACTTTTCAGCTTCTTCATATTATTATAATCTATTTTGAATGTAGCCACAAAAGTTACATTAATGGTTTCCTGGAATTTCCATAGGATTTGAGCTAATAATGAAGTAGCTATGTCTTTGACAATGAAGTAGACAACAACACAGTGAATTTTAATATTTCTAAAACTTTTGAGCAAACTCTTTAGGTTTAATCGCAGATATGAAATAATATTTTTATGCAGTTTCCGTAAGGATATAATGCTTAAAATTTGATGCAAATCTAACTGCAATCCTAAGATATGATTATGCCAGACAGAATCTAGAAAATATTATAATGATTAATGTTTATTCAAACTCTGACAGTTCTACTCTTAACGTTATTAAAGTCATTTATAGTACTGTATATAGAAGGACAAATTTGATAGCTGGAATTTGTAGCTTGAATTGCCTAAATTTTTGAATAGATCTTTTTAAGATAAACACACACAAGGTTCTATAATTAATATTATGTTTAGTGTCTATATAATTCGTTTGACTTGACGAGCTTTTACATCCATAAATCATTGTTAAACGAAGCCTAGTGTAAGTTAAAATATTTATTTGAAAATACTGAGGCTGTCAGGACTGTAGCCTCTCAATACAAAGTATATATGTATTTAAACATATGTGGTGTATGATTATTTTTAGTATGGTACTGTAATAACGTTAGCTATAGCAAAAACATATAAAGTTTAACAGACATGTGCATTAAAATAACTAGGGTTAACAGAACTAAAGTAGCTTATTATGTTTCCAGCTATTATATTATAATTATTCACATTTCTCCTTTAGAGAATGCTCTGAATTCCATTTGTAGTTTTCTTCATTAAGAAATGTTGAATTAAATGGGAACTATCTTACTGTTGGAAAACGAGAAACTCCAATGTGTATAAAAATAATAGTGAAATGAAGTGGAATAATTATCGTTGTTATTTTATATTATTTAATTTAGGCTCCCTAGAACTTTAAAAATTTCATGAAATACTTATAACAGGAATGTGAGACATGGGGGGTTACATGACATTCTCAATGTTTATAGATTTTTAAAAGAAGTTTGCGTCTATTTTACCTTTTTAATGACAATATAGACACCTATAGTATTATACATACACTATATTTTCCTTACTCAGTTAGCTAAATTATGTTGGTGTATAAGAACACTACTGCATGATTCAGTTCAGCCAACAAGATAGTAAATAGAGACTTGGCTGCTAGGAACTGTCTGTAAGTATATTATTGAATGGCAGTAACAAATGTACTCTTATATTATATAATATATATAATATATATAATACTTATAGCACGAGTCAGAGTACAATATGGGAAAATATTTTACGAGCACGCAAAATATTTTCACGAGCCAAAGGCGAGTGAAAATGTGGCGTGAGAGTAAAATATCATTCCCATAATGTACGACGAGTGTGATAAGTGATTTATTGCTGCCTTGATATTTTTACTCAACCGGTTACAATACAATTTTCATTGATTTTACTCGCTACGCGCGTGCTACTTGGACCGTTCAATAACAAGCGTACAATATGGGAGAATACAGAACGCTCGCGTGATGCGGAAATATTCAAGAAAAAATATCAAAGCTGCAATAAATATATATATATTATTATATATATATATACACTGTATAAATGGAAGTGTGCATAGCACACTAAATACTCAGCATACCACAGGTGTTCAACACCATAAGTGTGTCTAATATACATTTATGATATCAAGTATGCTAAGCACTGCTTTATTTTGGTGTGTTAAATACCAAGTGTGTGTTTTCCACATCATCTCAACTGACTTTTTTTTAACTCAGTAAGCATGTTAGGATAGACTACTCATTTAGCTGGCTCTTTAGAAGAAAGTTTGACTTCACTTGAACAGATCCTATCAGTGACTGGGCATTAGAAATATATTTGGCTTTTTCGCTTCCTCAAAAATTATGTACATATTTTATAGAATAAGTGTCAAGGTCACATAATCTATATAAGCAGTGTAAAGAACATTTTGGAATATATATAAGCTAACTACACATACTTAGGTCTTTCCAATAGCTTCTGCACATATTCATATTTTACCCACATCGATTCTAGCAAAATCATTGCTATTTAAAACGTTGCTGTTATATATAAGTATCAGTGTTCTGATGGAAAAAGAATAGAAGCCAGAAGCTCAAGCAAGATCTTCAGAACATTCCTTTTGATTTTGGGTCATGTCCTATTATGTAGTGTTGTTTTAGTTAACTAAAACTAAAAACAAACCCCTTAGTTTTGGTGTGTTTTACTTTTGGTAAGAATAACTAAAACTAAGCTGTAGAGAATATGAAAAAACTAAAACTAATTATTTTAGAAGACAGTAAATTCAATAATAACTAAAACTACCAGTAGAGTGGATGACAAAAACTAAAACTAAGCAATTTTATTGTAAACAATTCACCTTGAATTATGTCATTATTAAATGAAAATATAAATTCCCATCAAGTAATTATTCTCTAAACTACATAACAAATAGCATACTGTATTAATAATACCCAAGTTTTCACAGAAATATGCCATTTTTGAAGTTCTTTGGGAAAACTACATGAACAACTTTCTTTAAGGAGTCTCATTATTGCAGAATTTGAGAGGCAACATAAATTAACTAAAACTAAGACAATTGATAGTATAACTAACTAAATCTTCTACATGGTATTGAAGAAAAATAAAAACTAACTAAATCTTCAGGGAGAATTTCGGGAAAAACTAAAACTAAGCATTCAAGATATTTTTTAGTATGAATAACTAAAACTATGAAAGTCTGGAATTGCTAAACCAAAACAACACTGCTATTATGTTAGTAACACATTGTTGAAAATAAAAAGAAAATTTTAATGTTGTACTGAAGTCAGAAGTGTGCATAACACACCTACAAAAGTGTGCTATCCACACATATTTTAGTGTGTTGTGCACACCAAGTTTTGTGTGCAGTGCATATTGCTACTTCACCAGCACACCTTATTTGGTGTGCTATGTGCACTTCCTTTTTTACAGTGTATAGTACCTTTCACATGAGTCAGAGTATGATATGGTGAATTTTTTTGTTTTTTTTTGTTTTTAGGATAACCGGAGTTGAATTTGTGGGTCACTATAATATATTATTTGGAGTAGCATATATTCACCATGACAAAGGTGGGGGAGGGGGTGGAATGCTAATACAGTAATTAAGATTGCCCACTCAATGAGAGCAGTATTTGAAAGTATGTATGTTGAAACTTATTTTCAAGGCCCAGAGGCTAGTGAAAATAAGGCCTGTGAGTGAAATATCTAACACTATTACTCCGAAGAGTGTAATAAGTGGTTTATTCCATATTAGATATATTCATTGTTGTAGTTTAGGACTAGGACTGGTAACTCACAGCCTAAAGTTGGTTGTAGGGGCTACCCACACCCCCAGCTGATATTTTAGCAGCTCCTCTAACCCAGGTTGAGTAGGCTACACCCTAGGAAGGTAGCTGTAAAATCTTGTAAAATTAGAGAGCTTGGCTGATTGCTATAACTACAAGGGCAATGAGCTTGCACGTACAGCTTGAACAGCTGAAATATCAGGAGTTATTTCACAGGTCTTGTACCTAAAAATATCATTGTGAAGATATCTAGGGTGGAATATATATATATATAATATAATATATATATATATATATATATATATATATATTATATATAGTCACTTAATTTTCTGTGACATTTTTAAAGACAACATTGGACATAAAACAATCAATTGATTAGAAATTACCTATGAAGTCACTGTGCTAAGTTGTAATATATTGTAATCACCATAACTTCAATACTGCAAATAAATAGGTATTGAAATGTCAGTTGCAATTAGTAAAATACAAATTTTTTTTAACTTGCATATAATATCTTCTCACCAAAATATATATGATTGAAGCAATAAATAGGGTCATTTTTAATACTAATTATCATTTTATGTCAATAGATTAGATTATAATGGAACAGTAAAAATTTAAGATTTTGGACTTTCGGAAGAAGTTTACACTAGTGGATATTTCAGACAGAATAAGAAGGATGCAGTGAGACTGCCTTTTAAATGAATGGCACCGGAGAGTCTAACTTATGCATTTTTTACAAGCCAACGTGATGTAGTAGATATTAACTGTTATAATAGCATATATGATGCTTTTTGTATAGCTATAATAGTTTATACTCTCTTCCTTTAGTTTGCTGGTGTCCCTTAATATCTTCCATTGGTGATGTCTTGTATTACTACCCATGTCATAACTTTCTGACCATCTGTGTTACAAGATCATCAAAAGTGGGACGGTCTTCAGGATACAGCTTGCAGCACTTCGATAGCACAATGTATCTAATACTGAAAAGATCATTTATTGGGTGATAGTAGCAATTAGTATTGCTCAGAAATAGACAAGTTTTATTTGGGAAATTGTGATTGGTAGCTTCATTACGTATGATTTCACTCTGGTGTGGTTGTTTCTGCACTACAAGTAAAAAATGCATCTTGTTCAAATACACTCATATATTATTATGTTTGCTTAATAATTGAGAAGAATTTGCCAGTGATGAAAATGATCAAAACAATTTGAATAATAATGATGACAATTAACATCGGAATTAATCTAGTTACGAAACACTACTCACAGAATTGAACAAATGAACATATGTATGTTAATTTAACTGGTTAGATATAAAATAAGTTTTGTTTATGTAACGTATTCAGTATTATTAGATAGTGAATATGCATGCATCGAACTTTGAAGAAAATATGTAATAGTTATTCTTGATCAAATTTTAATACTTGGTAATGTAGTCATTTCAATGAATCAACATCATAAGTGATAAACATTTTTTGTCTAGCACTGATTGACTTTAATTAATGCCTTTGATACTTTCAAATAGCCAGTGAGGAATGTGGTTGCCAGTCTAGTGGTACAAAATAGACAATAAAATTATCTGCAAGTCTGTTTCTTCATCCATTCTCACTTTATTCTATGCTAGCTTATGGGGAGACTATTGGTGACCGTAGCCGACCATAAGATGGCCATGTTTAGTCTTGATTGATTAACCATACCCTGCTGTTCCTTACAACCTCCTATAGTTTATTCTATAGTACAATTTTCTACAGTTATTTAACCCGTTCACCAGTAGATTTTTTGTAAATAGATTTTAAAAGTCATAACAAATTAAACATTGAAAAAAATACCTAGCAACCATATAATATATTCATGTAGCACACTAGTTAGGAATTTTGAAAAACCGCATGTATGTTGCCTAGCAGCAAACCACAAAAATTTAATTAATGTTTCATAATATTTACTGAATTATTTTAATATAAAAGTGATTATAATATAATCACTTTTATATTAAAATAATTCAGTAAATATTATGAAACATTAATTAAATTTTTGTGGTTTGCTGCTGTGGTATGTTGATTATACACAATTAGATTTACATCTAGATGATTGAATTATATATTTATAATGAAAAATCTGAAGTTCTACTAAAATGTTGCTTATAATGAAAAATCTATTTAAAAAAACAGTTACATTCAGGTGCAACACGTAAATGGACCTTGCAAAAGGAGCATTGAATACGAGATTACTATGCTCTAAACCTAGAACTAACTATCCTTGCATTGCTAAGCACAGCTATCTAAGGCATGCCCACCTTCAGCATCTGAAGATTCAGACCCATTGCAAGTGCTATCATCAGAAGAATGCACAGCATCTTCTAAAGCTTCCACTTCCCTAAAAGTAACTGTTGGAGATCCAATGAAAGCAAAAACATCTGTACTGCTCTCTTGCAAATTCCTTTCATCGCTCTCTGCTTCAGACAACAAACTAACAACACTGTCTGCACTCAGCCACGAAGCCATGCTACCGCTGAGTAGGATAATAAATTCGATGGAATAGTACGTCACGGTTTCCTTTTAAGCTCTATTTTGGTCTTTAAAACAAGTCGATGGCGTGAGCAGTTCATTTTTTATACTTCTTTTTGTGTCGATGGGTACCTCGACCGCCATATGGCGGTTATACCGGTGAAAGGGTTAATAGCCTCTTGCCCAAAGAGGCAATATTGTACTATTTTATATACGTTTCTGTGGGGGTATTGAACCGACTCCATGCAAGATGCAGCTGGAGACTCTGTGTAAATCCCAAGTTCCAGCCTGATACACTGCCAACAGAATTTGGTCTATGGGTAGTCTGGCGCTCTCCTATCAGCAACCTAAAGCTATCCTATCACTTCCCAACTAGCCTCGAAAGTATTCAAGGAAGTTATAATGAAAGTTAATTAGATATTAGCTAATAAGGTATGGTGCAGATAAAAAGAAAGACAGAGACCAACTGAAATTGGGTAGAGTAACTACGGTGATTTTATAGCCATCCACCCACATAGTGAAACATTAAAAGAAAGAGGTTTGTGTGCATGCTCAAAGTGATACCACGTGTGTCTAAAGTTAGTTCTGAATAATTAGTTCCAAACTGTGAAACCAGTGTGGTAGCTGATGATGTAGCAGCTGACCACAATTACATCGCACAGTCACGCACACCCAGCTCCTCCGCCTGGCATCTCTGCAACAGTTCTGTGGGTGGCCCCACAGTTTCTAGCAGTTGTTTACCGATTGTCACCTACCTTATTACACTATCTCTATAGTTCACTAGCACAATATCATGGGACAGCTACAAAAGTAAAGTTTCGAAAAGTTCAACAGTTGCGTAGAAGTCAATAGAGAAAGTATAAGAGACAAGTATACTGCAGGGTTAATTTATAACAATAAGCCGAGAGACTAATTTTAGGCATGATCCTTGAGATATAAGTGCTAGCAATACAATTATGAGAAAGTGTGAGAATGTAGGTGACTATATAAGACATTGCATCTTGGCTTGATAGTAGAGACTGAGACTCCGGCAAGAGACTAGCTAGCTATAAACAAGAGCTATATACAAGAGTATGAAAAGATTATAAAATCATAAAACCTGCAGAAGACTGTAAAAAAAAACATAGCTACCAATAATACAAATGAAACCTTACTAATAATGCAGTACTCCATCTAATATGCTTTATATAGCCAGAAGCATAACCAGAATCCTTACAAGCTGATCCTCAGCCATGACATGCTAGAATAACTCTAAAAGTCCTTTGGAAATCTAACACCATAGAAAATGGTGGCTGAATAATGTCTATAAATTTAATTTAGCAATAGCAGAGTTTATTTCAGGATTTTATTCCAATGGAGGGCAATGGGGCATGGCCGTGACTAGAGGGGAGGGGGGGGGGGGGGGGGGGGGGGGGGGAAGGGGGCAATATACAATTATGGAGATCACATTTATACAGTGAATGGCAGGTATATGGCAGAGTGAAACCAGTGTGCAAGCACAGGAGGATTAGTCGTCCTGTTTGTTTGTTTGTCTGTTTGTCATGCTCTGATTTTGGACATTACTGACATTTAACCCTTGAAAATTAGGTCTATACTTACTCAGAACGACGATTCAAGACCTTTTGTAGTCATACTTTTTTAATTTTGAGGTGATTACGGAGAAACGAGAAACTATCAGCTCGGCGTAGGTACTAGCTTTTGCGCATAATGCCGCCTTTCGTCACGTACTAATTACGTGGGCTTACAATTAGTATGCGGTAGCTTTACTTTATGCTAACCATTTTACCCTGCGCTTGAATTGAAGTTTAGCGTTGAAAGTATTGGTGAGTGTCCCTCGATGAATTAGCTTCTCTTACGAAGACAGCATTTATATCAACTGATTTTATTCTACAGTAATAATTGCTATCTGATTGGTCTGACAAATTATGTAATAGTAGGTAACTAGTGTATACTAGCGCTGAGGGTTTGCACCTTTCGTGCCCTATTTACTTGCTGCAATACGGACTGCTAAGTTACGAGCCGCCTCGTCTATTATGAAATATAATATTTCAGATATTCTCAAGACAATTGTCCAGTTAATTGAAATTATTGAATAGTTGGAGTTGTGACTACTGATATTTTATTGCAGTATTTAGTATAGTACAAAACGCACATCAGTTTGTTAAGATCTTGCCAAAAACAAAAAAATTACAATCAGAGATCAACTCGAAGAATTATGAGATGATAGTAGTACTATGTGCCCAAGTCTTGCAAGGTGCTCACCACTATCTGCCTCACAATGTATGTATGTTACTATGGAATCTGTTGAGAGAAACTTTTCGCTTATGAGATGTATTGAAGCACGGTTGTGAAACAGGTTGTCTGAGTTTAGCTGTTTCACTTGACAAAAATATCTACAGATTCTCTTGAGCAATTATCTGAATGACTTTGACAATTTATTGATGTCTAGACTGAAAACAAAAAAATATCTGTGTATTCAACTGAACTTGTGATGTTTTTATAATAATTATGATTATGCTGATTCAGTGAATTAAATTTAACTTTACAGCTTAACCATTAAGCCTAGACACCAAGCAAAAGAAATCCAAGGGGACAAAATCCCACATCGCCCCACCCCTGAAATAAATCCTGAATAGTTCTACTGTTATAGTGACTCCTCCCTTCAAGTGGATGTTTCAGAAGTATGAATAATCTGCACTTACTTTTTTAATACATAGACTAAAGTCACTCCCATTATGCTTAGCACAAAAGAGCAACAGTGATTTGCACAGGGCAAGAACTGTTTACCCCTTGTTAATTTAATATTTGGGCCAGACAAAACAGAAAAATATGTAGACTTTGTGGCAGACTTAATGTTTGGTTCACTTAACATTAATGTGTAGCAGACTACATTAAAAAAGACACCTTTTCTAAAGTACAAATTTTGCATGACCTTAAGTGGCTAATATCATCCCACCACTTGATAAATGAAATGTGGTCTACCCAATACACTCAAGCACAGAGCACGTTACTCCAGAGACACAAATGGCGCTAGTAGAGTACAACTTGTAACATATTAGTCGATAGCCCAGCTTTAAGTTCAAAGTTCATCTGTCCTAGATAACTCCCTGTGGCATGTTTCCTGTGTTGTAGTCATAAAAGTAACTCTAAACAGCAACCATAATAGTAATTAATGATGAGAGAAGCTGGAGTAATAATTGCACTATGTGGCATACTATTGCTTGCTACTGGATTGGATACTTTCAATCTACTATTAACCTCTCTTACTAGCAGCTCTCTTCAAGTGGACAACCAAGGAAGATCTTATGTCATTACAGGAAGTTCACTATTAAGATTTAGCTTCAACTTGCAGCTTGAGCAGAATATATCACTCTCAGATACAGCTGCAACTTTATCTCTCAGTCCAGACAATCAACTATTACTAGTATGTCTCAATGGAGCATCTGATAAATCCTGTTCTGTGTATGACACCAATAATCTAACAGCTCCTCCCATGCCTACTTCAGTATCCATTATTGGCACTGGAACAGCTAGTGTGATCTCATTCTCCACTGAAGAAAGTTTCTACATTGGGAGTTACCAAGAGTCTGAATCATTTATGACAGTTACTGGCAGAATGCGACTAAGTCAGTATATCTATGGGAATAACTCTGGAAGTGCCATGGTTCGTTCTTCAGATTATGAAGCATTTACTACTGCATTTCAAAGGACATTGCTGTTTGGGTTTGAAAATGCTGGCTTTGCTTACTTTGTAACTGTGGATCCCGGTAATAATAGAGATTTTCGAGTTTTGAGGTTATGTCACGCAACAAGCTGTCCAGGGAATGCGGCCACATGTCCTACTACAGCACTCTATGAGCAGGCTATAATATGTGGAAACAGTATATCAATAGTAGGGGGAGATTCATTATGTGGAGCAAATTTGGTTCATGACTTTGATGCTATTCTTGGTCCCAGCCTCATTGTCTCTCGATGTAGGGAGGGTAGAGACAATGATAATAATGTGTGTGTGTTTAACGTGTCTGCTATAAATGCCAACATGGACATGAGATATGATAACTGTATTATGGGATTTGGAGATATCGAAACGGGCTGGGGTGATGAGGTTACTTGTAGAGCAAGATTGGTGAGTTAACTTTTTATTAGCACTGATAGCATTACAACTATTAAACAACATAGATTATTTATCAGTATTGTATTTTTTCAATTATATATTATTGACATCTATAATGTCGGTATGTGTATAGGATAACATATTCCATAATAATGTAGCTCATATATTATTTAATTCCAAGCAAATAAGTAGATATTGATATTGTTCATAATTAACTAGCTTAATATAGCTACATGAACTTGTGCAATAATAATGTTCATATATATTTATGAATTTTTAGTTCAGAAGTAGATGCGATTTTGATCTTCCATTGGATGATTTTCAAATTAGTCAAAACACACCTAGTTTAAGAGTAGTCCGTGGAAGTCCCATAATCAATATTGGATTCACTAATAATCTTATAACAGCATCACTGGCCATTCAGGTGGATGGATTGTCAATGATAGTTGTAGCATACAGCAATGGAAACATTGATCACTTTATAGCAACTGTAAGTCTGAAACCAAAATGATAGGTTATTTATTATTGTGATTAGTTGCATGGAAAATATGTCAGCAAAAAGACTGCTGTTCCATCAAACTGCTGCTTAACTGGCATTACTAATTGCACAATGTTAAAAAATTAACTAGAAGTTTAAAATATTTACATTTTAATTTGAAGAGAAGTTTCGAACATCAGTTTCATCAAAAATCTAGCTAAGTATGAAACTTTATAGGTATTGTTGAAGTACAGAATATAGTAAAAATGTCTTCAAATCATTAAAAGATTCGCTTGTGTGGCAATTATATATTCGCTTGAAGTTTCTGTGATAAAATAAGTATGTAGCTAATATCACCTTGCATTAACATTTATATTTATAATTGTTTGTATAGCTAGGGTTCACATGTATAATGCAGCTACTGGTTGCAGTTGTAATACTTCTCTCTTTGGTTTCTTTAAAGTGACATAGAGATTAAGTTATTCTGCTAGTTCCATGGTCTGCGGCACTAAACAATAATTATTTTTTATTTAGTGACTTGACAATAATTGATAATCGATAAATGGAAATTTATTGTATATGAACAATAGAGAGCTATACTTTAATGCACTTATAATTTATACCAATATTATAATATAATATTTTTTAGTTCAATAGATCTGGAGGCTCTACACTAAATGTTAACGATGCTATCAACGTAGACAATGTGTCATCTCCTGTACAGACATTACTGTGGCAGAATGACCTTAACTATATTCGTGGCATTTCATCTTCTTCGGTATGTGTATATTGACACTATTTTTAAGTAGTCATTAATATTTTGTTGATATAGATAATAAGATTTCCCCTTGAGGAGTGTTCCTTGCACAGAGAGTGTTCTAGTTGTGTGTCTGACAGGAACCCTCTGTGTGGCTGGTGTGCGGTAGAGAACAAGTGTTCCAGAGTGTCCCAATGTGCTAATGGAAACTCTACCAGTGACAGGTGGATACGTGCAGACAGCAATGCAACCAATTCTGGCAGATGCATTAGTATTCTAATAACACCAAATCAATACATCTTGGACAGTCCACAAATAGTAAGCCAAAATATTTGATGTTCTGGCTTTTTTTAACATACATATTTTTAGCTATCTGTATCAGTAGGAGGTCCTGGCCTCCCGAAACTCTTACCCAGAGAGACTTATTCCTGTCATTTAGCAGACAATGAAGGAAGATACAATATAACTGTACTAGCTGTAGCAGTACTCAACGGAACAAACTACACTTGTAACATAAATGCTCAAAACTTTAATTATAGTGGAATAACTACAGGTAAATTAAGTTCTTATAGAATTTCACTAATGTAATTATAACGGTTTTCTGCAGAGATCAATTTCAGTTTTCTCAGCTCAGTGGGTATGGTACCATTCGATACTGCTTCAAATGCGCTTATCATTTATAGATGCAATGCAGCAAATAGGTAATTTGTGTTATTAATTCAATTAATAGTTAATACAGTGGCTTGCAGATGTACAGAGTGTATGCAGACTAACAATGCTTGTGGATGGTGCACTATGAACAAATTGTGTAGAGGTACAAACAACGACTGTATGAATTCATCTAATTTCTTGCAGGTAACAATTGCTAAAGTTAGCATATATATATATATTATATTATTATTAATTACCTATCTTTTCTATTGTTGGCAGTTAATGGATGGACAAACATTTCAAGATGTGTGTCCCTTGCTCTTAAATATTAATAATGGATACACTCAGCACATCAGAGTGACTACAGATCTACAGCTAAATACTGATAATCTTCTAAATCCAGTAAAAGTTAGAGTAGTGGGAACAAAGTTCAGATTTATACTTTATTGTTGATTTAATTTCAGGGACTAGGGTTTTCATATCAATGCAGTATTGGAAATTATACAATACCAGCTACATGGAACAATGAGACAAGTCTAACTTGTAATATAAGTACTGGACTGCAGGTATCATGAATAATTATTGGTAAAATACAATCTTTTCAATAATTAAGTCATTGTTGGCTGCATAATTTTAATAATAACAAATTACGTCAGTTCTAACAGCCAATACTATGCTTAATTATTGTTATTATAAGTTAAGGTTAAGTTTTTAATTAAACATATATTGGCTGTTTGAATTAAAAAAATATGTTATTACTAAAATACATCATATTGTGTTGGTGTGACAGATTTCATCTTCTAGTGTAAGTATGGGTGTTGAATTCATTAATTTGGGCATTTACTGGACCAATGGAGCATCTATTAATCATCGCATAGATACGCTATCTACGATTAATGGTAATTCAATAATATTTATGAAGTTATCTTTGACATTAAATAAAGATGTTACAATGCAGCAGTTGACATTTACTGTAATTGCTGCCAATAATTATGTGTCATTCTTTGGCATGTAACCACAACATAACACAACCAAATTCATCACCAATAAACATATTGCCATTGTGAGCTCAGTTTATCTAATTCAAAGATGTTCTACATGATTTATTGCAATTTTAATTCCGCAATTTATTTAAGATTGATAAGAACGGTATTGTGATCCCCTATGAATGATATTAGCTTATTCCAATAGTGAAGTATTATCTTTGCTATCATAATATTTCACTAATTAATTAATGTTAACCCATCTAGGAGATACATTGTATAACTGAGTCTGGTTTGTATTAGTGTGCAGGACTAATGCATGAAAATTTCTCAAAATAGCTACATAGAAGCATGCAGATAGGAAGAAGATGCAGACAGTATGGTTGTTGTTATTTGGGAAATTGTTGCAACACAGGATCATAATACAGACTGAACCCTTTCTGATCACTTCACTGTATAATACATACAGAATACATAGTTTAGTAGCAGCCTGTACAAAGTTGTGTCTGTCAGCTCAATCAGCATACCTGTGGATGGGTACCAGTAACCACAACCAGAATAATTACAAGCATTCTACTTTAAAACTGCTTTTAATTAAACATCATTACCTCCTGTTTTGCCATGGTAAGCTCATTACTTCCTGTTTTGCCATGGGAAGCTCATTACTTCCTGTTTTGCCATGGGAAGCTCATTACTTCCTGTTTTTCTGTAGGAAGCTCATTACTTCCTGTTTCCCAAATGCATCTATTAAGCTTTGATATACTACTCATTGTATCCTCTATATATATAATGTGCCTCTATAGGTAATCTGTTCACCTATGTGAATAAGTTCTTAACATAAATAAACTGGAGTAAATATGAAGCAAGCTCAAATTATGTCAACATATCTTTTAACATTAAAATGTGATAGAATAGTCTTTGTTTCAAGTGCTAAAAATTGTGAGAAAATTATGTCTGCTTTTGTAGCTTGTGATTTGATTATGACTGACTTTTAAATCAAATCTGACCACTTATTATGCATTAAACTGTGTTTAAAATATGAATAATATAAACTCTGTTTCATACTTTACTAAAGCTGCTATATCTAATCAGTAAAGTGACAAAGGTCAACAAATTTCTTCAGAAAGATTACATAATGTTTTAATAAAATAATTAAATAGCCAAAAAATGTTTAAGTCACCCGTTTCCTATGCTATGTCAAGTATATTTTCTTATGACATAATTATTAGCTAATAAGTTCATGTAACTGTTAAATGTGATTTTATCAATGTACATGCAGTAATTCTTTATGACTGTTCCTCTTTGGCATCTGATTGTTCTGCCTGTATAAATTCAAGAATAGGATCTAATTTTCGGTGTGGATGGTGTTATTCTGCAGTAGACAGTTGCAGGGTAACAGAGGAGTGTCCACTTTCTAGACTATTTACAGTTAACAGTACACAATGTCCAGCTCCAACTATTACAAACTTCTCTCCACAATCTGGACCTCCTGGAGGAGGTACTACCATTACTATTACAGGAAGTAACTTAGGAGTCACATTCAGTGATTTCACTGCTAATAGTAGTATCACATTGAGGAGGGCACCTAATACTATGTTTCCATGTACTCCAATCAGTGAAGGCTATGTGCCTGGAGCTACTGTGAGATGTGCAACTAATCCATTGCCTGCTGGAAGTTATACATTAGTGATTGACTTACCTAGAAGTCCTGGACCAGGACAGGGCTCATCACCTACTAACTTTGGAATATTAACTCCTACTGTGTCTGGGGCTAGTCCACTGTTTGGTCCTACAGCAGGAGGTACTATATTGACTATCAATGGAACAAATCTGAATATTGGAAACAATGCAATAGTCATACTAGAAGACATATTTGACAATTGTAGTGAACAGTAAGTATGAATAGTATTTAAAGTACAGTACAGTGGTTTTTACCCTCAAATACAAACAGTTATTTCCTATACTGTAATGAATGACGCAAGTTTTAGTTTACCTACACTGTATTAGTAGGAATTATAGTATTCATATGAAACTTCTATAAGAAAAATACATAATGTGAGAAAAATATTTTTAGTTTGCAATTGTACTTTAAGCACATAATTGTACTAAAGCATGCTCTGCTGAGTAAAAATAATGTTATTATAATAATAATGAAGGTAAAAATATGATACAATATCAGATATTGCGTTAATTTTTTTTAGATTTGTGAATGAATCTATTATCAATTGCATAATGCCAAGAGTTCCTTCAATATCATTCAACAGTACTACTATAGTTGTAATGATAGATAATGAAACTATTTTGCCAACTACTGATCTTCAATTTGTCTACAGAGAAAATCCCACATATTCCTCTGTACAACCTAAGAAGACTATTTTGAGGTATGAAATAATGCATTAGTAGCACTGTTTTTAGCTGACCATTATCATCACATATTTTATATTATTATAATATTTTAAACAGTGTCATTGCATAGGTAGTGAGTAATGATAGGATTGCTATTATCATAGTATACACAGTGTCTATCCTCCTCTATATTGTTATATTATATTATTAGTGGGTAAAGTGAGGTGACTTTATGTCAGAGAATTTTAGTGTCATTTACCATGGCTCAGTTGGAACTTATAGGTAACTGTGAAAGCACAATGTCATGAATTCCTGTTTCTTTATTAATTACTATGTTTTCATTTGTAATTCAGATTAAGTGAACAACTTCAGATATAGCTACAGTACAATAATAAGCAAGCAGCACTAAGTTTGGTTCATTTACCATTGCCATTAAACCAATGGATATACATTAAAATCAAGGAGAAGTGTCTTCATTTGATTCACTCTGACATTGTTGATTCAAATCTCATATTTTCATAATCTTTACTATTGTACTTTAAGAACAGTATAATACCTCTATATTACAATCCTTAGCTCAACCAAATTCTATGCATACATCATAGCTATTAACTATGATTATAATTATGAAATACCTGTGACTTGCAAAATGTAGGAATTAAGAATGGCTTCAATAAGAGACTTTAATTACTTATTAAAAAACTGGTAAAATTCACTAAAGACAAGTTATATGACAACCATTTATGTTTAATCAGAACTAGTTCACTTACCATCTCTTACTATTTCAACCCTCAGAAGTACATGAGTCTGACATAGAGTTTATGATTAAAGCAGACATTACTGCTGAATATCTCACTATCTTCCATATTTGGAATAATAACTTATTACTTTTCTAATCAAGCAAGTAAATTTAAATTTAGTACTAAATTTGTTCATGATATATTTTTAGTGGAGGGATCTCTATAACTTTCACTGGCACTAATTTAGATGTGGCATTAAATCCTCGGATACTCATTGATGGTGTTGCAGTAAGTCATAATAACTAAAACAAAGTATAATTTTCATTGTATATTCTTATTACTCAGTCTAACTGCCAATCACAAAGCAGCTTCATTTTGACATGCATCACTCCACAAGTACAAGCCCCTACACCAAATATCAGCTATGTGCTGAGACTGGACAATGCGCCTCCACCTAACGTAACTCAACTCGTCCTGGCTGCTGTTCCAGATCCTATTATCACTGAATTTGTTCCTCAGTCTATTCCACTAAGCACATTAGAAAATGGACCAGTGCTTATTTCATTTAGTGTAAGTACGTTTGGTAAAAAAATTTGGCATTTGATTATGATACCCATTACCAGCTACTTATCTTTTATCCATCTTTTCTCTTCATACAAAATTTAAAAAGGGTTAATTAATCTCCAAATTTAAGAAATATTTTCAGTCTTGCGCAATAGATTACTTACCTTAATCATAAGCCTGAAGTAAAAATTATGTAAATATTATTCTTATCTGTTTACTATTTGAGTCAAAAATTGTAGCAGTATAGTTTGGTTTGTGTGTAGATTAAGTTGTTCTAAAAAAATTATTACATCACAAAATGCCAAGTGAGAGCCAAGTAATACAAGTGATTGTGCTTTTTTGCTTTATGCCGCACAGTTTTCAATAGGTGTTCTTTTCTGATATTAGCAATATAATTGTAACCAAATTCATTTACCATTAGATTATATATAGAGAAATTTGTTGATTTTGTATTACACTTAATTGAGGGTCGTAGTTTAACTATATTGATTTAATACTGACACAAGGTGAAATTGGCACTATAAATTCAAGTCTTACAGACGCCTGGGTCAGTGGAGCTGAAGCAAGACAAAGTTTGCTCAGACTTTGTACAATTCTGACAATGATCTTTGTCGTAAGTATACAATGACATATAGGAATGTATTCTTTATTAGGGACAAAACATACTCTCGGTACAAACTGAAGAAATACGTATAGAGATTGAAGGCAGCCTGTGTGCCATTCATATGATTAATAACTCAATGGTAAGCTAATTGTCACTGTGAATGATTTTAGATTGTATACAAATTGTACAGATTACATGTATACTTTCACGTACTCCGATTAATGACGATCAACTGGAAGCTCTTGTCTCAGTAAGTGCAATATATTATTCACACCTTTAATCTCAATATACTTCAACACACTTTGACCAAAAAGTAATTGCCAGGCATTTTTTGTCAAAATAAAATTAGTTACAAATTTGATTCAGAAAATCATGAAAACGAAAGACATAAGCTTTATTATAATTTGTTGTAGTATTATTTACATGTATTTTTTAATTAATATTAAGACCATTTAAATTAAGTAGCTATCCAAGATTTAAAATGTTAATATACAAGATAGTAATTACATATTTGTAACCCAATATTCAGGTATTTATTGGAGTAAACATAAGAATGGATTTACCAATGAGACTGAGACTTCTTCCTTCTACAAAAACTACTTCCATCCTGACTGATGGAGTGATAGCAGGAATAGTAATTGCAGTGGGATTTGTAGTGATTATTAGCATCATTTTGATCATTGTTTTTCTTTGTTTGATGTTCAAAAAGCAAAGAAACAAATTTCAATCTTTGTATGGTGTCAATAAAACACAAAAGCATGAACTTGAGCAGCTAAATGGAAGAGTTGAGAAAGGTAAATGTTATAACAATGTCAACCATTTACCGTATTCACTGTTTTGACCAATAATTTCAATTGTTTTTTCCAGAGGATTTAGCAAGGAATTTACTCAGAGTCATTCCAGATTATCTTATAGTAGCACAAGAAGATTTGATACTGTTAGACACTGTACTGGGTGAAGGTAAGTGTAATGTCACAAATTTCAATTTATATAGTTGGTTTTATTTGTAGCTCAATGTTAAAGTTCTCTGAACCTATTTTAACTTTCTGTAAAAATTATACTTATCATAGAAATGTAAGCACTTGTGTAGATAATTCAATGAGCAAAAATTACGAATCCTTAGTCTGCTGTTTTTGACAAGTATAAACAACAAGTGAAAACAATAAATCATTAAATGTATTGTCATTCTTAAGAAATATCAATCTATAAGCACATTTATTGCAGCTTTGATATTTTTACTTGAATATTTCCGCATCACGCGAGCGTTCTGTATTCTCCCATATTGTACGGTTTATATTATACGCTCCTTGTAGCGCGCGTGTAGCGAGTAAAATCAATGAAAATTGTATTGTAACCGGTTGAGAAAAATTTCAAAGAAGCAATAAATCACTTATCACACTCGTCGTACAATATGGGAATGATATTTTACTCTCACGCCACATTTTCACTCGCCTTTGGCTCGTGAAAATATTTTGCGTGCTCGTAAAATATTTTCCCATATTGTACTCTGTCTCGTGCTATAAGTATTATATATGTGAGAAAATATTATTTTCTCACAAACTTCTTATTTATTGTATGTGTGCTAGAACACCTTTAGTCAATCACATCTCATTCATTATGTGAGAATTTCATAACATTGATACGTTGAATTGTGAGACATTGTTTATTGTTGTTGCAATGTTGTAAACACATGCATGGCTCATTAAACTAGCACCATTAGCTGATCAAATTGTTTTGTTATTTTATACTCTTTTAGATTAGTATAAGATTTCTACAAACTCGTCAAGAATAGCATTCAATCAGGCTTTAATTGATAGTTGTTTCTATTTATTGAGAATTCTCAAACACTAATATTTTCTCATATTTGTGTCTATAGGCTTCTTCGGAATAGTAAGAAAGGCTAATTTACTAAAAGTTAATTCACCAACAACTATAGTTGCTGTAAAAACCTTGAAAGGTTAGCACATTTTTGGAGCATGTTATGTTTTTTATTTACTATAAAAAGTTAGTACCCTAATCATGTTGAATACAATATTTTGAGCAGATCGATTTAATCCATGGCATGTGATTTGAAGTATATTATATTATTAATATTAATGATTTTTCATTCATATTTGAATTTTATGTTTGGTAGGAAATGTTTCAAACAGTCAAATTGAAGGTCTTTTTTCTGAAGTTTTAAGAATGCACCACTTATCACACCCTCATTTAATGAATGTAGCTGGAGTTTGTCTAAGTTCAGACTTATGTCCGATGATTATTATGCCATTCATGAGTAATGGTAGTTTATTAGACTATATCAAGAAGGAGAGGACCAATCTCTACTTAAGTTATGATGCTGAGGAAGTTAATGTAAGCAAAGTATTGTGTAAAATATTACATTTTTTACACATTGTTTTACAGATATTTTCAGTTAGAAAACGTCTATTGAAATTTTGCCATCAAATAGCTCTAGGAATGAATTATCTTTCAATGAATCGTATTGTTCACAGAGACTTGGCTGCAAGAAATTGCCTGTAAGTCAATAAGATATTATGTAGAAAATAATTTGTTCTTATGTAGTTGTGTTACAATGTGTGACATTCTTATAGTGATTATGACTGATTTATGAGTTAACTCGCACAACAGAAGTTTCTGTGAAAATACAATATTGATGTGAACAAATCATTGAAAGAAATACCTGACACATTCATGCCCATCATTGTGACCTTTACAATTGGGCTTTTAGGTGCCAACTTTTATGATTTATGTATTAAATTATAGGTATTCTCTCAATAGGGCTCAATACAATTTGATTGCTTATTAGTTTTAACCACTTTGTAGCAATGACTCATTTTCATGATATCCAGTGAAGTAACAATTTTTTATTTAGTACTTTTTTTTACGCAATTCATGTTCTTTTAAGACAATCCATTAATTATTACTACTCACCGAAATCGTTTACCTGATTAAGCAAGGTACTTCAGCATACTTTATGTAGTTGTATTACATCATTACATTACATCTGTATGTATTAAATTATAGGTATTCTCTCTATAGGGCTCAATACAATTTGATTGCTTTTTACTTTTAACCACTTTGTAGCAATTTCGGATTTATTAATAAGATTGTATGATAGCTGAGTCACTTTTCAATATGAAAATGTATTACATTGAAATTACCATAGCAGTATAAAACATTGTAATAATGAAGCACCAAAGAAGCTAACCCTAAGTGCTACTCTACAATAGCTAGCTATTATAAAAAAAACACTCAGAATGAAAGAATAATTTATTGACTATTCTAATAATGTTTAGTTGATCAATAAAGCTCGAGTAATTAAATGGTACATGTAAATGCTGTCTTCATAAAAGGTAAAGCTTTTTTTCTTGTAGTGTGACAGAATGACTAACTGATCAATAATGAGTACTGTAATGCTGTCACACGTGTGTGGTGGAGGTTAACAATTTTATTGTGAAAAAAATCAACTAAGAGTAACTTAGTCTCTGATTGGGTTTTAGTTCAATGTTAATTTTTTTTAAGTATTTCAGTACCCATGTATCATGAATATATATGTGTTTGCAGCCTAGATGACAAGGGTGACTTAAAAGTATCTGACTTTGGCCTGTCCGAAGATATTTATTCCACAGAATATTGTAGATTAAAAAAGAATGAAGCAGTCGCTCTACCTTTTAAATGGATGGCTCCAGAAAGTTTACGAGACACTATCTTTACCATGAAATCTGATGTTGTAAGTTATTGCTGTTGTGGAGTTAGAGAAAATAATTCTCATAATTAATTTGAATCTCAATGTAAAATTGTGACCACTTAACTTTTTCATGTATATAGTAATGCCAGTACAATTATATGTCCTAACATCATCATTGTATATAGTGGTCATTTGGAGTTACATGCTGGGAAGTTTTCAGTTGTGGGAGGACTCCATATCCAGGAGTTAATACAGTAGATCTTCCAAGATTATTAGATGAAGGACTAAGATTGGATTATCCCACAAATGCTGCCAATACAACTGAAATGTTAGTTTATTTGGTTGTAGCATGGTTCTATGCATGTATAAACTGTATTGTAGCCAAGAGCTTATCATTAACTAGGAGTCAAAACAACCAACTTTGAAATTGTGGCAGGTTTAATTTCATCATGTGTTAAAACCACTATACATAATTGGATTGACCACACCCAATATTATATTAGAATAACCAGTAATTTTAGCATGAGAACTGATTAATTTGCGATGTAGATAATTATTAATACAATTTTGAAGTTATGCAACATTTAAAAATTAATTAATTATCAGCAGTGTTAACTATGAAGAGCTATTTGGTTAGGTCTGTACTCTTTCTGGTTTAGCTATAATTTCCAATATTTTTACTTTTTCATCTATAATACAAATAAAAGCAATAACCAAAAGAAAATGCATCTAATACAGGGGCCTACCAGTAAAATTATTATGGGTGAGCCATAAAGAAATACTGTAATTGGGAGAACTAGAGTTCAACTTGGAAAAATAAGTGTACAAAAGGTGTGACGTATATATTGTGAGGTGATCTTACCTTGTCATGAGCTAGGCTTATGTTGTGTTTGGAAATGCCCCATATTTATCCATATTATTATAATACTAAATTTTCGTTTGTGTATTCCAGTTATATAATAATCCAAAAATGTTGGAAGAACTCTCCTGATGACAGGCCGACATTTGATACACTATCAACAATGTTCAATGCCAAAATTCAGGCAATTACTATTTCCAGTGAAACAGATATGGATCTAGAACCTCCATTTGAAGGTATTATAATATATATATGTGACCGTCAACGGGAAAACCGGGCACAACGCGGCGTGCGTAATATCGAGAAAAGATCGATCAATTTCTTAAAAATGTATTGTTTCAAGCGGACGGAAGGGAACGGTTAGGTCTATTATAGCAGGAACGACTTAAGCTACGACGATAAAACTTGGAGAGCTCAATATCTGGACGCCGACAACTCCGTAAGTGCACAAAAATTTTTTTCGAAGGGTGCCGCGTTGTTCCTGGTTTTCCTATAGACGGGTCACACATATATATATATATATATATATATATATATATATATATATATTATTATATATATATATAACTTAGAGTGTTAGTTTATAGGGGATTTTCACAACCCCAAGCTGATATTTTAGTAGCTGCTCTGACCTGGTTGGGAAGGAAGGTAGCTGTAATATGTGTAAAATTGGCAGGCTAGGCCTGTTGCTATAATAGCTACAAGCACATTTGTGAGTAATAACTTGGCAATAAAAAGTGTAAACCCCTTCCCCTATGTGTATGTATCTAGTGTTCAATATATGTGACCGTCTATAGGAAAACCGGGCACAACGCGGCGTGCGTAAATATCGAGAAAAGATCCATCGATTTCTTAAAAATGTATTGTTTCAAGCCGACGGAAGGGAACGGTTAGGTCTATTATAGTGGGAACGACTTAAGCTACGACGATAAAACTTGGAGAGCTCAATATCTGGACGCCGACAACTCTGTAAGTGCACAAAATTTTTTTTTGAAGGGTGCCGCGTTGTGCCCGGTTTTCCTGTAGACGGTCACATATATATATGTATATATATATTTATACCATGGTTGCTGCGGTAACACCCATGGATTAAAAGTGATATTTTCCCGGTGATTTTTCCTGGGGCTATGATATTTTCCCGGTGTGGTGTCAAGCGAATTCTTCTGTGTTTCTGGCCCAAAATTAAAATTCAATTAAAATTCAATTGAAGCACGCCAGAAAGTTTACTTTAGCAAGTTTACTTTAGCAAGTTTACTTTAGCATTGTAGCTGCCAGCTGTTATCTCCAGATCTAACTCTACCTGGGCTGCTCAGCAGTAAGCAGTAAAGCAGCTAGCTGTGGTAAATTCCTGTGGTATGAGAGCGGCAGGAGAGTTATATGTGGTAGGGCTGGTCCCATATAGGTGGATATGAGAGAGTAGTAGTAGCAGCAACTATGGTATAAAACAGTTGTGCCATGGCAACATCAGGGTTATGGAATATCACCGCCCTTATCCCTCGGCTTCGCCCTCGGGATCAGGACGGTTATATTATTCCATAACCCCTCGTTGGCCATGGCATAACTATTACATATATCCATGCTAGATGCCTTTGATATACATTCATGATTATATCTCATATCGGGTGTTGTCACAAGTACAAGCACTTGTAATAATATAATAATATGGGATAGTAAATTTGCAAACAAGAGAAGCAAACGAGATACTATCAAAGTAATCACAATTAATAAAGGAATACTTTAACTAATATAATATGTGTGGATGCAAATAAGTCATTTTTGTATTTCATTTCTCTTGTTTTTGTGTTCACTTGGTTAATCACCCCTTGCCATACTTCATATTAATTACCCATTTGATGTTGTCTCTGACATGATATATGAAGTGGGATGCACATAATCTCACAAAACTTCCAGAGTTGTTTTGCTATAAAGAGTGGAGGTGGTTCTTGGTTCATTTGCTACTGGTCAACAATACCTACATTACTGTATTGTTTATACTTGACAATCAATTATCCAACAGTTAAGTTATGAATAGAATACATAAAGACTTGTGTTGGTAGCATGTGAAATTAAGGCTGTTGCTTAGCTAAAATAGAGCAATAAATTTTTTGCTAAAGAAAAATTCTATAAAATACGTAATGTTAACTGTTTTTGTTTAAAATACAGCTGTTTTGCTTTTCCCAGTTACTAGTCAGCAAGTATAATTTAGAGTTAAGCTCAAAATAGTATGATAATATAAGAGCAATTATACCCTCAGCATGCATGTACAAGAGGGTTATGATACTCAGTTTGTCTGTTGTCAGTCCTGTCATACAGCTGCACATCTCAGACAGCTTCTTCTTGAAAATTGAAGGAGACACCAAATTTAGACTGTACCAGAATTATGTTGTTGTTGTTTTTTTCAAATTAGCTAGTTTTCCCAAAAAGCTAGCCATAACAATCATAAGCTTTGCACTTTGGGTAACATTCCTTATGTTCTTCTATTTAACACTTATTAAATTTAAGCTTTATAGTATATATGCTGATAAATGATTTATTATTCCAGGAAGTGATTATGGAGAAGAGAAGATAGTAATGACAACGAATGAAGTTTATAGATCTCAATTACCTTCAATGATGCAACAAGGTGTATGCATGAACTGTGTGTACATGAGTCAGAGTGTGATATGGCAAAATATTTCCTGAGCAGTCTAATGTATCCAAGAAGCAATTGAAAATACAGCCTAAGAATGAAATTTCTAGCCATATCATTCTGATGAGTGTAATAAGTGGTGTACTCTACACTAGATATCTTCACTAGGACTGGTAACACACACAGTATAAAGTTGTCTGTTAGTTATAACTACAAGGGTAATGAGCTTGTGCAGGTGAAATATCGTGAGTTATTTTACGGGTCTCGTACCTAAAAAACATTGTGAAGATATCTAGGGTGGAGTAAATACTGATATCATCATTTCTAAGTTTTGTGGTTTTTTTAATAGAAATTTATAAATTACTCCAATAATCTAATCATTTCAGGAAGTGGTTATGAAAATGAGAAGATAATCATGACAACTAATGAAGTATATAGATCTCAATTGCCTTCAGTGACACAACAAGGTGAATGCATGGACTTTTTTATGTGATGTGCATTTAGCCAATTTATGATTTAGATTTCAATAAGATACACAAATACATTTTTTTCAACTATTAAGGTAAACAAAGTTTTCTTTCATACATGTTCACTCCATCCTCATCAGAGGCTTAGCTAGCTCACCTAAAGTGGGGGGGCTGATATCGCGCCAAAGCAATCACTACATTAAAGTTAATATAATGTAATGCACAATTATTTCACTATTGTAGTAAGTTAAACAAAAATAAAAAATTGCCAAAGTATCTTTTTTTCTTTCATCAAGTTTTTCAACAAATTCTTCAGCTATCAAAATTAAATCCAAGTTTTCTGTAAGCTCTTTGTGAGCATTTAAAAGTAAACAGTTATTTAAACATTTTTCTGTCATACTTGAACGTAAGTAAGTATTTATTCTCTTCATAGTTGAAAATGTTCGTTCAGAGGTGGCAGAGGTTATCGGAATTGTACACATAAGACGAAGTAATTTATGTACAGAGGATAGCATGTCCTTCAAAACTCCATTGTTCTTGTTCATTGCACTGCATATACAAATGTGTCTGGTTACTTATATTCAATACATGTGTATTGTATAGTTGGTATAAAAGTGGGGGGCTTAGCCCCACTTATTATAAAAGTGGGGGGGGCTTCAGCCCCCCAGCCCCCCCTGTGGCTATGCCACTACTCATGTAAAATTGACTCAGATGGAGCATTATGCATTTCTTGTAAACCTTATTTGTCTGTCATCATTCTATTACTATGTTATTTTTTGAGAGGTGGAAACCAAAAAAAATACACTCTTGCATAAGTGAGTAGAGTGACCATCGCAGTAGCAATGTTAATGTTGGACACATCTTCCCCTCATAACAACCATATCCAGTTATTATTTAGTTTACATTCCTTGAAATAGTAACTATATGTTATAAAATATTACATTGCAACTTTCTGGATTCTCGCTAGATAACCATCCCCTCCCTTGGGCTTCACCCCTATGGATTGGAATTGTTATCAGTAATAATTAATCAAACCCACAGGGTAACTATTACATAAACATTCATAAAACTTAGATAGAATTTCTTACTCTAATTAATTTGCTTAATTGTTTCAGGAAATGGTAACGAAGACGACAAGATAATAATGACTACAAATGAAGTATACAGATCCCAATTGCCTCAAGGGGAACCACTAGGTATATGCACAGTATAATATTATATATAGACTTTATTGTGGTACTGTTGTGTAGTTAAATGTACTAGATGTATATTTTATAAGATTTCGGTACACACACTATCATGCACCTGTTAAACAATGAGCAGCAGTGACTATTATTGTTGATGGTATGTAATTGGTGATTACAATGTAGTGGACACAAATAACAATGATTAATTGAATAATGTGGAAAGTTTAGAAATAATAAAATATTTTGATTTCAGATGTGTTCATAAGTACATAATTTAATGTTTTATTTAGGAATTGATCTGGAGTCAGAGAGTATTGTCATGACAAAGAATGAAGTATATGAATTCAAAAAATTAGAAATGGATGAATCAAATGAATACTACGTTACCTAAACAATACATTTTATTTCATATTTAGACTAGAATTACGACAATATGGTTGTTTTGTGATATTTTAATAGATATATATATTATGTATATGCAAGTACATATAAAGCTAAATGTAAGTAATATTACTGTTGCACACCTGTTTTCTACGTCTCAGACATTTGAATTGAACACAAATTTTGGTACAATGCACCTTTGAAGTATTCACTTTTTTTAGCAATCAATCACCACTGTATATACAATAATAATATTCCTAGTTTGCCAATGCAATAATATAGCATTGAACCTTAAGCTAGTGTATCTTATCACAATAGTTTCCAGCATGCAGCCCTGCAGTGTTCTGAGCACAAACCCAAGAAACATGCATTCAACTGTTGTAAGCACAACAATATTAGTGCTTCGGTCAATTGTGTTTACTGGCTTCACGAGTTGGATGACTTACAAAAGGTATCTCCTAATGTTTCATTAAACAAAATTGAATGCTTTATTAGACTCGTAATAATAATCATTTTATTATGTCTATAATAAGGTTCGTTAAAATATATCAAATAAATTGAGTGTTCTAACAATGGAGAGAAAACACATGTACTTACACGTCTTACAGGATCACCAGGAGGCGACAGGAAGAGAACTGAGTAGACATCTGTATGTGTGTAGCAGATGATTAAAAGATGTTATAGACAGTATTATGATCACCCACTTTTTGTTATTATACTTTCCAGGTATTTTCAGAAGTGTAAACTTAGTGGTATGTTGTAATATCAATAAAATAAAAAAAATTCAACAAAATGCCATTTTTTCTGCAGTCTCCTCAGTCAAAACATCAATAAAAATATTGTTGAAGGTTTTGACTGAGAAGACTGCAGAAAAAATGGCATTTTGTTGAAAATTTTTTTCCTTATAGTAACTCTCACTCTAAGCGCGGACATTCCCACGCATAGACATGCTATAATGTAATTTGCACTGGCGTCTTTATAATACAGAACTTCCCTCAGCACGGACTTGAAAGAAAAAAGAAAAAGAAAAAGAATCCGCGCTACATTTGACTGAAGCCGAGTTGTGAGGGTGAGGTTATCAGAAGTGTACGTATTACAACTATATTACATAAAGCTGAGACCCTACGCCCTCCCTTTCACTTTTGCCATATCGGCCTGTCGCGTGCAGCTTTGAAAAACAATGTCTCGCAACTTAAACTGGCTACTTATATTGTGCTACTTAAGAATCGAAGTATGTAAAACTTCAGAGTTTGATCTACAGCCGTTTAATATTCAACAGTCGTTCTTAACTAATAGCACCTTGCTAGTAGATTCGCAAGGAAGAAATTATGTTATTGCAGGAAATCAACTTCTAAGATTGAATAGAGACTTGCTACTAGAACAGAATGTCTCTCTCTCAGATCGAGCTGCTACTTTCTCCCTGAGTCCAGATGAGCAGAGATTGTTTGTGTGTGTGAATGGCATGACAGACAGGTCCTGTTACTTGTATAACCCCAGTGATCTCACAGTTCCTCCTGTAGCTACTGGAGTGAGCATAGTGGGTAATGGTGGAGTTACTGCTACATCATTTGCTACTGAGGGAAGCTTCTATGTGGGAAGTTATGAAGTTATGGTGACTAGCAATTCATTAGGACGAATGAAACTCAGTCAGTATATATACGGAGATGGTACAGGTACACCCATGATTCGAACTAGAGATGACTATCGTGCCACTGAGAGTCAGTTTGATAGGAGAATGCTGTATGGATTTGTGCGAGGAGAATATGCATACTATGTCACTGTTGATGGAGGAGGTTATGTTCCTAACTACAGAATATTGAGAGTCTGCCATGCTACTAGTTGTCCTGGTAACACCTCACCTTGCACTTTCACTGCACTCTACGAACAAGCCATACAATGTGGAAATAGATTTGGCAGTGGAGGTGGAGAGAATTTATGTGGATTATCATTAGTACAAGACTTCAGTAGTGTATCTGGTCCCAGTGTTATAGTGTCGCGGTGTCGCTTGGACAGAAGCTCAGATAATACTGTGTGCTCATATAACCTAACAGCTATTGACTCTAACATGGATGCAAGATATGATCGCTGCAGTATGGATATTGGAGAATCAAGATTAGCATGGATAGATGCTATTAGCTGCAGAACATCAGCTGTAAGTTTTGTTGTCTTTAAAGGAAGTATTGGTGAAATTGAGTGCATTAAGGTTGCAATACATGTTTTTTTATTTTAAAAAAAAGGTTCATATTTTTTTATGGTGGAGTTTTCCCCTTTATTATCTTATTAACTCTTTTAATGTTTCAATTCTTCACCGACTCTTAATGAAGTTAATCAAGTTATATAGATATATTTACTCCATGGACAAGAGATACTATACATCTGTTCATCAGTGTGATTTGTACCATTTTTGAATTCAATTACTAAATTCTAGTCTCCAGTCCTTGTTGCCAATATTTTTAATACTAGAGTGATTATGCACAAGATACAAGTTTGTTTCTCTTCTTCAAGTAAAATGTTTTTTACAAATTCAAATTTTTAGCCGTTTATATTTATTTTTAAATAGATATTCATTTTTATATTCCTATTAGTAAAGCCAATTTTGCTGTTACACTCAAAACTCGATTTCTATAAAATTAAGATGCCTCAATTTTAAAAAATAGTCAGTTGTATTATTTTTATTGCTTCACAAATTCTTTCTCAGCATTCTTTTACTCATTAGATGTATTCTCTCTCTTTAACAGGCTCTTTAAACAATACAGAATTAAAAATATTTGTTTGCAGGCTGGTTGTCATAGCTCAGTGGCAGAACGTTTGTGCATTATACAAGTGGTCCCGGCTTCGATTCGTGGTGGATACCAAATATTATTAATTCGGTATTGTTTAAACAGCCTGTGAAAGAGAGAGAATACATTTAATTTTTATTGCTGTTGTATTATGATATTGTTGTTCCATATTCCTCTGACAAAGTCTAAATTGTTGAGAGATCATTTTATATCTACATGTGAATTGTAATTGTTTCTTGTGCTTATTTATACTTAGCAATAAATTGGTTGAGTAAAATCTTTGAGATAATCTTACAGCCACATGGGACTGTTAATCTGTTCATACTGAAATGTGTCATAGCCCATAATATTGGCCTTTGGTAACTCAATGATGAGTTTACTTGAAACCAAAGCCTACAAAAAAAGAGAATTGTTTCACAGATAACATTTGATTATAGATTGATACAGTTATTGTTAATATTATCTTATAGTTTACAGACAGATGCAATTTTGACTTT